>Ga0073906_1005520_pt1 | contig 11258 bp, 11 predicted proteins | sample Inofromicrocosms_FD_65485 | JGI IMG/M metagenome (GOLD analysis project Ga0073906, IMG submission 65485) | Mouse cecum microbial communities from Vienna, Austria - Inoculum for glucosamine and mucus D2O microcosms | ecosystem: Host-associated > Mammals > Digestive system > Large intestine >... | reverse complement strand
CCGTTGATCTGCTCCAGGCTCAGGGAGTAGATGGCTTTGGTATACTTGACCGCAACTGCCGATGAGGGGACGCAGGCGCAGAGGGTGATGATGCCGTAGAACACGTTCAGCCGCCCCAGGACTATGAAAGAGATGAGCACGGAAAAAGCGGCGCTGATGGCAGAAATAGTATTCCATAGAAGATGGGCGATGACAGAGGCGTCCCGGGTACAGGAGGAGAGCTTGTCATAGTAGTCTGCGTTGTCAAAGTACTCCAGGTCTGCTTTTCCGGCTTTGTCCATCATGTACAGCGCCAGCTCTTTGTTGATGATATCACCATGCACCGTCTGGGCATAGAGTTGGGCTTTTTGCAGTAAAGAGCGGATGATGTTGACGGCTAAGAGCCCTCCGGCAAAAATCAGCAGGTACGCCGTTGGCGAGGGGGCGGTGAAGCCCCCTGCCAACAGGTCCAGAATGTACTTTCCCAGCAGCGCTGCCGCCAGCGTCAGCAATGGTGGGGTCAAACAGCAGAGCAATCGCAGAACGGTGTAAAACCTGGAGGTCCGCCACGACAACGCCATACAGTCCGCAATGGCAGAGAAAAATGCGGAGATGTTTTCTCGAAGGCTCTTGGGACTCAAACTTTCTCTCTTTTGCTCCATATCAGATTAAATCACCTGCTGTAACAAGATTCCATCCGTCATGTGATAGACCACGTCCGACGCTTCAGCGATAGCCGGGTCGTGAGTGACAATGATGACGCAGTAGCCCTCCTCGTGGGCTAGACGGGTCAATATCTCCACGACATTCCGGCTGTTCTCGCCATCCAGGTTTCCTGTCGGCTCATCCGCCAGAAGGATACCCGCGCCCGTAGCTAGAGACCGGGCAATGGCCACCCGTTGCTGTTCACCACCAGAAAGATTGGCCGGAAACCGGCGTAATTTCTCCTCTTGGATGCCGACGCTGGACAGCAATGTTCTCGCCCGCTCCTTGGCATCCTTCAGCGCTACCGCATTCAGCTCCATGGGGTAGCAGACATTCTCCATCACCGTCAGCAGCGGGAAGAGCTGAAACGCCTGAAAGATAACCGACACATCTTGCCGCCGGTAGGCATCTAGGTCCATGCCCGCAAGGTCCACGCCATCGAGCAGTACCCGGCCCTCCTCGGGGCGGTCCAGGCCCGCCATGATGGAAAGCAAGGTGGTTTTGCCGCTCCCGGAGGGACCCACCACCGCCGCCACTTGCCCGGGTTTGAACGCACAACTCACGTCGTTCAGGGCGAGGCGGTCCGCGTTTTTGTAGCGGTAGCTGATGTTTTCAATCACTAATTCGCTCATGTCAATTACCTCTATTACGTATTACAAGTTCTTTTCCTGAACAAAATCAGCCACTGTGGCACAGATTTTTTCAAAGGAACTAAACTGATACTGGTCCAGCCGCTCAGGAGGGATTCTGATTCCAAATTCTTTTTCGACCTCGAGCAGGATATAAACCAAGTCCACAGCCGAACACTTGATGAGGTTCCCTGTCAGAGGCTTATCCGCTAAGGCCTCTGGATTAAGCATATCTGGTGGGATGTGAATGCATTTTTCTAGCACATTAAGCACCCGGGTAGTGTCTCTTTTACTCAAAATATTCATTTTATGCCTTCCTATTCTTTGACTTGCAGCATTTCAAGGGGATTCTTCCCCGTGACCACGGCGGAGCTGACGGCAGCTCCAACGATGCTAGCTACCAGATACAACGCTACGCAGAGTGCTGCTCCCGGAGCGATGCCCACCAGCAGATCAGGACGCGCTGTGCCTACGTAGATTAGGACACCCGTCAGCCCAGCAAGCAGGCCCGCAAAACAGGGAAATACCTGCTGCAAGTTGAGCATCAAAACTGTGTGTAGCTTCGCCGTACCCTGGACCCGGAGAATGGCCGCCTCCTTCGCCGAGAGGAGCACCAGCAACACCGCGAGGCCGACTGCTGCCAATAGGCTCAGCACCAGTGTCACAGGATAAAGGATTTCCATCAGCCGAATGCTGGCCTCTACAGGCTCCACCGCCATGCGCAGTTCCTCGTCCCAGATGAGAATCCGCACGGGAACACCGCCTATATGCGGCGTATTCGCCAGTTCTTCAAGAGCCTGTCGAAGCTCATCTAAATATCGGTTTTGGGCAGGGTCCACAGTGAAAAACGCCTTGCAGTAGAGCATATTGGGCACCATCGTCCGCAGAGCACTGGTGGGCATCAGAATCGGCAGATTTTCATTATAGCCGTATTGGCGGGAGCTGCTATATGTTCCGCCGACCTCACCGGTGTAATATCCGGCTATCTCACACATTCGGAAGACACCTTTGCAGATGACCCCCATTAGTTCGCCACCTTCGAAGCCATACTCGTTCCAGGTCTCCTCCGGCAGGATGATCGGAAAGGCCGCGCCGGAAGACGTGTCCCACTGTTTGGAAAACAGATTGCCGTCCCAGCTGTCGGCATAGTGGAGTTCTGTATACTGGCCGCTGCCGGACGGGGAGAGAAATTTCTCCTCGCTGTCAATGGAGCGGATGGTGCGGTTTGTCTGCGGCTGCTCCCGGACCAACACGGACTGTCCGGGGGTCCACTCCTTATCGTAGAGGAATACGGAGCAATAATTGGCCCCTTCCACATAGAAATCTGCGATAAACCCGGTGTCCAAAATCGTTTGCAGGGTATCTTCAAAGAGGAAAGCCCCCGCTGTAGTGGTCTGGGTGGAATTCTCCTTGACCAATTCCACGCTTACTTGGGTGCGCTCATAGAGCCGGTCCACCTCATCCCGATTCAATACGATAGAACCCTGGATGGCCGTGAGGCTCACGGTAAACACCGCCGCCAATGCCGCAGTTAAAAGGCTCTTCCCCCAGGAGCGCGTCATATGCCGCCAGACGAAGCGCAGGATCATTCGGGTGTTCCGAATCATGAGCAAGTAACCTCCTATCTCTTCGCCCCCATCTGCCGGACCATCAAAGGCCGCCGGGTCAGATAAACCGATCCGCTTACCGCCAGCACGATCAGCAGGATTCCTGGCACGGCGCACAGGACAACGCCCCACTGCACCGGTATCGCTGCTCCGGCTTCGGCCTCCGCGACCGCAGGCAACGCAGCGAGAAGCCTATCTGCGCTTCTTCCCGCATACCACCATCCGGCCCCGCTGCTGGGCAGGATAGAAGCGAGGCCAATCAGCAGTAGCGGCACCGCGATTTGACGCCCTGCCACTGCGGCGGGCAGGCCCTGAGTCCGGGCGATCTGCATCTCCTTTCTCCGGGAGAAGAAGTAAACAAACGTGATCAAGCCCAGCGTGGCCAGCAATACGGTTGCATAGATGATCAGGTTATATAAAGAGGACTCCCGCATAGGCTGAGCTGCGCTTTGGAAACTCTCCCAGCCATTCTCCTCCATGATGGGCACGAAGCCTAGTTCCGCCAGAGCCGGACCCGCCTCAACCAGGAACTGGTTCTCGTTCTCCGCTCTTACCAACTGGAAGCTGACGCTACCGGGATAGGGCAGAGGGCAGGATGTGCCAGTAATCAGGGTGGACATCTGCACATATTCACCAATAACGTTTTCTGCAAAGTCTTGGTTACCGTAGTCTAGCCGGAAACTCTCCGGTAGGACGAAGGCAGGAACATAGACGAAATTTTGCACATCGGTGTTCTTCCGGCCCGCATAATCATAAGTATCCAGATAGTCGTAGATTCCCACAATCTCATAGTTGTCTTCAGTTGTTGCAAGAGTTTCCAAATCTAGGGCCCAAGGATCTCCCATTCGGGTGGGTGTGCCATCATGGAACAGTCCGAAGTAGGAGGGGATATCCCGCAGGCGGATGGTCAACCGGTCCCCCAGCTTCAGGTCCCGGCAGGAGGCAAAAGCGCTGGTGATAACGCATACCGGGTTCTTTTGCGCACTGTCCTCCCCGGTGATCCAGCGGCCCTCCGTGAGGTAGAGCCCCGCTTCCTGATTTTTCGTGATAGGTAGAACCTCCATGTCCTGGATGGGGATCACATTCAGCGCCCGCTGCTCCTCATGGATCAAATCCAGATGCCGCCGGATCACGCTGAGCCGGGAATCGGACCAGTCCGCCTCCCCTTCCGGCACGGGGTAGAAGAAACTGTCCGTCAAGGGATGAGAATAGATGGCGTAGGTGGTATAGGTATCATCGCCGGAATGGTACATAACGTTGCACATACCGGGTGCTTCGTTCTCATCGTAATATCCAACCACCAAGTAACGCTGGCCCTGTTCCAGATGGTCATAGGCAGCGTCCGGGTCCTGCGGATCGCCGGTCAGGAGGGTGTCAACATAGTAATCACGCATTATGTCGTAGTATCTTTGATAACGGTCTGCCAGTGTCCCGCTGGTCCGGTTCAGGACGATCTCGCGGCCACTCTTGATAACCTCCGGGAATCCTTCAATCACCTCATCTGCAAGAAAGTGGAACTGTTTCTGGTCCCATTTTGTCAGCGTTCCATAAAAGGCGAAGTACTTGGACGCCTCTCCGTAGTGACTGCCAGTGTTTGCGCTCTGGATATCCTCTTGGATCACGCCGGAGACATAGTTATAGATATTTACCGACTCCACTAGGGGATTGCTCTCCAGATAGGCGGCGGCCCCCCGGGCATCCTTGTAGAGCACCCCGGAAGAAGCGGTCAGCGTCCCGGTAGAGTGGTAGTACCCCTCCAGCCTCACCGTCTCCTGCTTGATGAGCAGGTACTCCACCCCCCGGGACACAAAGGCGAATGTGACAAGTGCTGTCGCCAGCAATAAGAATGCCGCCCGCACTGGCTGGCGGTGAGTGGAGCGTAAAAAGATATTTGTTCTCATCTGATGTGTTTCCTTCCTTCAGTTTCAATCAAAAGGCTTCCTTGATTTTGGACCATTGCTGTCAATTAAAGCAGGACAGAATTTTGATGAACCGCCGCATTAATTTGCTTAATACGGCGGTTTTTTGTGCTGGCTGTTTTTTGTATAATGTCTGACAGAAGGAATTACTATATTCTGCGTAGCATCTCAATATGCGTAGATTGACAATTGCATTTTCTTTTAAGAAAATGTAATGTTAAAGCATGCACAACGAGATGGAAAGCAGGTTCCTAATATCCTCACTCCACATACTGCTAAGGAAAAGTTTGTAGTTGCAGGTCAACGATTATACGTCATGCCTTCAGCAGCTGTATCAGTCTCGGCTCCAGTTGCCATGACTTCGTCATACCTGTCGAAAGCAGTGTTACAGCGGCACTCCCCAATGCAGTCACACGCGCAAATAGGGCCTTCCCTAAGACATGCCATAACAGAATCTTCCCTGTGGGCTTTTTTCTCAAACATCAGTTGTCACCTCCTTCAGTCAAAATAATAGATACGTAATCGATTCTTGCGTGAAGGAACAAATATGCAGAATGAGTATAAAGGCGGAACATACTCACAATATTACTTCGGCAATTAAATAGTATACCCCCGACTTAAAGCACTGGGATGTCGGGGCTTTCCACATTTGAATTTACGATAGTTTAATTGCCAACGTAATAGCATAAGAATACATCATAACATACTATAAAATGCAATTTACTTCAGCTCACAACAAATGCTTTGATATATTTCTTCAATACCCTGCACAATCACATTCACCACAGGAACAGGAAAATCATCTGGCATCGAAGAAAGAATTCTCGAGACCTCATCCACAGGTATGTGAACGCAACTCACCGTTTGGTCTTGTTCAAGTGCTATGCCATCAACAACTTCATTAGTAGCATGAATCGCGGAGGCAGAAAATCCATATTTTAAGAGGAGACTCTTATTAAATGCATCAAGAGAATTCTTTGAAACCATCTCACATGGCATACAACATATAAAGCCATCGGGTTCAAGTGCCTGACTCATCATATATGTGCGAACTCCATATCCATTCGGACGAATACTGTTGAACTTTAAAACTGCATCTGGCGCTTCGACTAAAAGCAAATCCGGGCGCTCAGCGTTTATAATTTTTGCGGCCAATTGGTTTAACTGTAATATTCTATCGCTTTCAGAAAGCGTGTTGCCATTGAAAATATGACTAAAACTGTTGAGGCCTAGAATCAACCCAATATCGCTTCTGATTAGGCAAGACACCCGATAACCATCTACACAAAACCGTTCTTTTAACGATAAGATAACTTCAAGAGAATCCTGACAACTAATCGCACCGCCGACAAGAATCACAGGGACAGACAAAAAAGAGTGCTGTTTATTAGACTGAATCAGCGGAGCATACTGTAGTTCTTCAAATGTAATATGCTGGACCTGATTTGGATATGTTTTCGCAAGTGATGATATATAGTTCCCGTCACTGTCAGCAGCATCTCCCATAAAAATAATTTGTTTGCCATCTTCAAGGGTTCGACAATACAGGGAATTTTTGTCGAGCGCTGCATAATCATTATGAGCATTCTGGCAATCGACAATAAGCGTACGCCAAGTAATTTTTTCATAATTGGATTGATCGAGGACTTCAACGCCTATTGGCGGATGGTTGTGAATTGTAGCGATATCTTTCCCAATCAAACTGTGGCCACGCCAATCAAGAACTGCATTTATACTATAAGGGATATGCCCACAATCAATGTGTCGAATAATTGGCACGAGACATTCTGAAAAAGGGAACACAAGGGCTGGCGTCAGCAGATTCATAGGCTTATCCTCTCTAGTCTAACTTGATCCCTGTAAAACGAATTCACTTCATGCGCAAATATAGTTTTACGCAAAACATTATACGTTGTCATTTGCACATTTGCACAGTGTGCTAATTTATATTCCGCAGAAAGTCCTTCGGAAGAAATATCAGCTCTTTTAGCACACAGTGTACAACTGCGAAAGCTCCAACAGCGTTTACATGCCTGCGGCGTTAACTTTCCGATGTTTAATAATTTAGATGCCTGTTCAACATCAAAACCATTGTCAAGGGAACCTATACAGGTTGCAGTAGAAAGTTCACTTACTCTTTCGCATGGAAAAAATCTGCCATCGGCATTAACAAATAAGCGCAGTTGTCCCGGAATGCAGGGGCCAGATGGCACATCAACTGGTCGCAAAGGTGCCGATGCTCTTTTTTGGTTCATTTTCTTCACTAACAGCCCTAAACTGCTGCGAGCAAGGGCTGATACACATTCTTCCGGGTATCGATTAAATAATGATAATAGCGCTAAAAATTCATGGTACCTAGATTTCCAGGTATATTCCTCGGAAAAAATCAAAGAATCACAATTATTATCGTAATCTTTATCAACAATAGCCGCTAAAAAATTATGGCTATTCATATCCTTAGCCATAATCGTAATTTCATTGATGCAATCATAGTCATTCAACGGATCCACAACCACACTAAAAGCAATCCGCTTTGCATACTCAGGGACACGATCCCTGAATTTTTTAACATTGCCTATAACAGTATCAAAACTACCACGTCCGTCTGCAAATACACGGCTTTTGTCGTGTATTTCTTTGGGGCCATCCAGGCTAACAACGAGATGTATGTTTTCCTCACTTAAGAAATTGATCATTTCATCAGTAATTAAGGTCCCGTTCGTTGTGAGGGAAAATGATATTTTTTTACCATCAAAAGTCTTTTTTGCATACGCCACAATTCTTTTAATGAGAGCAAATTCTAAAAGAGGTTCACCACCATAGAAGCCAACATTTACTTCTGGACTGTCTACAGAATGTTCCCAGAGAAAATCTATTCCCTTTTTGGCGGTCGCCCAAGTCATCCGTCTACTTGAGTGAGACCGTTGGTGGGGATTAACATCATCGGAATAAATGCAATATTTACATCGCAAATTGCACGCCTGCGTTACTTGCAATGTAATTTTTCTCAATTTGCGTTCTAGCAAATATTTTAGATACGGCGTATACGGATGCTGGATCTCCTGCACGACACTTTCTGTGCGAAGGTATCCATTCTGCATCAGCATCTGAAGCTCCTCGATACTGGTGCTTCCGATATCTGCCTTTCCATCCATGCACTGTTTCAAGAAATCAAACGACTCCACAGAGACAGGCAGAATCTCATTCTGATTGACATCAAAGACGTACTGGCTACGAGGTGTTTTGAACAGCTGGATAAACGGTTTTGCCAAATCGATCACCCTTTTTCTCTGAGTATTTTTACGTAGACATTGTACAAAACAAAATTAGGGACAGTCTATCCAATCCGTCAGCCAAATTCCCCTAGTATTTGACCACAGGCGCTTCTGCAACTTGCCATAGTAAACACGGAAATACCATGTGGTCTCTTCCGTACGCGGAGAGACTATTCCATTCTCTTGAACAGGAGGAAGCTCGCCAATTGTAGCTGCCAAGGCATTCGGCATCATATTGGCTAGTGTCATGATAATACTTGCACAAAGCAAAACGTTAGCAATCGTTCTTTTTACTCTTTTCATCTTGAATTGCTACTCCCTTCATAAATAATCAACATTTCGTTGAAAGGCTCTGTATTCAGGGTCGCATCTGTGAGTGTACAGACAAATTCGTCCTCACAGTAGAGCTCTAAGGTACCATCGGATTTACAAAGAATATACCCCAACTCTGAGCCCACATTAGTGGTGCCTACTGATTCGAAGCTACTAGCATCAGGCTCACTCCACGGCTGTAAAATAACGCCATAAGAAGCAATAAACAACGCGAGGCAAAGAACACAGCTGATAATTTGCCGACATCGCTCGGCCGTCCTTGGTTTCCCCAGGAGCAGCATCCGAAAACGCTGCATCATATCGGTGTCGTTATCCTGTCCCAAATATCCCATATACACTTGAGCAACACTTGCTGAACCATGCTTTACCAGTGCTGACAAAGTCGTCATATAGGACAGTTGCTTCTCTTCCGACAACTGCCTGCATACCTTCCGATCACAGCGGAGCTCCAGGAGCTGTTCAACACTACGCTTGAGCACCGGCATTACCGGATTCCACCACAGGACACAGCCGATCGCCTGGAAGCCCGCCTTGATCCACAGGTCTCTGCTAAGGAAGTGACATAGCTCATGCCGAAACATATTGCAGATGTCCTCATCCGAAAACATGTCGATTTGCGTCGGGAGGAGAATGTACGGATGGAGAAACCCTGCTTGATAAACAGAGGTCACATTCTCCCCGACCGCTAAACAGAATGGGCCATGATACCCAAACTCATCTGCTACCTTTTGGAACAGCATATCCAGGCGACCGTTGCCCTCCTGTGGTATCGCCTTATTCCGAAACTTCCGCTGGCGCTTCCAATCCAGCAATAGTCCAACAAACTGAAATGCGGCCCCAGCTATCCACAAAAGAATTAGGCAACCGCCAACCGTGACCGAGCCAGCTATGGGATATCTCATCCAGTTTTGCACCGTAGGGTAAATGACTTGTGAACGGACGATGATGCTCCCCGCAATGTCCAACGGCGCAAAAATGCGAATCGTTGTCAGCAGGAAAATCATACCGATAAAAGCAAGCCCACATTTCTCCGCACGGCGCAGGATGAAATGTCCAATCATAGAGGCCAGCGTGAACCAAATCATAGCCATCACGATGGAATACGGTGAGGCGGACATGGGCTACTCCTTCTTTTCTTTTTCCGGTTCAGCTTTCTCTTGCTGTAGTTCTTTGCGCCGCTGTTCCAGCATTCGCTCCATTTCCTGGATAGCGGCTTCGCTGATGCCCTTGCTTTTGGTCATCGCAGTCATAAACTGTAGTGCGCGCTCCTCCTCCGAAGCATTCGGCAGCATAAATGCAGCCAAACTGGTGATACACTCTTCCCGGCTTTTCAGCGGATAATAGGTTCTGCCATAATGCGTCCCATGCCGGACCGACATCCCAATTGCAATGTAACCCTTCTTGATCATATTGTTCAAGATCACATTGATGGAGTTGGGATTCCAGTCCGTTTTTGTGATTCTCTCCAAGAGCTGTGGACGAGACAAGGGCTGGCCAGCCTCCCAAAGTGCGGTGAGAATCGCAAGTTCGTTGGAAGATAAAAGTTGTCTTTTCATTTCGCCTCCTTGTAGTAAGTTCATTTTTGGGATGAATATAATTTTCAGGCATAAATTAGCTTGCTTTACCTGATGCAATGATTTTATCTCTTTATTAGGAATTTGTCAATTACTTTTTTCACTTTATAAAAGTTATACAAAACAGCCAAGCAATTTTGTGCATTTATTCTAAGCGCTGATTCTATAACACGTTTCTGATTACGTAGGTAATTATAAATCAGTTTGTCGAAAAGCGGCCTGTCAGGGAAAAATCCAGGCAGGCCGAAAAGCATAAAAGATAAGTACGGGCGGAAAGCAGCAGGAAAGAGAGCCGAGATTGCCGTTTTGCTTTCCACCTGGCCAGCTTTTTGAGATTCATGGCAGCAAATTTAAGCCTCACCCAATGGAAACCGGGGCCAGACCTCTATAATGCGTATAACGCATCCCACGTTTTTCTTGGGCATCAGCAAAGACCCGCTCAATAGTTTCCTTGCGCCGTGCATAAAGATTCTGGTATTCTGAGGTGTATTTGGCGTCATCGGCCAGTTCCTCATAATCCTTCCAAATATGGCGCAGGACGGTTTTCACGCAGCTTTTGGAGCGAGTACATACCAACAGCAGCTTTGTGGTGATGCTGCAGCCTGTCTGGGCTAGAGCAGTTTCATAGCTTTCTAACAGCTGCTCAACCGGTATTATCTTTTTTGGTAGCACAGTAATTTTCCTCCTGCTATAGTAGTCAGGGATGTCCCTGCTTCCTATAGCATACAGGACAATGATCAGTGCAGTAATTTTTATCAGAAATTTTTTGTCCCATAGACACCGTAGGCTCGGACAGACTGTTGCCCAAGCCCACTTTTTATCAGAAATTTTCTCATGCTTTTCCATGTGCTTTCAACGCTTTCCTTATCCCGTTTCTGATAAAAATAAATTTCTGATTTACTGGGCAAGCAATGACCGGCGATATCCGAAAAGGATATCGCCGGTCGCTTGTTGGGGTCCCCCCAAGCCCCGGACCGGACGCAGAGCGTCCGGTCGAACACGCCTTGCGGCGTGGCTTTTCCGCTCCCTTCGGTCGCTCATTCCTGCACATCCGCGCAGGAAGGGCGGGGCGCAATCGCGCCCGTCAGGACGGTGCCGAAACCGGCACAGGTCCGCCATAGGAGACAGCGCAGGTGATGGGGTCAATCACGATGATCTCCCGTCCCAGTTTCTGTGCGTAGCGCATGGTTGCCGCCGTCCCGCCGCGCCATTCTCCGTTGTAGACGGCCAGCAGCGC
>Ga0073906_1005510_pt1 | contig 11276 bp, 8 predicted proteins | sample Inofromicrocosms_FD_65485 | JGI IMG/M metagenome (GOLD analysis project Ga0073906, IMG submission 65485) | Mouse cecum microbial communities from Vienna, Austria - Inoculum for glucosamine and mucus D2O microcosms | ecosystem: Host-associated > Mammals > Digestive system > Large intestine > Cecum... | reverse complement strand
ACCTCCCGTCTCCCCTGGCCGTCGAAAACCAGCCGCACGGCCTTGGTAAACATTTGCCCTTTCGGAAAATCTTGTTCAAGCATGAAACTGATTTTGTACTTGTCCAAAACCTCGAACACGTCTGCCATCCCGTGTCCCGTCCCGTCCGTCGTCACGCCTCGCTCTCCCAAATGTTTCAACACATGTCTCGGAAAAGCCGCCCCGTTATCACACACGGAAATCTCATACTCCCTATCCTGATTGTATCCCATAAAAACCAAGACTTGTCCCTCATCTCCTTTTTTCAAAACCACTTTCTCCGCATTACGGTAAATGTCCCCAAACATCCGTAACAACAATCCGATTTCTATTTTCTGTTCCTTTAAGAGAGGGCGTATCGGGGATTGCACGATGACATCCACCTCGATTTCCTTTTGCGCCGCTTCTAGCAAATATCTCTCTAACATGTCATCCAACAAAGGGCTTCCCGTGGATGCAAACGTTTTTGCTACAAGTGCTTCCGCCCTTGTTATCCTTTCGTCCGTATGGCAAAGTTCCTGCAGTTCCGCCATGGCTTGATTCAGTTCTTCCGAATCCTCTGACAAATCCTTCATCTTCCCCAAAATTCTTTCCACCGTGGGAAACACCTCTTTCTCGCGGTGATGATACCGGATTAATTCCCTCCTGCTTTCCTCCTCTGCTTTTTTGTTCAACGCCCACAATACACAGACTCCTAACGCGAATAAGAACGCCCCCGCATAAAAGAAATTGGCCGCAGTATTTGCATCACTATTCCCAACAAACGCCAATATAACACCCTTTACAAATAATAAAATGAAAGTTACGCCTGCTTCTGCAATTGAAAAACCATTTTTCCCAAAAACATACCATCTTCCCCTTTTCATCAATGGAAACGCGAAAGAAAGTACAATATATGTTAGAATGACTACCACTTGTGCCACAAGCTGATAATTTTCTCCTGGCGAGCAATTTTGCAATATATATGCAATTCCGGCTGCTAAAACTCCTGCTACATCAATTGTCACAGAAATCATAGTCAGGTACATAAAATTTCGTCCCAAATTCTTCTGACAATAAAAGATCACATAAAAATACAATGCTATCATTTCTATCAAATATCGAACACTTTCATTCTGAAAAGAAAAGATTCTTATCAATATATAAAGTGCTATTATAAACAGAGTCAGAATCCGATACTTCCACTCTTTTTTTATACGGTACTCCTCTGACAATGTAAAAAAACCAATTAATACCGCCGTAATCCTCATCCATCCTTTAACCGCATAAATTATCATTTGTCCACTTCCTTCTGCTTTAAAAAAAGGACGACACCACCCGCGCCGTCCATTCCCCTATCTTTACATTTGTCCCAAGAAATATCTCAGCCATTCCCAAAAGCTCATCTTCTTCCCTCCCTTGCATGTTTTCACATAACATACTATTCGAGGAAGGAAAAGTCCGTCGAATCCGGTCAGAAGAATTCGACTTGTTCTTACAAGCCCGTTACCTTATCCACTTCTTTGCCATGTTCTTAAGAAATTCCGCGTTTGTCGGCCTGCCGCTCTCACGGCTCCACTCATACGGATACAGTTTCCGTAATTTCTTCTCATTCCCATGCAGCCACACCCTTTCAATGCTCTTCCGAATGTTTATCTCCACATTACGCCTGTTTGTTTTACAGACACATTCCACATAAGGGTACACGTCCTTCGTGATGCTGACATCCTTTTTCCCGGACAGAACGATATAAAAAAGAGCCTCCACGCATTGCCGCACTCCACGCCCACTGTCCGGGAACCCCATTTCCTCCAGCGCCGCCTGAATATCTTCCCTATAAAATTTCCCCTGCGTTTGCGAATTCACCTTGTCCGCATAGGCGCCCATGCCTTCCGCCGGCCTCCACCGTCCACCCGCTATTTCAACCAAAGCCAGCGGTTTATCCAGCGTGAAATTTTTTCCACCCTTAATGCAAACGCAATTTGCCCCCCGATTATAAAGCGATCGGGAAAGGTCTTTCCAAGTAACCTTGGTAACCACCACGACAAACGGCCTTTCCCCTTTCAATTCATTCAAACCATCCAGAAAGCTGATTCCAAAATCTCCCCCCAGTTCCAAGTCAAGTATGACCGCATCCACTGTCGTGCTTTGCAAAATCCGAAGTGCCTCCCGCGTATCATCCGTCTCCCCCGCCAGACATAATCCGGGATGTTTTTCCTTCATCAACCTTTTGTACTCTTCGCGGACTTCCACTTCGTCCTCCACTATCAGAACTCTCTTCGCTTTCAAAGCCGCACCTCTTCTCATGTATGTTCCCGCCATTTTTCCGACTGTGCGGTTGTAATCCGGCAACTCACATGCATACAATTCATTGCCTTGCATGTGGACTGTCGGATTAGCGACCCCTACCTGGAAATTTTTTGGGAACCGCACAAAACCTCTACTCTCATGGGTGACGAGTCAAACCGACGCACAAACCGTCCTGGTATAGCCCGTTTCCATAGGCTTTCCATCCCATTATCCAATATATTGTACCAATGTGGCAAAGAGATTTCATTCGACTTTTTTCGACCTTTTCGTCTTTTTCCAAATTTTTAACGGCACCCCCGCAAAAAACGAACAAATATTTTTTGGTGAAAATCTTACAATTTGATATGTATACTCCCGCCCCAGCCACGCGCGCTCCCCGTAAAACAATCCGGCAAGTATCACCTTCGACAAGATTACGGCCACCAGCATCATTCCCGCCGTGGTTGCTCCCGCCATCAGGCAAAGTCCCCCTCTCGCCTATCATACGCATCTTACTAGAAATCATTTGCCCTTTCAATAGGATGCCACAAAGCACATCATTGTCAATCATAATAAATCTTCCGGCTTCCCCGCACGCTTTCATTAATCGACTTCTCAATCCAGGTGACGGCTCCTTCCGTGTCCCGGTCACGGATATACGTCCACAACGTGTAATTATTATCGTAAAGCGCGGAAATGCCATACAACGTGCAAAACCGTTCCCAGAGGGTGAACACGGGCGTGTGGAAGGACTGGAAAATCAATGGAATCAGCGTGTTTTTGGAAAACAAGGCAAAATCATGCTGAAAATCAAATGCCGCCTCCGAAGCCTCGCCGATGCCGTCCGCCTTGCGAATGCGCTCCACGTCCTGGTGCAGCACCTCTACCTCCTCGTCGGTTATGTTAGGAACGCACAACCTGGCCGCGAGGGTATCCAGCGCGATTCGAACCTCCAAGATCGATTTCACCTCGTCATTGCGCAGGCGCCCCCCGTTAAATTTCATAATGGAAATCAACGTATCCAACGTCCCGTTCTTGCGATAGTCCTCCACGTAAGTGCCGCTTCTTGGTTTCACGACGAGGAATCCCTTCTTCTCCAAATCCGAAAGGCCATTGTTCACGACGGAACGGCTGACCTGCATCGACTCCGCCAGCTGCCGCTCGGTCGGCAATTTTTCCCCGATTTTCAATTTTCCCGACAAAATCAAATCTTCCAATTGTTGGACAAACAGCTCCCGCAAGGTCGGGGAACTGATTTTTTTAAATTCCACGACGGACTTCCTCCCTTTTTCTTTGATTCCATGATATTCACGGACTGCCACGTGCTTCGTGCTCCCCGCGGTCTTTGTCCCGCCACGGATTGCCACGCGCTTCGTGCTCCCCGCGGTCTTTGCCCCGCCACGGATTGCCACGCGCCTCGTGCTCCCCGCGGTCTTTGCCCCGCCACGGTTGGCACGAAGCGAACGCCCCCTTGACGTTCAGTGCCATGGTACCACCAGTATAACGAAAAACAAAATATTTTTCAACAGGAACTGGTTGTACCAGATGCCAAAATGAATTTTTATAGTGCACTATTCTGATATTCATTCATAAATTTTATATAATTTTTACAAAAATTTTATCAAATGTTGACGCTTTCCATGGGGAATGTTAAAATAATGTCAGCAATATTACCAAAATTGTTCCCTCAGATCAAATGGGAGCCATGATTCTCGGAGGGGGCGTTTGGTATAACCAAGAAGAAAAAGGAGTGAGGCTTATGAGTGGAACCAAGACGAACGAAGCCCCAAGGGAATGCATCTTGAAGCTCGGCCAGATGATTACCGACCGCATCGGCCACAAGGTGACGGTGGACGACCCGGAATACTGGGGCCTGGCCTGCGTCGTGACGGACGAGATGGCCGAGGTCGCGCTGAAGATGAAGGTGCGAAAGCCACTGACGTTCGAACAACTGATGAAGGCCACCGGGAAAAGCAAGGAAGAGCTTGAGCCCATCGTAAACGAGATGTGCATCGTCGGGTTGTTGGAGTACAACTGGGAAAATCCCGAGCACGTCAAACAATACGTGCTCCCGATGTTCGTGCCGGGCAGCGCCGAATTTACCAACATGAACAAAAAACAATTGGAAGAACACCCGGAACTGGGGCGTTTTTTCGAGCGGATGTCAAGGCTGCCGCTTGAGAAGGTGACGCCGATGGTGCCGCCGGGAGGGGCCGGCATCGGCATGCACGTCATCCCGGTGGAGAAGGCCATCGAATCGGAAAACCAGTCCATCGACATCGAACACATTTCCCACTGGCTGAAGAAATACGATGGGAAATATGCGGCCAGCCCATGTTCCTGCCGCTATTCCCGCCAGACCTTCGACGAGGGCTGCGCGGACGACCCGGAGGACTGGTGCATCGCGGTGGGCGACATGGCGGACTACGTCGTGGAGACACAGAAGGGCGGACGCTATATTACATATGAAGAAGCCCTGCGAATTTTAAAACGTGCCGAGGACAATGGCTTCGTGCACCAGATTACGAACATTGACGGCAGGGACAAGATTTTCGCCATCTGCAACTGCAACGTCAACGTCTGCTATGCTTTGCGCACGTCCCAGCTTTTCAACACGCCGAACATGTCGCGCTCGGCATACGTTGCCAGAACCACCACGGAAAATTGCGTGGCCTGCGGCCGTTGCGTGGAATATTGTCCGGCAGGAGCCGTCAAACTCGGCCAGAAGCTTTGCACCAAGGACGGCCCGGTGGTTTATCCGAAACAGGAATTACCGGACGCGGCCAAATGGGGTCCTGACAAATGGACGGAGGATTACCGCGACAAGAACCGCGTCAACTGCTACGACACCGGTTCCGCGCCTTGCAAGACGGCTTGTCCCGCCCACATCGCGGTGCAAGGGTATCTCAAGATGGCGGCGCAGGGCAGGTATACGGAAGCATTGGCATTAATCAAAAAGGAAAACCCGTTCCCGGCGGTCTGCGGAAATGTCTGCAACAGACGCTGCGAGGACGCCTGCACCAGGGGCACGATTGACCAGGCGATTGCCATTGACGAAGTAAAGAAATTTATCGCGCGGAAGGATTTGGAGGCCGAGACAAGATACGTGCCGCCCATCATCCCGCCATCGACGAAGGATGACGGTTTCTCGGAGCAGATTGCCATCATCGGCGGCGGCCCGGCCGGTTTAAGCTGTGCTTTTTACCTGGCGGAAAAAGGCTACAAGCCGACCGTCTTCGAGAAAAATAAAAAGCCGGGCGGCATGCTCGTTTACGGAATCCCGTCGTTCAAGCTGGAAAAGGACGTGGTGGACGCGGAAATCGATATCATCCGACAGATGGGCGTGGACATTCGCTGCGGCATCGAGGTTGGAAAAGACGTGACGTTAAACGACTTGCGGGCGGAAGGCTACCAGGCATTTTACATCGCCATCGGCTGCCAGGGCGGGCGAAAAGCGGGCATCGAGGGTGAGGACGCTGAAGGCGTGATGACCGCCGTCGATTTCCTGCGCACGGTCGGCGCGGACGAGTCCTACCAGGTTCCCGGCAGGAGCGTCGTGCTGGGCGGCGGCAACGTGGCAATCGACGTGGCGCGCACGAGCAGCCGCTGCGGTTCCCCGGAAGTATCCATGTTCTGCCTGGAAAGCCGCGACATCATGCCCGCCTCCAAGGACGAGATCGCCGAGGCGGAAGAGGAAGGCATTACCATCAACTGTGGCTGGGGTCCGAAGGAAATCTTGACGGAAAACGGCAAGGTGACCGGCATCATTTTGAAAAAATGTGTTTCCGTGTTTGACGACAACCACCGTTTTGACCCGAAATACGACGAGGACGAGACGATTACCATCCCCTGCGAGCACGTATTTTTAAGCATCGGGCAGAGCATCGTGTGGGGCGATTTGCTCAAGAATTCCAAGGTGGAATTTGGCCGCGGCGGGGCGGCCGTGGCGGATCCGGTTACCTATCAGACGAACGAGCCGGACGTCTTTGTCGGCGGCGACGTTTACACCGGGCCGAAGTTCGCGATTGACGCCATCGCGGCCGGAAAAGAGGCGGCCGTCTCCATCCACCGCTACGTGCAGCCGCGCAGCAGCCTGACGATTGGCCGCAACCGCCGCCAGTTCATCGAACTTGACAAAGAAAATGTTAAAGTGGAGGATTACGACCACTCCGAGCGGCAAATTCCGCCGATGGACGAGAACATTGACCATAAAAAATCATTCCGTGACGCAAGCAAGCCGTTCACGGAAGAACAAGTCAAGACCGAGACGGCGCGATGCTTAGGATGCGGAGCCTCCGTCGTGGACGAGAACCGTTGCATCGGCTGCGGCGTGTGTACGACAAAATGCGAGTTCGACGCGATACATTTGTACCGGGAACACCCCGAGTGCAGTAACATGTACCGGTCGGAAGACAAATTCAAGGCGATACTGCCATACGCGATAAAACGCGGGCTGAAAATTAAGTTTGGGAAAAAAAATTGAGGAAGCTCCGCATAACTAAGCTCGAAAGAACCTCGCCAAGGTATGCGGAGTACATTCGCACGTAGGCACTCAAAGTACGAGTGCCAAGTGCTCATAGTAAGGGAGGAATTTAACATGTTATTTCAAGTTTATGGGGACGGTGCCGGCTGGCAACTGTTCGGATGGGTATTGGTATTTGCAGGATTGATTTTGGCGAACGAGTTCGCGCGCCGCACGAAGCAGGGCGGCATCATCTGCTTTCTGGTGATTCCGGCCGCACTGACGGTTTACTTCATCGCCATCTATGTCTGCGCGGCGATGGGAATGGACTGGGCGTTGAACAACCCGACCTACGTGCACATGGGAAGCTGGTTCCATTACGCGAAGTTGTACGCGGCGACCGCCGGATGTATCGGCTTCATGATGCTCAAATACAAATGGAATATCGGCAAGACGGAGTGGTTCAAGGTATTCCCGTTCGTTATCGTGGCAATCAATATTTTAATCGCGGTAGTCAGTGACTTTGAATCCGGTATCAAGGGCATGATGGCCCTGCAGGAGTTCGGCGACCGCTGGTGGCTGTCTTCCGAAAACGTGTGGCTGTACGGCGGCTGGTGGAACTGGGTGAACGGTATCGCCGGAATCCTGAATATCCTCTGCATGACCGGCTGGTGGGGAATTTATTCTTCCAAGGACAAGAAAGACATGCTGTGGCCGGACATGACCTGGTGCTTTATCATCGCTTATGACTTGTGGAACTTCGAGTATACGTACAACAACCTGCCGACGCACGCATGGTACTGCGGCCTGGCGCTGTTGTTGGCCCCGACGTTTGCCAACATGCTGTGGAACAAGGGCGGCTGGATTCAGAACCGCGCGAACACCCTGGCGTTGTGGTGCATGTTCGCCCAAGTATTCCCGATGTTCCAGGATTACAGCCAGTTCACGACCATCCCGGTCCTTTACGCGGACGGCTTCATGGACGCGGCGGTACGCCCGACGGCGGCCAACCCGACCATGCAGGGCGTGGTGGCCGTAATCGCGCTGGCAGCCAACGTACTGTGCCTTGCCTTCATCGTCAAACGTTCGATAGAACAGAAAAAGAATCCGTACAAGCAGGAAATCTTCACGGATCAGAAGGACTTCCAAATCGCGTACGCGAGGGCGGAAAAATAATAAAGTTTCTCCTTGCGCGAACGAAACGGCGCGGACGTCCGCATCTATATTGAGCGGGACGTCCGCGATTTGTCCGAGTTGAGCGACGTCATCAAATTTACACGGTTCATGACGGCGGTCACGGCTTCCACCGGCCAGCTTGTCAATGTCGCGTTCCTCCTCACTTTTTTGTGAAATCGTAACGTGACAACCCAAACAAAGGAGGAAAACCTTACTGCCAAAACATTTCTCCACTATCGGAAGCAGAAATGATTCTCCACGCCTCGTCATCTATTTCTTTATTTTTATAATAGTAGCGGCGATCCTCATCCGTAATTTGCCGAATCACCCTGCATGGATTTCCTGCCGCCACGACCATGTCCGGAATATCCGACGTAACGACGCTCCCCGCCCCTATTACGACATCATTGCCTATATGGACTCCCGGTACTACCACGACGCTTCCACCAATCCACACGTTATTACCTATGGTAATCCCTTTCCCATATTCATAACCGCTGTTTCTGGTATCCGGATGAATCGGGTGCCCGGCCGTATATATGGACACGTTAGGTCCGAACATGCAGTCATCCCCAATTTCTATTTTGGCAACGTCAATCATCACGCAATTATAATTAGCAAAAAAATTTCGTCCAATCTTAATGTGCGTTCCATATTCACAATAAAACGGAGGAATCACAAATATATTTTGACAGTCCGGTATCACTTCTTTCGCGGCATGATTGACTTGTTCATATTCCCAACAATCTAGCATGTTCAATTTTTTTAGCCGCCTTTTGCATTCTGCCATTTCGGCAAAAATCTGATGATCGGCAACATAGACCATTCCTTTGTCTCTTCGTTCCTTATTGGTCATTTTCATAATCCGCCTTGCCGCCGCATTTACCTTTTTCCCCAAAGCCCGCAAATATTCCAACGTATAATTCGTGTTTTGTCACTTTTCACATACATTTTTAACCATGCGGCGTCATGCGTCTTACGCCTTCCTTGTCACGCCCTCCGTGATTCCATTCTCGTTGAAGGCGTCGATTCGCACATAAACGTCGCTCCCGCAGACCAGCGCCCCGATGTTTTGCTCCGACTTTCCATAGACCATGTGGCCGTGATACAATTTATCCGGCGCGTGTCCCCAGAGAATGTTATGGCCCACGGCGTCGTCTCGCTCCCAGGACACCCTCATGTCCATTCCGTTTTGCTCCCGCGCGGCCGTGAAGGTTTCCACCTGCCGCGGCTTTTTGCCCTTCCCCAGCCCGAACGCCCGGAGACCGCTGATACAAGGCCTCTGCCCGTAAGGCAGTTCCATCGCGCGGACACGCAGGTAACGGACCTGCTTTCCTTCCTCCCACACGACCAGGTCATGGGACAAGTCCGTCTCCGCCCGCGACTTGTCTTCCAGTATTTCATAATGCACGCCGTCCACGGAGCCTTCCAATATCCACCGCGTGACGTGCCGCGTCTCATCGATTCTCCGCTTTTGGTCCCAGGAGGTGAAGAAATACGTTCCCGGCTCCACCTCTACCTGGCAGTCATCCGCAAAATTAATTTGCACCGCACGAACATCCATCACCTTTTCCAGATCAATCTCGGCCCATTCCTCTTTTCCCGACGTCTCCGCCTGCCACCATGTGCGGATGTCCTCGTCCGTGATTTTTTCCGCGTTCCGGCCAGAGGACGCTTTTACCGGCTTGCCAAAGGAAAGCAGCATCCATTCCGGCTTATCCCATATTTTCGCGTCGGCCCTCATCGGCCAGTCGCCATAACGCTGGTCACAGCACAGCTCCCCGTCCTCGTCAAACTGCGCCCGCCAGATTCCCAGCCGCCGTTCGAAACTTTGGTTGACCGAAATTCGCATCGTCGACACATGCCAAAAACCGTCGCCGCCGTCCTCGAAAGTCGATCCGTGTCCCGCGCCCGTGACAAACCCGCCCGGCTTATAGGAATACGGATTGTTTTTCGCCAGGGTAAACGGCCCCAGCGGAGAATCCGCGACGTAGACCCCGTCCGCGTACACATTGTATTCTGTCCCGGTCACCGCGTATTGCAGGTAATATTTTCCGTCATGCTTTGTCATCCACGGGCCTTCCATATACGGGCTGTTGCCGAACCATTTATAAAACTGCCTCTTCATCGCCTCATCCGGCTCGTACCCTTCCTGCCCGTGTTCTTTCAGCACCGCCGCGATTGCTTCCTGAATTTCTTCTTCCGTCTTTGGCGGCACATAATCCTCTCCCATCCGCTCGAACCCGTTGACATCCTCATGAGCCTCCAAAAGCGGCGTTTTTTCACCCAGCGGCCGCATCGTCTTTGGATCTAGTTCCACGCCGCATATCGGTTCCGAGTTCGAACTCCCCCAGTACAGATATAGCCTCCCGTCATCGTCGCACAACAAATTCGGATCCCAGAACCGGAAACTGCCCTTGATTTCCTCAAACGGCTCCGTCAACGGGTCTTTCGTCCGATAAAAAGAGCACTCGTTTTCGTGGGACGACGCGCAGCAGTACACGTAATCTCCCACGACACGGATGTCCGGCGCATAGTCATAAATCGGGATGTCGCCGGAAAACGCGTGGAACTCCCAGCCCGCAAGATTTTCACTCGTATAAAATCCGGCCGACATCGACGGGAACAAATAATAACGCCCTTTGAAATAGATTATGGAAGGATCCGCCGCCTCCCGGTGCGCCTCGCACAAGTTTTCTTGTCCCTTTATTTGAAACATCTGGTAGCGGTACTCCATATTCACTGGATTACAAAAATATTTCATACTGGTTTCTCCTTCCTTTCTGACAGTTTTCCTCTGCCAGGCTATTATCTCGCCCTATCGGTATTTTAACACCATGATATGGCACCAGCCAAAGCTCCCGGATTTTTCCAAAGCCTTGGCTGGTTAATTACAAGCATTTCACTATACGGCATCCATTATCCGTTCATTGTCAATCCTTAATCTCAATGATAATTACCGGTACAGCCTATCCAACATCGCCTGGTCGTTTTTCGTGTGGATTTCCGGGTTCAGCGCGTTCAGGCCTTCCACATAGGCGTCCCAGCCGGACAAGTCGCCGCTCTTAATAAGAGCCGGCAGGTTTCTCGCCGCGTAGTCCCACACCTCTGTATTTACCGGGCCGTTCGCGTCCGTCTCCTCCGTCGTGTATAAGGAAGCATAATTCATCAGGGAAGCCGTGTTCTCATACATCGCCCAGAACTGCTGCGCGTCCGAGATAACCTTTGCCTTATGGTTATCGATGATATAATCCCCGTTCGGGTCGCCGCACAGACGCAGTCCCACCGCCATCCTGGCGAATACCAGCGCGCCCGCGAAATCACCGACACCGTCCGGGAAGTTCATGTTGTA
>Ga0073906_1005509_pt1 | contig 11276 bp, 21 predicted proteins | sample Inofromicrocosms_FD_65485 | JGI IMG/M metagenome (GOLD analysis project Ga0073906, IMG submission 65485) | Mouse cecum microbial communities from Vienna, Austria - Inoculum for glucosamine and mucus D2O microcosms | ecosystem: Host-associated > Mammals > Digestive system > Large intestine >... | reverse complement strand
CGCGAGAAGCTGTTGAACAAGCCGCAGAAAGGACACTTGGCAAAAGCGGGAGTGGACTATAAGAGATTCCTTACGGAATTCAAGTTCGAGAATGCAGCTGAGTACGAATTGGGACAGGAAATAAAAGCAGATATCTTTGAAGCCGGTGACAAGATCGACGTGACTGCAAAGACCAAAGGTAAAGGTTTCCAGGGCGCCATCAAACGCCATGGACAGTCCCGCGGACCGATGGGCCACGGCTCCAAATTTCATAGACATGCAGGCTCCAATGGTAGTGCATCGGATCCTAGCAAAGTATTTAAGGGCAAGAAAATGCCTGGTCAGATGGGTGCTGTACAGGTTACGATCCAGAATCTTGAGATCGTGCGCGTGGATGCAGAGAGCGATCTGCTGTTAGTAAAAGGCGCTGTACCGGGACCGAAAAAATCAACAGTAATCATTAAAGAATCCGTTAAGGCATAACTTTTCGGAAAGGAGGAAGACACAGATGGCAAGCGTATCTGTTTATAATATGGAAGGCAAAGAAGTGGAAAAGATCGACCTGAATGATTCCGTCTTTGCTGCTCCGGTAAATGAGCATTTGGTTCATATGGCGGTTGTTCTGCAGCTGGCCAACAAACGTCAGGGTACACAGAAGGCCAAGACGCGTTCTGAAGTTCGCGGCGGCGGCAGAAAGCCCTGGAGACAGAAGGGAACAGGACATGCGAGACAGGGTTCCATCCGCGCTCCGCAGTGGACTGGCGGCGGCGTTGTATTTGCGCCGGTTCCGAGAGATTATTCATTTAAGATGAATAAGAAAGAGAAAGCGGCAGCGATCAAGTCTGCATTATCTTCCAAAGTGAGCGAGGATAAACTGATCGTTGTGGATTCTCTGGATCTTGAGGCTCCAAAGACAAAGAGAATGAAAGAAGTTCTGGCAAATCTGAAAGCAGACAAGGCACTGGTAGTTGTTGATGGTGATGCTGCCAACACCATTCTTTCTGTAAGGAATCTTCCTACGGCAAGAGGTATTTACAGCAATTCCATCAATGTATACGATATTCTGAAATACGATGCCGTAGTTATTACCAAGAGCGCTGTAAAAGCAATCGAGGAGGTGTACGCATAATGGCAGATCTAAAATATTATGACATTATTGATAAACCGGTGATCACGGAGAAATCAATGTCAGGCATGGAATACAAAAAATACACATTTTATGTGCACACTGAGGCTACCAAGACCCAGATTAAGGAAGCGGTAGAAAAGATGTTTCCGGGAACGAAGGTGGCAAAGGTCAATACCATGAACCTTGGCGGTAAGAAACGCAGAAGAGGAATGGTGACAGGAATGACAGCGAAGAGAAAGAAAGCCATCGTTCAGCTGACCGAGGACAGCGCAGATATTGAAATATTTGAAGGACTTTAATGCGTGGCTGAGAAACGCACGCATTTGAGAAACGCTAAGCGTTTTTCACTCTGCAAAGAGATAGTATGAATTTTGAAAGGAGTGTAACTCATGGGAATTAAAACCTATAACCCATATACGCCTTCTAGAAGAAATATGACCGGTTATGATTTCAAAGAGATCACAACGGATAAACCTGAGAAATCCCTTACCACTTCCTTGAAGAAGCATGCGGGACGTAATGCCCAGGGTAAGATCACGGTGAGACACCGTGGCGGCGGTTCTAGAAGAAAATATAGAATAATTGATTTTAAGAGAAATAAAGATGGTATTCCGGCAACGGTTAAGACGATCGAGTACGATCCGAACAGGACGGCGAATATCGCACTGGTTTGCTATGCCGATGGAGAGAAGAGATATATCCTGGCTCCCGTTGGACTGAAGGTCGGCCAGACCATTATGAATGGTGAGAATGCAGAGATTAAGATTGGCAACTGCATGGAACTGAAGGATATGCCAGTTGGTACCCAGATCCATAATATTGAGATGCATCCGGGCCACGGCGGACAGTTGGTCCGTGCCGCTGGTGTAAGCGCACAGCTGATGGCGAAGGAAGGCAAATATGCCATCCTGCGTATGCCGTCTGGCGAGATGAGGATGGTTCCTGTTGTATGCCGCGCTTCCATCGGACAGGTTGGCAATACCGAGCATAACCTTGTGAATATCGGTAAAGCGGGACGTAAACGCCATATGGGCATCCGCCCCACCGTCCGCGGTTCTGTAATGAACCCCAATGACCATCCACACGGTGGTGGCGAGGGTAAGGCTCCAGTTGGACGTTCCGGTCCATGTACTCCTTGGGGCAAGCCTGCACTGGGCTATAAGACGAGAAAGAAGAATAAGCAGTCGAATAAGATGATCATCCGTCGCAGGGATGGTAAAGCTCTGGCTAAGTAATTATGCCGGACGCAGACAATAAGGAGGTAAAAGCTAGTGTCACGTTCATTAAAAAAAGGACCATTTGCGGATGCTCATCTTCTGAAGAAGATTGATGCGATGAATGAGTCCGGAGATAAATCGGTAATTAAAACCTGGTCACGCCGTTCCACCATTTTCCCAAGCTTTGTGGGACACACGATCGCTGTTCATGACGGAAGAAAACATGTTCCGGTATATGTGACCGAGGATATGGTTGGCCATAAGCTGGGTGAGTTCGTGTTGACAAGAACTTATAAGGGGCATGGCAAAGACGAAAAAAGAGGTTAATGAAAGGAGGTTTCTGAGAAGTGGCTAAAGGACATAGATCACAGATCAAGAAAGAAAGAAACCAGAACAAAGATACAAGACCATCTGCTAAGTTGTCACATGCCAGAATTTCTGCCCAGAAGGCAGGGTTCGTACTGGATGCGATCCGTGGCAAGGATGTACAGACAGCACTTGGTATTTTGGAATATAATCCAAGATATGCGTCTTCAGTAATCAAGAAACTGCTGAATTCTGCAGTGGCAAATGCTGAGAACAACAACGGCATGAACCCGGAAAATCTTTATATTGATGAGTGCTTTGCAAATAAGGCGACCACAATGAAGAGAATCAGACCAAGAGCGCGTGGTATGGCTTACCGCATCGAGAAGAGAACATGTCATATTACCATAATCTTGAATGAAAGATAATGAAAGGAGATTAAGATGGGACAAAAAGTAAATCCACACGGCCTGAGAGTCGGCGTTATCAAAGACTGGGAATCCAGATGGTATGCAGATCCTGAGGAATTCTCCGACAACTTAGTTGAAGATTATAAAATCCGTGAATTCTTAAAGAAGGAATTATATCACGCAGGTATCTCCAAGATTGAGATCGAGAGAACTGCTGATCGTGTAAAGGTACTGGTATATACTGCTAAACCCGGTGTGGTGATCGGTAAGGGCGGTTCCGAGATTGAGAAGCTGAAAGGAAAACTTGCTTCTTATTCGGCAAAGAAAGTACTGGTGGACATCAAAGAAGTGAGGAGACCGGACAGCGATGCCCAGCTGGTGGCAGAAAATATCGCACAGCAGCTTGAGAACCGTATCTCTTTCCGCCGTGCCATGAAATCCTGTATGGGACGCGCTATGAAAGCAGGGGCAAAGGGAATCAAGACTGCCTGCTCAGGACGTCTTGGCGGAGCCGATATGGCGCGTACAGAATTTTACAGCGAAGGAAATATTCCGTTGCAGACACTGCGTGCAGACATTGACTATGGTTTTGCAGAAGCAAATACAACGTATGGTAAGATTGGTGTTAAGGCATGGATCTATCATGGTGAAGTACTTCCAACCAAAGGCGGAAAAAACGCCAAGGCTACTTCAAAGGAAGGGAGCGATAAATAATGTTAATGCCTAAGAGAGTAAAACGTCGTAAACAGTTTCGCGGATCCATGAGAGGAAAAGCGTTACGAGGAAATAAAATTAGTTATGGAGAATTCGGTCTTGTGGCTGCTGAGCCGGCATGGATCCGTTCCAACCAGATCGAGGCAGCGCGTATCGCCATGACACGTCATACGAAACGTGGCGGTAAGGTGTGGATCAAGATTTTCCCTGATAAGCCGGTAACAAAGACACCTGCTGAGACCCGAATGGGTAAAGGTAAAGGTGCCCTGGAGTACTGGGTTGCCGTTGTTAAGCCCGGCCGCGTTATGTTTGAGATTGCCGGCGTGCCGGAAGAGACAGCAAGAGAAGCGCTGAGACTGGCTATGCACAAGCTGCCTATCAAATGTAAGATCGTTTCCCGTGCAGACTTAGAAGGAGGTGCAGGCAGTGAAGAGTAAGGAATTTTTGAGCGGAATCGCAGGAATGTCACTGGCCGAGTTAAATGATGAGTTAGTCGCTGCCAAGAAGGAGTTATTTAACCTTAGATTCCAGAACGCAACAAACCAACTTGACAATACAAGCAGAATTAAAGAAGTCAGAAGAAACATTGCTCGTATCCAGACAGCGATGTCGAAAGAACAGAAAGCAGCAAACTAAGCTGAGGAAAGGAGGATTTTGTTGTGGAAAGAAATCTTAGAAAGACCCGTACAGGTAAAGTTGTGAGCAACAAGATGGATAAGACCATCGTCGTGGCAGTAGTAGACAACGTAAAACATCCCCTCTACGGAAAGATCGTAAAGAGAACTTACAAATTGAAAGCTCATGATGAGAACAATGAGTGCAATATTGGCGATAGAGTTAAGGTTATGGAGACAAGACCGCTGTCCAAGGACAAGAGATGGAGACTTGTTGAAATTATAGAAAAAGCCCGGTAAATAGCCCGGCTTGAGCCAGATAAAACATTTGGCCTCAATAATTGAAACTCAGGAAAGGAGTATTTGTTATGGTACAGCAGGAAACCAGACTTAAGGTTGCTGATAACACAGGAGCAAAGGAATTACTGTGTATCCGTGTTCTTGGCGGTTCTGTTAGAAGATATGCGGCTGTTGGCGATATCATCGTTGCTACGGTTAAAGATGCAACACCAGGCGGAGTTGTAAAGAAGGGTGATGTTGTAAAGGCAGTTGTTGTTCGTACGGTAAAAGAAATCCGTCGTCCAGACGGTTCTTATATTCGTTTTGATGAGAATGCAGCAGTTATTATCAAAGACGATAAGACTCCGAGAGGAACTCGTATTTTCGGACCGGTAGCTAGAGAGTTAAGAGAAAAACAATTTATGAAGATTGTTTCCTTAGCACCAGAAGTATTATAAGGAGGTGTCCCTAAGTGGCAACATCAAAGATCAAAAAAGGTGATACCGTTCGCGTTATTGCCGGTGTAGATAAAGGTAAAGAAGGAAAGGTCCTTGAGGTGAAGGGCGGTAAGGTTAAGGTTGAGGGCATCAACATGGTGAAGATGCACGTAAAGCCAAACCAGACCAATACCAAGGGCGGCATCGTGGATAAAGAAGCATTCTTCGATGTATCAAATGTAATGTATGTTGTGGACGGCCAGGTTACCCGTGTTGGTTTTAAGATGGAAGAGGGTAAGAAGAAAGTCCGTTATGCCAAAAAAACAGGCGCTGTTATTGATTAATAGAGAGAGGAGGTACTGTCAGAATGACCAGATTAAAAGAGACATATTTAAACGAGATCGTCGATGCGATGATGAAGAAGTTTGAGTATAAAAATGTTATGCAGGTACCAAAGCTCGAGAAGATCGTGATCAATATGGGCGTTGGTGAAGCAAAAGATAATTCCAAGGTTTTGGATACAGCAATCAGTGATCTTGAGATCATCACAGGTCAGAAAGCTGTTGTAACAAGAGCAAAGAAATCCGTTGCGAACTTTAAACTTCGTGAGGGACAGCCAATCGGATGTAAGGTAACACTTCGTGGTAAGAAGATGTATGAATTCGCGGATCGCCTGATCAACCTTGCACTTCCGCGGGTACGTGACTTCCGTGGCGTGAATCCAAATGCTTTTGATGGTCGTGGAAATTACGCTCTTGGCATTAAAGAGCAGTTGATCTTCCCTGAGATTGAGTACGACAAGGTAGACAAGGTAAGAGGTATGGATATCATCTTCGTTACTACCGCTCAGACAGATGAAGAAGCACGTGAACTCTTGGCACAGTTTGGTATGCCGTTTAAGAAATAGTTAGGAGGTAATTTCATGGCTAAAAAGTCTTTGAAGATTAAGCAGCAGCGTAAACCAAAGTTCTCTACCAGAGCGTACACTCGCTGCAAGATTTGTGGACGTCCACACGGATATCTGAGAAAATACGGAATCTGCAGAATCTGCTTCCGTGAATTAGCTTACAAGGGCCAGATCCCTGGCGTTAAAAAAGCGAGTTGGTAAAGGAGGAAACCGAGAATGACAATGAGTGATCCTATTGCAGATATGCTTACAAGAATCCGTAACGCAAACACTGCAAAACATGATACAGTTGATATTCCTTCTTCCAAAATGAAGGTTTCGATTGCTGAGATCCTTTTGAAGGAAGGATATATCAAGAACTTTGAAGTAGTAGAGGTAGATGGTTTCAAATCCATTCATATGACATTAAAATATGGCAGGGACAAGAACGAGAAGATTATTTCCGGTCTGAAGAGGATTTCTAAACCGGGACTTCGTGTGTACGCAGGCACTGAGGAGCTTCCCACCGTGCTTGGCGGTCTTGGAATCGCTATTATTTCAACAAATAAAGGCGTGATGACAGATAAGCAGGCACGCAAAGAGAACGTGGGCGGGGAAGTACTTGCATTCGTATGGTAGGTCTTGCTTCGCGGGCAAAAGCGGATGAAATTCGCTTGGAGGTCTGCCTGGCAGACTTTGGCAACTACAAATATATATTTCCGAAATAGGAGGTAACGGCATGTCACGAATTGGAAGAATGCCTATCGCGGTACCTGCAGGCGTAACTGTAGATATTGCAGAAAATAATCAGGTGACGGTAAAAGGTCCGAAGGGAACTCTGGAGAGAGTGCTTCCCGCTGAGATGACCATTACAAGAGAGGGCGAGGAGATTACAGTAACCCGTCCCAATGATTTAAAGAAGATGAAATCCCTTCATGGTCTGACGAGAACACTGATCTACAATATGATCGTAGGTGTGACAGAAGGATATGAGAAGAAGCTGGAAGTAAACGGCGTTGGTTACCGTGCGGCAAAGCAGGGTAAGAAGCTGACCCTTTCCCTTGGATATTCCCATCCAGTTGAGATGGAGGATCCGGAAGGAATTGAGGTTACCGTGGATGGCCAGAATCTTATTATTGTCAAGGGAATCGATAAAGAGAAAGTCGGCCAGTACGCCGCTGAGATCCGTGAGAAGAGAGCACCGGAGCCATACAAGGGCAAGGGTATCAAATATGTGGATGAAGTGATCCGGCGTAAAGTTGGTAAGACTGGTAAGAAATAGAAAGGAGTAATTAAGAATGGTTAGTAAGAAGGTTAGAAGCGAAGTTCGCAAAAATAAACATAGAAGAATACGCAGCCGTTTGTCTGGTACTCCTGAGAAACCACGTTTGTCCGTGTTCCGCAGTAATAAGCATATGTATGCACAGGTGATTGATGATGAAGCTGGTAATACGATCGTTTCTGCGTCCACCCTTCAGTCAGAGGTAAAAGACGGCCTGGAGAAGACAAATGATATCACCGCTGCCAGCAGGCTTGGCGAAGTGATCGCTAAAAAGGCGCTGGATAATGGTATCAAGACAGTCGTGTTTGACCGTGGCGGTTATATTTATCAGGGTAAAGTGAAAGCACTGGCAGACGCAGCAAGAGAAGCTGGTCTGGAATTCTAGTAAGGAGGAGAACACATGAAACGTGAGATTATTGATGCTAGTCAGTTTGAATTAGAAGATAAAGTAGTATCAATCAAACGTGTTACCAAAGTTGTTAAGGGCGGTCGTAATATGCGTTTCACGGCACTTGTCGTTGTAGGCGACGGCAACGGACACGTTGGTGCAGGTTTAGGTAAGGCAACAGAAATTCCGGAAGCGATCCGTAAAGGTAAGGAAGCTGCTACAAAGGCTCTGATCGAAGTGCCTCTGGATGAGAACCGCAGTATCCCGCATGACTTTATTGGCAAATTTGGAAGTGCTTCTGTATTGATGAAGAAGTCCCCGGAAGGTACTGGTATCATCGCAGGTGGTCCTGCCCGTGCCGTACTTGAGCTGGCTGGATTCAAAAATATCCGTACGAAGTCTCTTGGCTCCCGTAATAAGCAGAACGTAGTTCTTGCAACCATCGCCGGACTGAAAGAGCTGAAGACTCCGGAGGAAGTAGCAAAGCTTCGCGGTATTTCCGTAGAAGAAGTTCTGGGCTAGGAGGTGCAGAGAAATGGCAGATAAATTGAGGATCACATTAGTTAAATCGACAATCGGTGCGATTCCAAAGCACAGAAAGACGGTGGAGGCTCTTGGACTCAGAAAGTTAAATAAAACTGTAGAAATGCCTGATAACGCGGCAACCCGCGGACAGATTCAGCAGATCAGACATTTGGTTAAGGTGGAAGAAATCTAATCAAGGAGGTGCAGAGAATGAATTTATCAGAATTGAAACCGGCTGCAGGTTCAAAACAGAGCAATGCTTTTCGAAAAGGCCGCGGACACGGTTCAGGAAATGGTAAGACTGCCGGCAAAGGCCATAAGGGCCAGAAGGCCCGTTCCGGGGCTCCGAGGCCAGGCTTTGAGGGCGGCCAGCTGCCATTATATATGAGATTGCCGAAGAGAGGATTTACAAACATCAATAGTAAAGATATCGTCGGGATCAATGTGGAACTTCTGAACGCCTTCGAAGACGGTGCCGAGGTAACAGTGGCAGCACTGGTTGAGAAGGGAATTGTTAAAAATCCGAAAGACGGAGTTAAGATTCTTGGAAATGGAGAGTTAACCAAAAAGCTTGATGTGAAAGTAAATGCCTATAGTGCTGGCGCTGCTGAAAAGATTCAGGCTGCAGGTGGAAAAGCAGAGGTGATCTAATGTTAACAACGATTCAGAATGCGTTAAAGACGAAAGAGATCCGCACAAAGCTTCTGTATGTCTTTTTTGCCCTGATCGTCGTCAGGATCGGATGCAATATTCCGGTTCCCGGCGTGGACGCGCAGGTCATACAGGAGATGTTCAGTGACAATCAGGCACTGGGATTTCTGGATGTCATGACCGGTGGATCATTTTCAAGAATGTCTATCTTCGCATTGAACATTACACCATATATCACAGCGTCCATTATTTTACAGCTTCTTACCATTGCCATTCCCCGTCTTGAGGAAATGCAGAAGGATGGAGAGGATGGACGCAAGAAGATAAATGAATATACGAGATACCTTTCCGTCGTTCTGGCAGTGATCGAGGGTGTGGCAATCATTATCGGATTCCGCAACCAGAATCTCTTTACGGATGGCGGATATGTACCGCTGATCGTGGCTGTCGTTGCTCTGACAGCAGGTGCTGCCTTCCTGATGTGGCTTGGCGAGCAGATTACGGAAAAGGGAGTGGGAAATGGTATTTCCATTATCCTGCTGATCAACATTGTGGCGCGTATCCCAAGCGATCTCTCCAATCTCTATACCACATACATTGCCGGCGCTGCCAATATTACAAATGCAATCGTGGCAGGTGTGATCATTCTGGCAATCATCCTGGCTATGTTTGTCTTTATCGTGCTGCTGCAGGATGGCGAGAGAAGGATTCCGGTGCAGTATGCAAAGAAGATTCAGGGGAGAAAGGTGGCTGGCGGACAGTCAACCCATATTCCGCTGAAGGTGAATACGGCGGGAGTAATTCCCGTTATCTTTGCGAGTTCCATGATGTCGCTTCCGGTAGTGATTGCCAGTTTTGCCGGCATTCAGCCGGCCACCGGACCGAATGCAACGGTATTTCAGAAACTTCTGACTGTCTGCAACCAGAGCGATTGGTGCAAGATTGGGAGCTGGGGAGAGTTTAAATACTCACTGGGATTACTTTTCTATATCGGGTTAGTGATCTTCTTTGCGTATTTCTATACGTCAGTTACCTTTAATCCCCTTGAGATTTCCAATAATATGAAGAAGCAGGGTGGATTTATTCCAGGCATCCGTCCAGGTAAGCCCACTACAGATTATCTTACTTCCGTTCTGAACAGCATTGTATTTCTCGGTGCCATCGGAATGGTGATCGTCTGTGCACTTCCGATCTTCTTCTCCGGTGCCTTTGGGGCAGATGTTTCATTCAGTGGTACGTCGCTGATCATCGTAGTAGGCGTTGTGATCGAGACACTGAAACAGATCGAGTCTCTGGTTCTGGTGCGCCATTACAAGGGATTTCTTGGAAACTAATTAATATGCCGTGTTAAGCGGCAGGAAAAAATAGATGACCGCCTGCCAGAATTGAACTGGTGGGAGGTCTCTTATCGCTTATATTTTTAATTTTAGAAAGGATGTGTAGTATGAAAATCGTAATGTTAGGTGCTCCAGGTGCCGGCAAGGGCACTCAGGCAAAGATGATTTCCGAGAAGTACGGGATTCCCCATATTTCCACAGGAGATATTTTCCGCGCGAATATTAAGGAAAACACCGAACTTGGCCAGAAAGCAAAAGGGTACATGGATAAGGGCCTCCTTGTCCCGGATGAACTGGTAGTGGATCTGGTAGTGGACCGCCTTGCCCAGGATGACGCAAAGAAGGGCTATGTACTGGACGGCTTCCCCAGGACGATCCCACAGGCGGAGGCGCTGACCGACGCTCTTGCAAAGATTGGCGAGAAGCTGGATTATGCCATTGATGTGGATGTGCCGGATGAAAATATCGTAACCCGTATGTCCGGCAGACGTGCCTGCGTAAAATGCGGCGGAACATATCATGTAAAATATAATCCCACAAAAACAGAGGGAATCTGTGATGCCTGCGGCGGAGAACTGATTCTTCGGGATGATGATAAACCGGAGACCGTTCAGCAGAGATTGAGCGTTTACCACGAGCAGACACAGCCCCTGATCGATTACTATACGAAAGAGGGTATTCTGAAAGAGGTTGACGGCACGGTGGATCTGAAGGATGTATTTGCGGCGATTGTCACGATCCTGGAAAAATAATTATGGCAGTGACGATCAAATCGGAACAGGAAATTCAGTATATGCGGGATGCCGGGAAGATTCTTGCCGAGGTTCATGAAAAGCTGGCCGAGGTTATCGCACCGGGCATTACCACCTGGGATATTGACCGGAAGGGGGAAGAGCTGATCCGCGCAGCGGGCTGCATTCCCTCTTTCAAGGGGTATCAGGGGTATCCGGCATCTATATGCGTGTCCATCAATGATGAGGTAGTCCACGGGATTCCCAGCCGGGAGCATCGCCTTTTCGAAGGCGATATTGTCAGCCTGGACGCTGGGGTCATCTATCAGGGATATCAGTCAGACGCTGCCAGAACTCATGGTGTTGGCACGGTCGATCCAGAGACACAGCG
>Ga0073906_1005505_pt1 | contig 11283 bp, 10 predicted proteins | sample Inofromicrocosms_FD_65485 | JGI IMG/M metagenome (GOLD analysis project Ga0073906, IMG submission 65485) | Mouse cecum microbial communities from Vienna, Austria - Inoculum for glucosamine and mucus D2O microcosms | ecosystem: Host-associated > Mammals > Digestive system > Large intestine >... | reverse complement strand
AGTGACAGGCTCACCAGTAGCTGTTTCAATTCACGCACCCGCATGGGGTGCGACGGAAAATCGCACATTGACATCGCGGACTTGTATGGTTTCAATTCACGCACCCGCATGGGGTGCGACCAATGGTTAGACTTGTTTTGCGTAGATTGATGCGGGTTTCAATTCACGCACCCGCATGGGGTGCGACCTGACCGATCCCAATTGAGAGCAGTAGAGGACTGTTTCAATTCACGCACCCGCATGGGGTGCGACTTTGGATCGATCGGAGTTCGTCACGGGCGTCTGGTTTCAATTCACGCACCCGCATGGGGTGCGACGAAGAATTATTGGCAGAGTTCAAGCGTATTAATCAGTTTCAATTCACGCACCCGCATGGGGTGCGACTGCCATAATAGTAACAATCTAAAGGAGTCCTATTTATGACTAATTCTCCGCGAAAATAGCATTTTTATCGCTAATGCACAAACTGAGAATCTACTTCTTTCTATTATACGTCTGAATATCAATCACTGCGAGTACTCTACTAAAATTGTAATGCTTACGATTCGCCCGCACCCACGACTATACCGAGCGGATGATTCTAGATTATGGCAGACTATGCATGTCTTTAGCATGTATATGTCACACTGTTTCCACTCTTTGGACTTACCGCGACGAAATCCACACCCTTCTAAAACACTATACGATGATGCTGCCATCAAAATCAAAAGAGGTCACACGCCCTATTTGCTCGGTAGACTGCTGGTAGTTTTTGCCAAGCTTATAAATCCTGATCGTGTCCGCACCACTGTCTATTATCTCTTCAAGAGTATGTTTCAACATTGGATAGGAATGGTATTCAAGCTGACATTCGAACACTGAGTTCTGCACACGTTGCCCATAATTCTGACAACACTTGGCCACATTGCGCAATCGTTTGCGTCCCTCCGGAGTAGATGTATTCACATCATATACTATCAGGATATTCATCATCGTATTCTTCAAAAATCACCACATATATACCCTAAAAATCATTTGACAAGAAACGGAGCATAATCCGACATGTCACCCCTCATATAGCGGGTAAGCAACAATGCCTGGATATGAGGCAACAACCCTATCGGCACCTTCTCTTGAAGAAAGGGATGGATGATTTCCGTTTTCTTGCGGTTCTGCCACATTGTGAGATATTTTTTTCGACCATCTTCCGTAAGACTTACCGAACCGACCGCCCCGTCACCGGCAGCGGGGGTGAAATCCGATGCCCTGATATGACGTGTGTTGATCAAAGATATGACAAAACGATCCACGAGCCACGAACGGAATTCCTCCATCAAGTCCAACGCCAGCGACATGCGACCCGGACGTACAGAATGTAGCACACCCATATATGGATCCAGTCCCACTCCCTCCAGCGCAGCACCGCAGTCATGAGCAAGCAATGTGTATCCTAATGACAACATAGCGTTGACGCAATCTGTCGGAGGATGTTTCACACGCCTTGCAAAAGCAAAACAGCGATCCTTATTGAGAATCAAGTGGTGCATCACGCCGAAATATATTGACGCCGCCTGACCTTCATGACCTCTGACCTCATCTACTGAAACTGACCGGGTTATCAGACGCGACATGTTTTTCAGCGACTCAGCCGCATCCGCCACCGCGGACACTCCCTCATCAGAGGGGTAATCTCTGACAAAACGCCTGAGGGTCATTCGCGCATTGTGTATCTTCGCGAGAACAAAAGATGAAGCCAGACGACGGCAATAATCCGTGTCACCGGCATTCTGAAACTGCGATCGGCGAAGAAGTATATTGCCCGTCTGCGGACCCTGCACTCTCGCCACAAACCGTCCGGCAGACGTGAAAAACGACAATGCCACGCCATTTTCAGAACACAAACGCATAAGTCCCGGGCTTGCCCCCTGATAACCGAATGTGATTATCGACTGGATGTTCTGTATCGGCATCCTGAACAATATCTTCTGCTGGCTCGAAATCACAACATTTGTGCCATCCTTCGAAAGATATGCATCCGGAGTCGTCACATACAGCGTATTAAGCAATCTCTTCATCAAATAAAGTTTTCAGATAGTCAGTCACATCGGCTTTGATCCGTCCAGGCATGCACATATCCTCCATAGAACAGGCTCTGCACGACCCCGTACGTTTAGCCGCGGGGGTACGCCCCGACCTATATGCCTCATGCATCCTGCGCGACACATCGGTCACTCGATCGCGGAGTTCCGCATCCACTTCAACATACTCTCTTTTGCGCTCCTCCCAATAGAAGACAGCAGCGCGGCTTATCTCCGCACCATACATTTCCTCAAGAGCCATAGCCTGTGCTACAACCTGGTATCGGTCACAATCACTGATCTTGCGATGACCCCGCTTGTACTCCACAGGCATTATCGTGAACACCCGGCTGGCGACAAGTTCCGCAACACTGCGCTTTCCTGTTGCAACAGGATGCAACTCCACCGCATCTGCGACGCCGAACAATCCCAATCTCCTGGAAGCCACATGCAGCCCGCGAAGAGTGACAATCCCGAAAGGGCCGCTTTTGCGTACCGACGGGTCGTCAACCCTTTCATGCAGCAAAGCCCCTTCGGCTGTAAGAAAATTTTCCTGCCACCGACATTCGAGATGAATGAGAGCCCACTGCCGTTCACAAAACATAAAATGCTGTATGCCCGACAGCGGGATCATTTCATCATCGGCATAATAGCCTGAACGAGGCATCAGAACTTTTCTATGACCGTCACACCCTGAGGCAGACTGTCGCGATCGATCTCCACAGTGTAGTCGCTGAAACTGCGAGGCACTGACACGCCGCTGTTTTTCGACACCCTTACGGCATCAAACAGTTTGTTGGCAGGAGCATTGCCAAGCTCCGACGAATGCTCGAACACGACGAGCTTGCGCGGACTCATGAGTCCGCGTGACGCCGAACGGTCATTATCAAACATGTTTTCAAGCGCCTCCCAGAGAAGTTCGAGATCCGCATCCGAAAAACCGGTCTGCTTCGCAAGATTCGCCGATACAAAGCCGTGACACAGATACAGACCGTAAGGCACCGTTGATTTTCTGCCCATGGTCTTCTCCTTTTCCTTGTCAGCCTCTTTTGTCACAGCCATACGTGTGATGGAATGACTATGACTCACCACCGGATCCACCGAACGCGCGAAGGTGAGTTGTATCGGTCCGCGCACCTGTCCTTGCTTGTCTTTGGTAGCTATCACGGCGCCAAAAGCCCGTATGTCGAAATATTTTTCACACAAGGCCCTGCGGGCGGCAGCCTTTTTATCGTCCTTCGACTTACTTGCAACCTCGTCAGAGGCATACACCTCCTCCACACGATTGTCAAGCACAGCCGCCTCCTGTATGAAAATTCCATACCCCGGAGCACCATTGCGCGAAGCATCCACATAGTTGCGCACTTTGCGTTTCAGACACACGTCTGTCACCAGACCGCATCCGTTCTCGTTGTCCACCCGTGGAAGATTGCCTGCATCCGGATCGCCGTTCGGATTACCGTCCTGCACATCGAAGAGATACACGAAATCCACTCTGTTCTTTATGTCTGCCATAATTCTGCGTTTTTTAATATGATTCGTCTTGATGTTTATTCACTCTGATTCCTTCTTCGTGTAGAAATCGGCCATCTGATGGTAATATCCTACAAAGAAGCGTCCCTGATCGTTCAGATCAAGATGCGACGGAAATCCCTCCGCAGGCATCTTCTCGATGATCTCCTGTTTGGTCTTCTCATAGAACACTCTCGATGCCTCGCTGAGTTTTTCGCTGTGGTGCACCGACAGGTTGAGCATCGCCGGGAACACTGCCGACGGAGTGGCCGATGCCGCCGCCATATAGCGCGTGCGGATCGAATCGCCGCTTTTCACATCGCTCTGTATCCTCTCGAGCACTGCCGCCAGACGTCCGCTCAGATAGCCTGGATTACTGTTTGTCTTGTCAAGCATTGGTGTAAGTTGTTTGTTATCTTTATTATTTCTTGTCACTCTGTTTATGTATGCCTTAAGTATCGATGCTCTTGTCCGGGTCACTGTCCGGTCAGGCAGTTCTGCCCTGATTCTTTCGAGAGCCGACGTGTAGAGCTGATACGGATAGCGTGTGCCCTGGATGATCGACTGCACTACCGCCTCACAAAGATTGGGCAACGCTTCCGACTGCTTTCCGTCAAGGGTCACGGCCGAAAGCATATTGAAAACTCCGGCGGTAGACCGACCCTTGTCATTCGCACGATAGCCGACCAGCGACATATCATCGAAATGCTGCAATATCTTTCCGGCAAACTCGCGAAGCTGCACATTCTCCCACACCACTACCGCCATACGCCCGGCGTTGGGAGCGAGCCCGAGAAAGTAAAACCGGTCATCAAGATCAGTATTCACGGTCCCCGACCATATACTTTTGAACAGCTTCTCCACACCTGCCGCCGACACACCTTTCGCCTCCGACGACTTGTCGCTCTCGACCATGAAGCCGAAACACGACTCGGTGTCGCGTCCGTATCGTCCCGAACACCAGTATAGGAATGTCCTGTCACCAAGACGTGTCTTGTTTTCCGAATCCTTCGACAGAAGCATCTTAAGCGCCGAAGTATAGGCAAAGTCGGCCTCCACAGATATAGGACTGTTGTAAGCCTGCTGCTTGCCATAGGAATCATAGCCCGACTTTACCTGAAAGCCGACCAGAGCGGTATTGGGCGAACATCCGGGTATGGTCGAACCAGTGCTTGTCCGCACCAGCCGGCCGTTCCGGCCAGTCACGAGGCATACGCCGCTTGGGCTGGCGTCTGACCCTTCGGAGGCCGGTATCAGATGGCCCTTCTCGGCAATCGTTTCACAGTCACCCTCGACCATAAAGGTCATATTGGCGGCAGCGTTGTTGCTTACCTCATCAAACAACGGATCACGGCCGTAGGCCATGCGCCGCTCCTCCGGAGTCCGGCGGTAGAAAGCCGCCAAAGCCGCCATACACGCCTCGTCGGGATGCGACGAGGCGATCTCCATTACCAGACCAACGAACGAACGATGGTGTCTGTCGTCCGAATCATTCAGCCCCAGCACATACTTGCCGTTGTCCCACAACACGTTGGGAGCGACATTTGACGACCGGCTTACAGGCGCCGCCACAATCAGCTCAGCGCATCGTTTCTTGTCAATGCGTCGAGACTCGAATCTGACAAACGACCCGTCGCGGTCTATCACCATCACATATTCGATCTCCTTGCGACACATCCCCTCGGGCACACGGTCAGGACGCGAATAAAAATAATCGTATAGCGCTTTAAGTATCATCCCATCACCTCCTTGCTGTCAACAGGTGGAACTTCTATCACACCGAGGTCCATCACCGGACGGAAAAACATCGGCCGTATATCTTTGCTGTCGGAAAAATCCATGTCATACAGCATTATTCCCAGATCACGCGATTCCTGCAGCAGATCATCGCCACCCTTCGCCCCATCTGGAAGAAGACTGAAATAGGCCGTGCACTCCCTCGTGCCAAGATAAGGCATTGTAAAGCACTGACCCTTCGACGCCCTGCGCTCGAACATCGCCTGATATTTACCCGGATTCTCGTCGTCGCCCGACTCTCTCGACGATACGCCCGCCCGCTTGTGGGGAGGTATATACTCCATCTTGGCATATATACGATACCTGACGTCGCGCAGCATCAGACTGTTGCGCTGCTGACGCTTCTCTGTGGCGATTATCGGTCGGGCGTTCGCACTGTTCTGAGCGAGCGCGCCTACCTCATTGCGTCGCACCGAGATCCACTTTATCGGATTCACCACCTCTATTCTGGTAATACGCCACTGTATCGCAGGCTTCCAGAATATCGCCTGGAAGATATTCCGGGCGGCTGATGGCGTGATCACGTCATAGCTCACTCGCTCCACCTTGAGTTCAGGCCTTGTGAAGCAAGCCATGTCGCCCCACACCTCAAGGCCATACTCTTTGTCAAAATATTCCATTACACATTCTATATTTCAGGCAAACGGTCACATGTCATCAACATCTATCAGTTGCGGAATCATATCGGCCGCCGGCCATCGGTTTATCATTCTGTCATATCACAAACGTCTGCTCAAGATATTCGTTTCCGGCTTTCAGACCCGACTTACAGTCATAAAGCATCGGATCCTCCACATAATAGATACCACTCAACGGCTCGTCCAACATGCCGGCGCGACGCATCTCCTCAAACTGTCGGCGCGTCACACTGACTGTAAACTGGCCGAGCTCCCGCATCAGAGCTCTTGACGGCCCTACACGCTTCAGCCGCGATATCAGGCTCCCTGCATCCGCATAATTCACTACAAGCGTCATGCCCTCATCATCTATCAGCCTGAACCGCCGGGCGATCTCCTCATATCTCACCTCACCGGGCGTTTCCGACAGCCGGCATATCTCCTGACTGTCAAATGTAGGCGTCCGCTTATACAGCAACGCATAATACTCCTTAATGACATCCGGATCAAACCAGTCGGCATCGGGATGCATCCTGAGCAATTCCTACATCGCATATATGCTCTCTTTTATCGTTCCCCGAGGCATATATCCCTGCATACGGAACACATGGGTCACACCATTCTCCAGCAGCCCCTCCCGGTTACACCTTCCGGCCGCCTGAAGCAGTGAGTCCAGACCCGCCATCTGACGGTAAACCACCGGAAAGTCCAGATCCACTCCGGCCTCTACAAGCTGAGTGGCCACGACCCTCACACATCTGTCACCACCGTCATCCAGCTGCCGCCTGATCTCTGACAGGCACTGACGTATATGCAGCGGACACATCATCCTCGACAGATGAAAGTTATCATCGCTTTCTCTCAGACGCCCGTATATTTCCGAAGCAATACCGCGAGTGTTGACAATGCATAATACCCTCCGGTGCCCCTCTATTCTACGGGCGATCTCGTCCGAAGTCAGTTCGCACATGTCAAAACGCATATCCACCCTGCGCAATCCTTCATGCAGATCCATACTGCGGTCTGTTATGCAGTGTATATCACCGGCATCTATTCCACGGTATTCTACCGGGCCACATCCCTTGTGACAGCCCGAGATCAGCGGCTGTGTGGCCGTACATAGCAAAAACGAGGTCCCGAACACACGTGTATATGTGCTTATCGCGTCAGCCACCGGCTGCATGAACGACCGTGGCAACGACTGCGCCTCGTCAAGAATCACCACACTATTGGCCAGCGAATGCAGCTTGCGGCATTTCGACGGACGGTTGGAAAACATCGATTCAAACAGCTGCACATTTGTTGTCACCACTATCGGAGCATCCCAGTTCTCGGCTGCAAGTCTGGTTCGTTCATTTATCATTTCGTCCGACATCACACTGTGATGCTCGATCACATTCTCCGACCCGAATATTTCACGCAACACCTGAGCAGTCTGCATTATGATGCTTGTAAACGGTATCGCTATTATGATCCGCTGCTTGCCATGCCGACACGCATGATTGACAGCCCATACGACCGACGCGACCGTCTTGCCTCCGCCGGTCGGCACCGTCAGTTCAAACACTCCGGGAGTCATCGCACTCCTCTCTTCGCACATTCGCTGCACCTCACTCCTCAGCCGATTGACAACACTCGGAGCCGACGACGAAAACCGGCCGATGTATCTGTCTAAGCGTTCCTTGAGATCCACGATACTACTGTAGCTCTCTCTCATCCGGCTCGACGTTTCATCCATAAACTGCTCGGTGTCGAGATAATCCGCATCCACCAGACAAGAAAACAGCATCCTGACCACATGATGTATCTCCATGCCTTTAAGCCTGACTGACGGCGGACGCAAGGCCAGATCAGGCACCTGACGCGAAACCTCTTAGGCCACTGCGCCATTCTTGAGCAGATTTCTAAACTCATCCATGTCATACAGTCCCCTGTGATGGCCGGCTATGGGGTTGCTCATCAAGCCCATTCCGTCGGCATACTTACTATGCATGACAATAGCGCCGGCCAGACTGTGCGGAGCGGCATCCGTCGGCATCTTTGAAATATCGTATCCTGAACTGTACCTGATTTTACACTGAAATGCATCCGACTCTTTACCTCTGTCGTGCAGCAGTCCCATAAGTCGTCCCCAGTCGCCCATGCCGAATACAGATGAGAATCCTTCAGCCCGCGATGCCACGCCACGACAATGCTCATCATTCGTCTGTATTACCCACATGCCCTCATCCCCGTCCTGACGACGGATATGCGACATGATATGACTGTATCTGGGAGTTTTCATGGCTCATCGGCTAATATCCGCAAATATACTACAACCGACTGACAACTGCAACACCTGCATGTAAAACAACAATCGGCCCATAAAAAAATGATCAGCAAAGCACATGATCAGCCCTGACACCAGACCCCGATATGTCAGCCCTCTGCCATGCGTATGGCTCCCGTAGGGCACGCCGGCCCACACATGCCGCATCCGGTGCATTTCATGGCATCGATCCTTGCCGGAGCCACACGCGACACTCCGTCGCCGCATCGCCCAAACGTTATGGCCGACGACGCACAGACGCGCTCACACTTGCCACAGGCTATACAGGCCGACCGGCAAGCTTTCACAGCCAGCTGGCCAGGCGAGGCATTCGAACATGCCACATACCTAAACGCTGCCTGCACCCTCACCTGACGGATACTGATCACCGACCGAGGACAACGCTCCGCACACCGCCCGCAACCCGTACACAGCGAATGATCCACCTCAGGTATCTTCGTTTCGCTATTGATAGATATTGCATCGAACGGACACACACCAACACAATCGCCCATACCCACACATCCATAGCTGCACAATGACTCACCCGACCCTATGGCAGCGACTGCTACACATGAGGCCGGCCCGTCGTAAAGCGCCACATCCTGCCGGCCGCCGCACTTCGCGCCGCAACCCACTGTCGCCACTTTGCGCACATCGGGGCATGATTCGTTTTGCAGCCCCAGCGCCGATGCGATACGCCCCATCGTCGACCTGTCCGAACCCGGACATGACAATCCTTCCAGCGACGTAGCATTGCAACACGCCTGAGCAAACGCACGGCATCCGCTGAAGCCGCATCCGCCGCAATTGGCCCCGGGCAAAAGCCCCTCCACCTGATCTATACGCGGATCATCATCCACGCTAAACCGCCGGGCCACAACGTAGAGCAACCCCGCAGCGGCAACACCTATGACTCCCAGAACTATTGCAGCCCACATCATGACGCCCTCCTACAATCTAAAGACTCGCATACCATATCCGATGTTGGAAACGCACGTCTCCTCATCAGATACAAAACCGCATACACCGACATCGCCGCCATAACAGCCGACACCGCACTCAATACATCATTCATACCTATCCATGACGCCGCAACAGCGACGCCCACCAACACCCCAAGAGGCAAAAGCAACCCAAGCAGCATCATACGGCTCGCTGAACATCCGGCATCCCTGATCACCACCGGATTACCTGGAACGATACTGTCAGACATATCGATTCCTACCTCCAGAACGCACTCGCCGGGACGCATACACACCGACGACAGACGGCATACCTCACACGCCTCTTCATGCAGTTCAAGCGCAACCACCGCCCTGTCACCATCCACCGAAATCACCGTCGCTGTAAATTCTTTCATGGAATCAAAGATATACAATCCCATTGTAAAAAACAAACTCATTTTCTATCTACCGTTCAAATGCATCCGAAAAAAACACCCTCGTTAGAAAACAAATGCTTAATTTTGTGAACCACCACAGAGCTGACCCTTCAGCCAGCAGAAGTCACCAACATTTCACCACCCCGAATTGTTGTTCACTTAACAACGCATCAAACCTCGATAACAATGGACAACGCCACCATATACTTTGCCGGAGGATGTTTCTGGGGCACAGAACGCTTCTTCAGAAATGTACCCGGAGTCATCGACACCGAAGTCGGATATGCCAACAGCAACGTACCGCAGCCCTCATACCAGCAGGTATGCACCGGTCTTACACACGCCGCTGAAACAGTCAAGGTCACATACAATCCGCAACGTGTCACGCTCCCCTATCTCATACAGCTCTTCCTCATGACCATCGACCCTACATCGGTCAACCGTCAGGGAGGCGACACCGGCACGCAGTACCGTACAGGCATATACACCATCGACAGTCAGTCACAGCAAATCGCCACCGAAGCCCTCCGGAAAGCCGCCGACAACTATGACCGCCCGATCGTAGTTGAAAACCTCCCGCTCGAAAACTTCTATCCCGCTGAAATGTACCATCAGGACTATCTTGAAAAGAATCCCGGAGGATACTGCCATGTCAACCCGTCACTACTCCGCAAGGCAGCAGAATTTCACGACCCGGACGCCCCGCAAAGCGACCTCAAACGCTATGTCCGACTCTCCGACGAACAACTACGCCAGCAGCTCTCACCGATACAGTTCGACGTCACACGCCGCAACGCCACCGAACCGCCCTTCGACAACCCCTACTGGCGGGAGCGGCGCGAAGGAATATATGTCGACATCACCAACGGACAGCCACTGTTCCTCTCCACCGACAAATACTCATCACAATGTGGATGGCCAAGCTTCTCACGCCCCATCAACGACACCCTGCTCACACGCGTCCCCGACAACACCGCAGGAATGCAACGCACCGAAGTGAGAAGCCGCATAGGCGACGCACATCTCGGCCACGTATTCAACGACGGACCGGCACAGTCTGGCGGACTACGCTACTGCATCAACTCCGCGGCGCTACGTTTCATCCCACGCTCACAGATGGCCGAACAAGGCTATGCCGACTATCTCCCGCTTCTGCCCGACTGACCGACAGACCAACCTATAATGGCCACACACAACGACATCGGACAATGGGGCGAAAACATCGCCCGCGAATATATCGCATCCAAAGGCTATGCAATCGTCGAAACCAACGCACGAATCGGCAAAAAGGAGATCGATATAGTAGCCATGCACCACTCCCGCATCGTTTTCATCGAAGTAAAGACTCGCACCAACTCCGACTTCGACCCACTCGATGCAATAGACACTAAAAAAATCCGCAACCTCACCCGGGCAGCAGAGGCCTACGTCCGCTCCCGCAACATCCCACACGAAGTACAGTTCGACATTATCATCGTCAGCGGCACCCCCCACAGCGACCACACCGTCACACACTACCCCGATGCCTTCATGGCCCCCCTCACCACCCACTGATCCCTCTCCCCCATCTCCATCTCCATCTCCATCTCCATCTCCATCTCCATCTCC
>Ga0073906_1005503_pt1 | contig 11287 bp, 8 predicted proteins | sample Inofromicrocosms_FD_65485 | JGI IMG/M metagenome (GOLD analysis project Ga0073906, IMG submission 65485) | Mouse cecum microbial communities from Vienna, Austria - Inoculum for glucosamine and mucus D2O microcosms | ecosystem: Host-associated > Mammals > Digestive system > Large intestine > Cecum... | reverse complement strand
GGCATCCTCAACGGCACCGTCTCCGAGGGCCTGCGCTTCTTCTATCCGGACAACAGCATCATCCGCTCGGAGATGTGCGCCATCATCTCCCGCATCCGAAACTGGGACTACGTGGAAGCCGTGGACCCCGGACAGGCCGGGTTCATCCAGTACAGGGACCAGTTCCTGCCCCTGCTGCGCAGCGTGCCCGCCGCCCCCTACAACAAGGACCTCTTCGTCCTGGACGGCAGCACCATGTACTACAACGATCCCGCCTACTCCACCGCCCTGGGCGTGGACGTGTCCTCCTACCAGGGCGAGGAGATCGACTGGGCCAAGGTCGCCGCCTCGGGCATCGAGTTCGTCATGATCCGGGTGGGCTACCGGGGCTACGGCACCGAGGGCACCCTGAACCTGGACAGCTGCTTCCAGAAGAACCTCGCCGGGGCCAAGGCCGCAGGGCTGAAAGTCGGGGCCTACTTCTTCTCCCAGGCCATCAACACCGCCGAGGCCGCTCAGGAGGCTCAGTTCGTCCTCCAGGCCCTGGCGGGGCAGGCTTTGGACTACCCCCTGGTCTACGACTGGGAGGTCATCAGCGCCGACGGCGCCCGGACCAAGGGCCTGGACAACACCACTCTCACCGACTGCGCCATTACCTTCTGTGAGAGCGTCCGAATGGCGGGCTACACCCCCATGGTCTACTACAACCTCCCCGTGGGGTACCTCCACTACCAGCTCGACCGCCTGACCGCCTACGATGTCTGGTTCGCTCAGTACGCCTCTATGCCCTCGATGTACTACAATTACCGCATCTGGCAGTACTCCGATAAGGGCTCCGTCCCCGGCATCCCCGGGAAGGTGGACATGAATATCGCGTTTCTTCCCTACTAGAAAATAGACGGGACCTGAGGGCTTCTGCCCCCAGGTCCCGTTACTTTTTGTTCGGACAAAAAGTAACCAAAAAACCGCTCAAGGAACTACGTTCCTTGAGAATTCTCCTTCATTACGGGGGTTTTTTGTTTACGCTACGACCTGTTTGTCTGGTTTTTCCCAAGTTCTTCCCCGGGCCGATGCCGCTCGAATCGCTGGAACCTCTCCCTGGCCCTTCGGTGCCTATCGTTGGGTTCGCCTCCTAAAGCACGCTTCTCTTCGACACTACCGGGCCACCGGCACGGTGCGGGCGATACTGCCTGCGATACGGCGCGCCACTTCCGTAGGGGCGCGCATTGTGCGCCCGCAATCTTCCGCTGACCACCGCGCTATCATCCATCGTCTGAAAAACAAAAAAGGCCGCCCTCCCAGCAGCCCCTCTTCCAACTGTTCCGATTATACCAGAAAGCCCCCCAAATTACAAGCCTTGTATTTTCCCCTATCTCCGGCTATACTGACCCCATCTCATCGAACGGAGGCCCCGCTTATGACCACCACCGGCCGAATCTACGACCTCTCCCTTCTCTGGAAGCAAGCCGCCGCCATCTTCCCCTGCTTCGACCTCCATCCCCTGGACTGGGACGCCGCATACCGCGACTATTTACCCAAAGTCCTCTCCGCCGGAGACGGCCAGGATTTCCACCTCCTCCTTGCCGAATTCCTGAGCCTCCTCGGCGACGGCCACACCGACTACTCTCTCCCCGCCTCCCTCCTGGAACAGACCGGCTTCCTCCCCTTCTCCCTCTTCTACGCCGGGGGAAGCTACTATATCCGCAAGATCGCCTCCGGCGGCGAGCCCTTCCTCCTCGCCCGAGTGGAGGCCGTCAACGATCAGCCCCTGGAGGCCCTCCTAAACGAGGTCTTCCGCTACTGCTACCACGTCGGCCCCTACGCCTACCCCAGCCGCCTGGAGACCCTGCTCCCCCTGTTCCTGAACCCCGCCGGAAACATCCTCGCAACCTCCAAAGGCCCCTATCCCTTTGACCTGACCCCGGCAAGACCGCCTTTGACGGAGCTCCCGTCTCCCTCCGCCTCCCGCCCCTTCCGCCCCGTTGCCTCCGAAAAACTGGACATCCGCCTCTACGAGGGTAACATCCTCTACGTCCGCCTGGACGATTTCCAGACAGGCGGCGCGGCGGCAGAGGTCCGCGAAGCCCTGAAAACCTCCCCCTCCGGCGTCATCCTGGACCTGCGGGAGAATATCGGCGGCATGACCAAATACGGCGCGGACATCGCGGAGCTCTTCCTCTCCGGCCAATTCCACGCCTGCCAAAAGCGCACCCGCCTGCTGGTGGGCGTAGAAGCCGCCTCCGCCACCCAGTTCGCCCGCATGAGCGAGGCGCGCATCACTCAGCTCATCGCAGACGGCCTCTGCGACCGTGAGGAAGCCGGTCAAGCCCAAAAAATCAACGCTGGAACATACTACCGGGAGTATACCGACACCTTCGGCGCTCCCGGCCACCGCGCCCTCTTCGACGGCCCCTGCGTCCTCCTCACCAGCCGCAACACCATCTCCGCCGCCGAGGACTTCACCGCCATGTTCCGCACCAACCGCCGCGCCGCGCTCCTCGGCGCCCCCACCTGCGGCACCACCGGCACGCCGTTTCTCGTACGCCTCACCTGCGGCGGACACGCCCGCATCTGCTCCGTAGGCTGCCGCCTCCTGGACGGAACGGAGTTCATCGGTACCGGCATCCAGCCCGACATCCTTCTGGAGCCCGATCTCCCCGCCCTGGAGCAGGGCCGCGACGTCATTCTGGACGCCGCACTGGGGCGCTTTTAAGCGCCCCAAACTTTTTCTTGACAATGTCGATATTCGATGTTACACTCTGAATATCGATATCGAACATCGATATTTTAGGAAGGAGGGCTAGTCATGGCCAGGGAAAAATTCCAGACCCTGACAGAGCAGATGTTTTACATCCTCCTCTGCCTCCAGCGGGAGTGCTGCGGGGCGGATGTGATGGAGCGTGTGACCACCATGACCAATGGCCGGGTGGTCATCGGCCCCGGCACCCTCTACAGCCTCCTGGAGAGCTTCCTCAGCGAGGGCTTCATCCGGGAGACCAAGGTGGAGGGCCGCAAGCGGAGCTACCTCATCACCCCCCAGGGCCGGGAGCGCTTGGCCGGGGAGGTCCGCCGCCTGGAGCGGCAGACGGAGGATTACCGGAAATTTGGAGAGGGGGAATTTGCGTGAGCAAGGAGAAAAAACGGGAACTAAACTGGTACCAGGCCAACGACAGCGAGGCCATGGCCCGGCGGCTGGAGAAAATGGCCGCGAAGGGGTGGCTTCTGGAGAGCGTGGACAGCATGTGGCGCACCTACCGCCGGGCTGAACCCTCCAGCGTCCGCTACGCCGTCACCTACTTCCCCGATGCCTCCGTCTTCGACGGCAGTCCCACCGGGGGACAGGAGACCTACGCCGACTACTGCGCGGCGGCGGGCTGGGAGTTCGTCTCCGCCTACGGCCCCATCCAGTACTTCCGCAGTACCCGCCCTGACCCGGTGCCCATCGAGACCGACGAGGGCGAGAAACTGCGCAGTATCCACAAGACCATGCTCAAAACCCTGGTGCTGGCCCACTGCCTCCTGCTGGTGAGCGCGGGGCTCACAGCATGGACCCACATCAGGAATTTCCGCTACGCCCCCCTCTCCGCAGTCAGCAGCAACATGACGCTGGGGCTGTACCTGCTGTTAGCAGTCCTGCTGGTGTACCTCGTCGCCATCCTGGCGGACTACTTCATCTGGTATTTCCGCTCCAAGGCGTCGGTAGCCCGGGGCGGAGCCTGCAAGAAGGTCCACACCCGAGCCCGCCTTATGGGCGGCTGGGTGCTGATCGGTGCCCTGGTCCTGTGCCTCGCGGGGACGCTTTCGGAGGTCCTCAAGCCGGGCATGGCCATCGTCATGGCCTACTCCTTCGGCATGGCGGCACTGCTGGTCGTGGCGATCCCGCTGGGGCTGAAGTGGCTGAAGAAGCGGGGCCTCTCCCGGGGCGTGGTGCGGGGCGGGTATATCGCCCTGTGCGTGGGCCTGGGAGTGCTCTACGCCGCGGGGGCCATCGCCCTGGCCATGCGCCTGGCGTCCACCGGGGCCATGCACCGGGAGCCCGCCGAGGTCTACACCACCAGCTACGGCTACACGTGGGACCTCTTCCGGGACGACCTGCCCGTGACGCTGGAGGACCTGGGCTTCGACGTCCCGGCGGAGGCCCACTGCTCCTACGAGGCGGAGGTGGACCGATCCCTCCTGGCCTCCTTCGGCAGATTCGACCAGGACGCCCTGGAGATCGGCAGTGACCTGCCCATTTGGAGCTATCAGGCGGCGATCATCCCCTGGGACTGGCTGCGGGACCTCTGCTGGGATGCCCTTTCGGAGTACCACTCCAACACCCCCTTCCAGCCCGCCGGGCCCCGCTGCGGCGCGGAGCGGGCCATGGTCCGAGGGGGCCGCTGGCAGGACTTCCTGCTGTACTACGGCGACCGGATCATCTGTATCCAGGCGGGCTGGGAGCTGACGGAGGAGCAGGTACAGCTGGCGGCGGACCGCCTGCTGGCCTGGAGCTGAACACACGGAACCTTTTTGGGCCCCGATCAAGAGATCGGGGCCCAAAAACATCTTTACGAAACCTGGGTAGGCTTCCCCTCCCGCGCCAAGCGCAGGTCCTCCACCAGATCGAGGGCCTCCTCCAGCACAGGTGCCTTGCCCCGGAGGGTCAGCGTAAGCGCGGGCACGTCCCCGGCGGCGAGAATCAGCCGCTGGCGGTACTTGGGCCCGGAGCACACGGAGACCACCGCCTCGGGGTCGAAGTCGGCGATGGTGAGCTTCAATTTGTCGCCCCGCTGGGAGATGTCGCTGACCCCCGCCTTGGCGGCGGCGGCCCGGAGCATGGCCACGTCCAGGAGGGCGTAGACGCTCTTGGGCGGCTCCCCGTAGCGGTCCATGAGCTCGTCGAGGAGGTCGGATGCGTCGGCGTCCGTGCGGATGGCGGCGATGCGGCGGTAGAGGTCCATGCGCTGCTGGCTGGAGGGGACATAGCGCTCGGGGATGTTGGCGGAGATGGTGAGGTCGGCGGAGCACTCGGTGGTAACCTTCTTTTTCTCCCCCCGCTCCTCCAGCACCGCGTCCTCCAGGAGCTGGAGGTACATATCGTACCCCACGGTCATCATATACCCCGACTGCTCGGGCCCCAGCAGGTTCCCCGCGCCGCGGATCTCCAGGTCCCGCATGGCGATCTTGAACCCGGAGCCGAATTCCACATACTCCCGGATGGCGGTCAGGCGCTTGCTTGCCACTTCGCTGAGGACCTTCCCCTGCCGGTAGGTCATATAGGCGTAGGCCCGGCGGGCGCTGCGGCCGATGCGGCCCCGGAGCTGGTGGAGCTGGCTGAGGCCGAAGCGGTCCGCGTCCTCGATGATGAGGGTGTTGACGTTGGCGATGTCGATGCCTGTCTCGATGATGGTGGTACACACCAGCACCTGGGCCGTACCCTCCACCATCTGCTGCATGACGGAGGAAAGCTGTTTCTCCTCCATCTTTCCGTGGCCCACCACCACGTTGACGCCCCCGCCCACCAGCTTCTGGATACGGGCGGCGGTCAGGTCGATGGTCTCGACACGGTTGTGGAGGTAGTAGACCTGCCCGCCCCGGTCGATCTCCCGGCGCATGGCGTCGGCCAGCATCTCCCAGTTGTGCTCCACCACATAGGTCTGCACGGGCTGGCGGTTGTGAGGGGGCTCCTCCAGGGTAGACATATCCCGGATGCCGGAGAGGGCCATGTTCAGCGTCCTGGGGATGGGGGTGGCGGAGAGGGTGAGCACGTCCACCTGACGGCTCATCTCCTTGAGCTTCTCCTTGTGGGTCACGCCGAAGCGCTGCTCCTCGTCCACCACCAGAAGGCCCAGGTCTTTGAAGCGGATGTCCTTTTGCAGCAGCTTGTGGGTGCCGATGAGGAGGTCGATCTTCCCGGCCTGGAGGTCGTAGAGGATCTGCCGGGCCTGCCCGGGGGTCTGGAAGCGGCTGAGGACCCGGATCTCCACCGGGAAGGAGCGGAAGCGGTTCACCGCCGTGGTGAAATGCTGCTGGGCCAGGACGGTGGTGGGCACCAGGATGGCCGCCTGCTTGCCGTCCAGCACGCATTTCATCACCGCCCGCAGGGCCACCTCCGTCTTCCCGTAGCCCACGTCGCCGCAGAGCAGCCGGTCCATGGGGACCGGTTTTTCCATATCCTTTTTGATATCCGCGATACACCGGAGCTGGTCGTTGGTCTCCGCGTAGTCGAAGGACTCCTCAAACTCCTCCTGCCAGGGGGAGTCCGGGGAGAAGGCAAAGCCGGGGCGGCGCTGCCGCTCGGCGTACAGGGCGATGAGGCCCTTGGCCAGGTCCTTGGCCGCGGCCTTGGCCCGGGTCTTTTGCTTGGTCCAGTCGGTGCCGCCCAGCTTGCTCAGCCGCGCGGCGGGACGGCCCTCCTCATCGGTGGCCCCGCCGCCGCCGATGTATTTGCTCACCAGGTCCAGGGCCGTGGCGGGGACGTAGAGGCTGTCCCCCCCGGCGTAGGCGATCTTGATATAGTCCTTCTCCACCCCGTCCACGGGCATCTTCCGGATGCCCTCAAAGCGGCCGATGCCGTGGTGGACGTGGACCACCAGGTCCCCGGGGGTCAGGTCGGCGTAGCTGAGGAGCTTTTGCCGGTTGTCCTGCCTGCCGGACTTGGCGGGCGTCCGGCGTCCGGCGGTGGCGGCGGTGAGCTGTCCCTCGGTGAGCACCGCCAGGTTCAGCTGCGGGTACTCCGCACCGGCGGAGAGGGCCCCCACGGTGATACGGATCTCCCCCGGGGCGGGCATGGCCCGGCCGTCGAAGTCCAGGGACGCCGGCAGGTCCCGGCCTTGCAGCATCCTCTGCATGTTCCGGCACCGGCCCTCGCTTCCGCAGAGAAGCAGCACGGCAAAATCAGCCTCCCGGTAGTGCTCCAGGTCTCCGGCGGCGGCATCAATGCTCCCCCCGTAGGCGCTCAGCTGTTTGGCGTTCACCGCCAGGAGCGTCTTGGGCGGCAGGGGATACCGGGAGGTGGGCAGGGCCTCCATCATGCACACCGGGAAACGCTCCAGGGCCTCCAGCCACTCGCTCTGAGAGAGGAGCAGGCGCGTCAGGTCCCCGTCCTTCTCCCCCGCCGCCAGGAGGGATTCCGTGTCCTCCTTGGCCTGCCAGAGGACGTTTTTCACCCGCTCGGCCACCCGCCCCGTCTCGCTCAGGCAGAGAAGTGCGTCCGGCGGCAGGCAGTCGAAGCAGGACGCCAGCCCCGCCTCCGGCAAAAGCTCCGCCGCGGGCAGGAGGAGGGCGCTGTCCAGGTTTTTCGTCCGGCGCTGGGTGGCGGTGTCGAAGGAGCCCAGGGAGTCGATCTCATCGTCGAAGAACTCGCACCGCACCGGCTCCTCCATGAGGGGGGAGAACACGTCCAGGATGCCCCCCCGCAGGGCGAACTGCCCTACGCCCTCTACCTGGTCCGCCCGGGTGTACCCGGCGGCGGTGAGGCGGCGGGACAGGTCCGCGAGGTCGCACCGCTCCCCCATTTTCAGCGTGACAGCCGCCCTCTGGAGGGCATCCGCGGGGCTGGTCTTTTGCAGGAGGCCCTCCGCCGTACACACCAGCACCAGGGGCCCCTTCTCCTGCCCCAGCCGACAGAGGGTCCCGATCCGGCCCAGCTCCCACTGCCGGGAGATGACCGTCCCCGCCCGCACGAAGAGCTCCCGGGCGAAAAGCCGCAGAGGGCTCACTCCCAGCAGGGTCTCCAGGTCCTCCGCCAGGCGCACCGCGTCCCCCTCGTGGTCGCAGACCATCACCAGGGGACGCCCCGTCCCCTCCGCCAGCGCCGCCCCCACCTGGGCGCGGTGGACGCTCCCCAGGCCCGTCACTGCCGCGGGGCACTCCCCCCGCTCCACCGCCTCCACCAGGCTCTTGACCTCCGGGATACCCAGGAGGGTGTTCAATAACTGCTTCATACTGGAACTCCTTTCCTTCTTTTTTTCTTTATGTATAAAGAAAAAAAGAAGCAAAAAAAGAAAAACTTTTTATCTTCGCTCTTCGGTCTGCGCGATTCCGGCTTCTCCGCACGGTGACGGCAGAACGCAGGAAAAGGCCCACGCCAGCCCGGAGAGGGGGCGTGTGCCGTTTTATTTTGGAGCGCGCCTCTGCGGGCTTCAGCGCAGCTTCAGCCGCCTGCTTGGCACCACTGTGCGGAAAATCTCCCGCAGGGCGGCGCACTCGCCGGACACATCCGTCATCTGGGCCTTCGGCAAAATCCACGCCTGCCCCGGGGCCAGGAAGAGGTAGAAGGCCCCCCGGGTCTCCCGGACCTCCTGGAGGCGGTCAAAGTCCAGCTTCGCCCTGTCCTGCCCCACCGTGACCCGGATGCCCAGGCCGCTGATCTCTGTCTCCTGGACATAGCTGGTCCGCCCGGACCGCCGGAGCTGTCCGTGGACCTGGAACCACGCGGCGGTCAGGACGCACGCCGTGGACAGCGCCGCCCCCGCCAAAAATCCGCCCAAAACGGCGGCAGCCTGCATCCCGGCGGACAGGCTGACGCGGCTGAGGTACATCCACACCGCCAGGGCCCCCGCCGCGCCGAAGCCCAAAATGCCCCTGCTCCATTTCCGCAGGGTCAGCATCCGGTAGAAGCGCTGGGTCTCCCTCTCGCCGATGGTGAAATCCCGCCGGTAGGTCTCCATTCCGCCGCCCCCTTTCGTATCATTTGCAGAGATAGCTGAACCAGCCCTCGGACTGCCCGGTCTCCAGGACCTGGAAGCCGTTTTTCTCCAGGGCGGCACGGACCTCCTCCTCCCGGCCCTCGATGATGCCCGAGCAGAGGAAGCGGCCGTCCTCCTTCATGAGGGGCCGCACCGCTGGGGTGAGGGCGATGATGACGTCGGCGACGATATTCGCCGCCACCACGTCGTAGCCCGCGCCCATCTCCTTTTGCAGGCGGGTATCGCTGAGCACGTCCCCGCACCGGACGGTGTAGCGGTCCGGGTGGATGCCGTTGAGGGCGGCGTTGGTATAGGCGGTATCCACCGCTTTCTCGTCGATGTCGCAGCCGAAGGCGGTCTCCGCGCCCAGGAGCAGGGAGGCGATGGATAATATCCCGCTCCCGCACCCCAGGTCCAGCATCCGCATACCGGGCCGCACGCATTTTTCCAGGGCTGTGAGGCAGAGCCGCGTGGTGGCGTGGCTCCCGGTGCCGAAGGTGAGGCCGGGGTTGAGGCGCACCGTCACCCGGCCCCCGCTCTTGGCCTCCTCCCACTCCGGGACCACCATCAGGCGCTCCCCGATCTCCATGGGCTTGTAGAAGACCTTCCAGTTGTTCTCCCAGTCCGCGTCCTCCACGCCGTCCATGGTCATGAGGAGTGGGGCGTACTCCGGGTGGTCCTTCTTCAGCGCCGCCAGCGCGATGCGCACCGCCGCTGCCTGACCGTAGCCCTCGGCGCTCTCCTCCACGTAGAAGGTGACCCGGCACTTGCCGGACATGGAGCGGTCCAGCTCCTCGTCCACGTAGTCCCAGTACTGCCGGTTCTGCTCCAGGAAGCGGCGGAAATCCTCCTCATCCTCGATGACCAGGCCGTCGATGCCCAGGGCGCTGAGCGCGGCCTCCACCGGCTCCAGGCCGGCAGGGGAGGTGTCGATATGCAGGGCAAGCCATTTCATGGCAGGTTCCTCCGATGTAAAATTTCCGGGTCAGCCCGGGTAGTAGGGGCAGTGCCGCCGCAGGCACTGCTGGTTCTCCTCATAGTGGGTGCAGGCGATGGTCTCCGGCAGCTCCATGGCCGCCCCCAGGTGCTCCTTCACGAACGCCGCCGCCGTTCGGATGGCGGTGTAGGAGTTGCGCTTACAGCACCGGGGCCCGCCGGTCTCGCCTATGGCGTCCAGGGCGGCGGCGGTGAGGCGGTTGCCCAGGCCCCAGCTCTTGCCGGAGAGGGGAGTGGTGCCGGTGGCGATGCTCCAGAACATCCCCGCGCTGACCGCCGCGCCGCAGCACCCCCAGAAGCCACAGGACCCGCCGGGGTACTTTGACCCCCTGGCGCGCATCTCCTCCAGGGCGGCGTCCAGGTCGATGTCCCCTCCGGCGTTGCGGTAGGCGGTCAGGAGCACCGCGCCCACCAGGATGTGGTGCTCGTTGCCGTGCATGTAGATGTAGGGGTCGGCCATAATCTCCCGGGCCAGGGCGACAGGGTCCCTGGAGGCGCTCTTTTTGCAGTGCTCCAATATCACCTCCACCCCCTGCCGGGCGTGGCATTCGTCGCAGACGTAGTGGCCGTCCATACAGCTCGCGCTGCTGGAGAAGGTCTTGCCACAGAGTGCGCAGGTCAGCTCCCGCTCGGTCTCAAAATATTGCAGGGGCTTGCCGCAGACCAGGCAGGCACCTCGTTTGTTATCCATAGGGGGACCTCCCATTCTTCTTTTTCTTGATTTTTCCATTATATCGGAAAATGTTGGAGAAAACAAGGGGGTTTTTGCCGGATAGCAGGGTAATTGAATGAGGAAATAAATCATGAGCAGAAAGCGGAGCGGACGATTTTGTCCAAGACAGATTTATTGAGCAAACCTTTGAACCGCTGATTGAGAGAGCTGCCGCGCACAGAGGTTTTGGATTTCAGGAGATCATAGGCCCAGTGCCGGATGACGTTTCGGTGTTTGGCGGAATTGCCCGCTCCGGCCCTGCTCTCAGCCTCAAGGAACTGCATATCCAGTACCCAGTGCAGCTGATTTTCAATTCCCCAACGGCTGCGCTTTGCCTTCAAAACCTGACTTGCCGTCATTCCTTTGCGGCTGTAAATGAAATAATGCGCCTGCTTTGGGACGTTTCCATTCTGTTCAACTATCGAAAATTTCCTGTTGACAAACCTGCGTCTCTGTGGTATCATACAACACGTGCCTCAAGCCGATGAGGAGAGATGTCCGAGCGGTTTAAGGAACCGGTCTTGAAAACCGGCGATGCGTGAGCATCCGTGGGTTCGAATCCCACTCTCTCCGCCATTTTCAAAGACCGGACAAGTTGATATGCAGAAGTACCCAAGTGGCCGAAGGGGCTCCCCTGCTAAGGGAGTAGGCGTCTAAAAAGCGCGCGAGGGTTCAAATCCCTCCTTCTGCGCCATGATAAGTTGACAGACCGCCAAGGGGTTGGTCTGTCAACTTTTTATATTGAACATACTAAATTCGTTGCGCCGCAGTAATTTCACTGCGGTATTTTTATTTGTAGGAGGAAAATCATCATGAATGTGATACAAAAAAGCGAGGCAATCAAGAACGGTCTCCGGAAAGGTTTTCAGGACGGCAGCTCCAAAATGGCAAAGCGTAAGTGCTACGGATACACGATCAATTCTGATGGAGA
>Ga0073906_1005501_pt1 | contig 11290 bp, 12 predicted proteins | sample Inofromicrocosms_FD_65485 | JGI IMG/M metagenome (GOLD analysis project Ga0073906, IMG submission 65485) | Mouse cecum microbial communities from Vienna, Austria - Inoculum for glucosamine and mucus D2O microcosms | ecosystem: Host-associated > Mammals > Digestive system > Large intestine >... | reverse complement strand
CCATGACTTCGTCAAGCGGGCGGTCCTGAACGCCCGGCAGGACGAGATCAACGGCGACTCTGTGTTTATTGACCACTATGAACCGGCGGACGCCTCCGTCTGGAACGCGGATGCCGCCTATCAGCGCCATTGGAACGGCTATGTGATGGATACCTATCTGATTTTCTGGGGAGAGCGCATTGTGGAGGTCAGATTCTCCTGGGAACCCACGCCGGAACAGCTTGCCATTGCCGCTGCAAAGTTAGAGAACTGTTGAACAGAGTACAAAACGATTCCCCCTGTCCTTTGACAGAGGGAATCGTTTATACCGGTTGTACCTGCGTCATCCCAACACGGAAGCCGCGTTCTTTTCGTCCTCTTCGCCCTCCTGGGCCGGGTCTTCCACCGGCTCAGGGTTGGCCTTGGTGACGGTCCGGGTCTCGCCGCCGGAGATGTACACCTTCCCGCACTCCGGGCAGATGTCCGTGTGCAGCGTCACGCTCTGGCTGACCACCTTCCGGTCCTCCCGCTGGGCCTTGGCCTGCTCGTGGACCACATGCTCCATCTCGTGGCCCCGCACCGCGGAGGCCACCTGCTCCGGCTTGATGTTGGTGGGGGTCTGGAAGGACACGCTCATGTCGTCGGAGCCGTCCTGATACTTGCGCTTCTCGCAGGTCTCGCACTCCCCCTCCTCCAAAGCCTCCTGGACAGCCTCCGCGCCCTGGGCCTCTCCGTCGAGACCGGGCGCCGCCGCTGCATCTCCGCCGGGGGCTGCCGCATCGTCCTCATAGGGCCGGATGCGCATGCGCACCGCCATCTCCGCCGGGTCCGCCCCCTGGCGGATGTTCAGCGGCAGGTCGATTCCCGCCGGCTGGGCGTCCGGATTTACCCTCTTGACCGGGTCCACCGGCTGCACCGGCGTCCCCAGGCCGGAGGACCGCCCCAGGGTCCAATTGCCGGAGGCTCCGCCGGTCCGGGGGGCCTCCGGGGCCTGCTGGGTCCGGGGAAGCGCCCCCTGGGTCCGGGCAGCGTTCCGGTACAGGTTCATATTCATATAATATGTAGAGTAGGAGCTGACTCCAGAAATTCCGCCTAACATATCTCTTTCACCTCATATGACAGTTCATCGTATTGATTGGGACCATGCCGCCTTACATCCGGCTCTTCCGCCGGCGCTCCTCGCGGAAGACAAAGTTGCGCAGCTGGTTCTCCGCCCGGGCCGACAGGCACACGAACTTGCAGCCATAGCCGTATAGGGGCTGGTTGGGCCGCTCGGTCAGGTCCTCCACCCGCAGGATGCGCGCCATCAGATCCAGCTTCTCCCCCGTCTCCCGGAACTCGAACTCGATCTCCCGCCCGGCGCTGAGGCTCAGGTCCGTGCTGACATACACGCCGCCGGCGCTGATGTTCTTCACCGTGGCCGGCCAGCCCTTCAGAGGAATGTAGAGGTCCCCCGGCCTGCGCTCCGCGTGGAGCATCACCGGCACGCTGGTGGGCACCTTCACGTCCAGCCGCCGCTGCAGCTGCTCCAGGGTCTCCCGGATGTCGCAGCGCAGCGACACCATGTCCTCCGGCAGCTCCATCGGCGACGACAGCACGCACCGGCATGTCAGCACGCCCAGCGCGGCGTCGTAAAATTTGACCGTATAGTAGGCGTCGCCGCCGGCCCGCACCGACCGCGGCACCGTGAGCAGGACGCCCCCCGTGGGCCCGGCTGTCACGCCGGCCTCGCAGAGCAGCTGCTCCCCCTGGTACAGCTCCGCCTTCTTGCATTGCTCTAAGTTTACCATCCCGGCACTCCTTTTTGGCTGGATTCATACTTTTTCTTGAAAGAAAAAGTATCAAAAAGAACTTTAACGCGCTGGCAGCATTTTGCTGGTCCCGGTTTTTCCCCCGGAATCGGAGGACATAGCCGGGAATCCATATGGCTCCATTATAGCCGAAAGATTGGTTTCTTGCAACGCTATTTTTCTATTTCTTGTGAAATTCTCCAGCTTTTTTTCCGCTGCCCCGCCCCTCCCGCCGGGCGCCGGACGGAAAATTTGTAAAAATTTCTTGCAAACGTTATTTTTTTCATTTGACAGCCGATAGAATTAATACAAACATTGTGCCCCGGTTCGGTCCGGGGCTGTGGATGAACCGCGTTCCGGGCTGCCCGGCGCTGAAAATGGAGGGTCAACTGATGTTGATTAAAGGAACGGAGGGCATTCTGCCCTTCCAGAACAGCACTACACGCCTCGCCGCCCCGTCCGGCGGCAAGCGCGCCGGCAGGCAAAGCAGCCGCTACGACCACATTTCCCTCTCCTCGCCCGCCGGGCTGGAGAAGCAGGATTTTCAGAACGCGGTGGCTATGCTCTCCCAGCAGGTGCGCACCAATACGTCAACCGGTAAGATTCAGGAGCTGCACCGGCTTGTCAGCTCCGGTGAGTACAGGGTGGACCCCAGAGAGGTGGCCGCCCGGATGCTGCTGCTGGAGGAGGGCGAGTGATGGCAAACGGCGCTTGGGGAGACTATCTGACCCTGCTGGGCAGAGTCACACGGGCTCTGGAGGAGCTGACAGGCGTGGAGCAGGAGAAAATCCGCGCTGTCAATGAGCGGGACCTGCCCGCCGTGGAGCAGTGTATGAAAAAGGAACAGGTGTGCAGCCTGAACCTGCGGGGCCTGGACCAGAAGCGGGAAAAGCTGATGGACCAGCTGGGCATGCGGGGCGTCCCCCTGCGCGAAATCATGAGCCGCTGCCCCCCCGGCGCGGAGCAGGAGACCAAGGAGGCCGCCGAGGCCCTGCGCCGGCAGTACGCCATCTTTCAGACCACCTCCGAGGCATCCCGCAATGCTTTGGAGATCCATCTGCACATCATCGAAGAGCTGCACAAGCGCGCAGGCGGCGGCGAGCTGCCCCACCAGGACGCGCCCCCTATGAAGGCCGATTTCCGGGCCTAATCAGAACATAAAGGAGAACGAAACAATGGCAGTGATTGGAACCTTCGGCTCCTACGGCACCGCGCTGCTGGGCATCCATGCCGCCCAGACCTCGATGTACGTAACGGGCAACAATATCGGCAACATCAACACTGTTGGCTACACCCGGCAGCGGGCGGACCTGAAGTCCATGTATTCCTCCGGCGCGCCCCGCTACCAGAACGCCTATAACCACAATATCGGCTACGGCGCCATGGTGGAGAACGTCTCCCAGCTGCGGGACCCCTACCTGGACATCCGCTTCCGCAACGATAATTCCTCCCTGGGCTACCTTGAGGCCATGCAGAACGGCTACAACCAGCTGGCCCATATCCTCGACGAGGTGGGCAAGGGCGAGGGCGACTTCGGTATGATCAACGCCAAGCTCAACGAGTTCAAGGCGGCCCTGCGGAATTTGGAGCAGTACCCCGACTCCACCCAGCACGACGACCTGGTCAACGCCGCCGCCGCCACCCTCTGCCGCCTCCTCAACAGCGCCGCCAAGGAGCTGCAGGAGGTCCGCGACAACGAGGAGGCCCGGATGATGGAGTCCATGAAGGACGTCAACCATATCCTCAACAATATCCGGGACCTGAACGAGCAGATCCGCGAGCACTCCATCTGCAACGACAACGCCCTGGAGCTGCGGGACGCCCGGAACGTGCAGATCGATAAGCTGTCAAAGTATATGAAGCTCAACGTGGTCTATTCCATGGAGAAGCTCAACGACGGCACGGAGATCGAAAAGCTGTCCATCTCCCTCTACGACACCACCGACCCCTATACCGGCAAGCCCTATATGCTGGTGGACGGCATCTATGCCACCCAGTTCCTCATGCCGGAGAAGACCCCGAAGGTGAACCCGGCCTACAACGGGGACCTGGATTCCTCCAAAATGTACTGGGACCCCCAGCTCAAGCGGCCCACCAACGACATCCGGGAGGCCCGCCAGTGGAACCCGAACTACGACAAGGACGCCCTGCCCTATGTGGACGCTGAGGGCAAGCCCACCAGCCTGGCCTACAGGTTTGAGGGCGAGGGGGAAAACAAGAAGGCTGTTTATAATAATCCGAACCCGGACGCTTATAAGTACATCGTTGATTCGAAAATTGCCGATGAGTACAAGGCCGCGCTGGCGGCCGCGGGAACGGACCCGAAGCAGCTGGCGGCTGTTAAGGCGCAGTACCCCGACATCGTAGAGGCAAACGGCCAGTACTACACCAACAACCAGAACAAGGCCGGGACCATGTACAACAATGCGGCAAACAATCCCCAGGGCACCCAGTTCGATCCTACCCTGCCCTCCAGCTACAAATATCTGGCGGATAAGCCTGCGGACGCGGCGGTTGTGGGCGCGCTGAACGACCCGAATCCGGATTACAAGGTCCTGCAAAGCCCCGCCGGCGGCGACTTCTACTACACCAACGTCTGGAGCGATGAGCCGGACGCCGACAATCCCAGCTACGCTATCCGTGAGGACAACTTTGTCACCGAGTCCAATTCGAACCGGTACCTGTTCAAGCTGGACGCCCTGAAGGACCAGCGGGACATCATCTACCAGCAGGGCACGGATCTGGAGTCCAAGCAGGCGCAGCTGGGGGACAACGACCTGTTCGGCTCCGTCCAGGCCCTGCGGGAGCTGCTGACGGAGGAGGCCGAGTTCTCCAGCGAGGAGGACATCGCCCTGGACCCCAACGCCACCACCAAGCGGGGTATCCCCTTCTACCAGCACATGCTGGACAGCTTTGCCCAGCGGATCGCCAATTTCTTCAATGACGCCAACCAGATCGAGGCGGATAAGATGGGTGATGTGTATAAGATGACGAACGGTGCGGACACGTTTGAGACGGCAGCTGGCGGGACGGTAAACTATGTGGGCAGCGATGGAAATACAAAGGCTGTGACGTTAACAGAGATGAAGGAGCTGTATGCAAAAATCTCTGATCCCGCTAACGCAATGGACGGCACTGACCCGGTTTACAAGGACTTCCCCAAGAACGACGAGTCCTATGCCCAGTACCAGAAGGACATTCAGACCTACCAGGCCTGCGTGGACGCCCTGCGGAGCCAGGGCCAGCTGAGGGAGGAGTACGACTTCTACAAGGGCGGCACGCTCTTCAGCAACAACGGCAACTCCGACGACCCCACCGGCATTACCGCCGCCAACATCTCCGTATCCCACAGCTGGTCCGAGGGCGCGGTGCGGATCCTGCGGAGCAAGGCGCCGAACGAATTCGGCCTCGATGAGGACGGCAATCGGGTGGTTATCCACAGCAAGACCTACAACGCCAACACCGCCCATATGCTGAGCACCATGGACCAGAAGCTGGACTATGTCACCACCGATACGGTGCGGGACGCCAAGCCCACAGGAACGTCCTTCTATACCGGCACCTTTGAGGAGATGTACCGGCGCGGCCCCTCCCTGCTGGCCTCGGACCACCAGAGCGTCAACGTCCAGTACAGCGCTGTTTCGATTTCGACCCTCAGCCTGGACAACGACCGCATGAGCGTGTCCGCCGTGGACCTGAACGAGGAGGCCGCCGACATGATGAAGTTTTCCCAGGCGTTCTCCGCCGCCTGCCAGCTGCTGACCACCATCGACTCCATGCTGGACCGGCTCATTAACAACACGATCTAATAAAACTGAGAATTCAAGAAGAGGAGGTACTTCTAATATGGGATTTCGCATCACGATGGGCATGAAGATGAACACCTACCGCTATAACCTCATGCTGTCCACCAACAACGTGGCCAACGCCCAGCAGAAGGTGTCCACGCACCGCAAGTTCAACAGCTATGCCGAGGACCCCGCCAACGCCACCAACGCCTGGCGCGTCCGGCAGAACTTTATGGATAACATCAGCTACCGCACGGAGACCAAGGACACCACCACCCGCTACCAGACCGCGTGGCTGACTATGGGCACCGTCAAGACCCACCTGGAGCAGTACAACGGCAAGACGTCCGCCATCCGGGCGGCCAACGACCCCACCGGCGAGGCCAAAAAGGAGCTGGGCAACGTCCTGAGCAACACCGCCGATACTGTGGTTCAGGCCATGAACGGCTCCAAGTACGGCGATGAGTTTGTCTTCGGCGGCACGGACGGCACCTCGCCCCCCTTCTCCTGGAAGGGCGACAGGCTGTTTTACCGGGGCATCGATCTGACTCCCCCCAGCATGACCGGCGGCACCCAGAAGTGGCCCTCATATTGGGGGGAGCTGGACCCGGCAACCGGGATTCCGAAGGATTTCATGACGGAGGCGGATAAAAAGCTGAATCCGCCGCCGACAAAGGCCACAAGCGATTGGGTGCTGGATGACAACGGCGAGCTGACAGGTACGTACCAGGTACAGCAGACTGCCGCAAAAGTGAGCGTGCAGGATGCTGCCAATAATGAAATCACACTTCCGTTGAAAGATGGGGCCGGAAATACAGTCCTGCAGCAGGCGGTAGATGCAGATGGAAATCCGGTTGCCATTAAGATGGCAGACGGTACAATCACTACCGTGGTAGATGGGAGCGGGAATCCGGTCGGGCCTGGGCAGGTCACCACTTACACAGATGCAAATGGGCAGACGGCCACGGTGACGGTGGCCGCTGGAACTGGTGCGGCGGATATCCCGGTGGTAGACGAGAATAAGGAGCCGGTCATGAAGACCGAAAACGGTACGGTTCCTGAGGACCAGAAGCAGTGGTACATCTACTTCAGAAATGTGGAGACCCTCAACAAGCTGTCTGGCGAGATCCAGTATGCGGACCTGGGCATGGGCCAGGATAAGGACGCCGACGGGAAAATCGTGGAGGGCACCTACTTCAACAACGCCATTCCGGGCATCAACATCCTGGGCTACGGCGTGGACGAGGACGGGGACCCGAAGAACCTGGCCCTGCTGATGAAGAAGTTCGACCACGTGCTCTCCCAGGTGGATTCCAACGGGACTGTCCCCGACGAGCTGGGGGGCAACCAGCGGGTCATCGACCTGCTGGGCAAGTTCGACGACGTGTGTGAATTCACCCTGAAGGGGTACACCAAGATCGACACGGAGGCGAAGTTCCTCACCTCCAACAGCGAGACCCTGGAGAGCCAGACCCTCAACCTCAACGAGCAGATCGTTGACCTGGAGCAGGTGGACCTGGCGGACGCCATCACCCAGTTCATGTGGGACTACAACTGCTACAATGCCGCGCTGAAGATCGGCACGCAGCTGCTCAGCCAGTCGCTGCTGGATTACATGGCCTGATTTTGTCCACAGAGGTTTTCAAGGCGATTTTAAAGTTCATGTCTATATTTTGATTTGAGAGAGAATACTATGAGGGGAGCGTGTATCTCGCAATGAAACCGCTGATTGAAATTACCACAGTGCCGATCCAAATCGAGATGAAGACCACTCGTGCGCGTCTGGAGTACGCGCGGGGAACGGCGGAGATGGAGGTCTCCAGAGACGAGGGCGGGCTGCGCATTCAGAGCAAGCCCATCCGCATCAACATTGACACCTATGAGGCCCGCAACTCCGTCACGCCCACACTGGCCCGCAGTCTGGAGCAGAACGCCCAGAAGGGCAAGGAGGCGGCCTACAACGCCACGGCCACCTTCTCCCAGCAGGGACAGCTGATGATGAAGACCAAGCTGGGGGAGGAGGTCATCACCAAATTTGCAGAGCAGGCGATGATGAAGAATTACAAGCCCAACGTGGCCCTGGATTTTATCCCCAAGACCGGCCCGGAGATCACCTGGGACCCGGCGGAGCTGAACATCAAGTATGAGATGGATAAGCTGACCTTTGACTGGAAGATCAATCAGACCGGGTTTGAGTTCGTGCCCGGAGACATTGAGTTTACGGTGACCCAGCGGCCGGAGGTGGTCATCAAGTACGTGGGCGGCCCCATCTATGTCCCGCCGTCCGCGGACCCCAACTACGAGCCGGTGGACGTCGAGGGCTGACAAGGAGGTTGAAAGGTGCGGCTGCAGACAAAGTACTTTGGCGAGCTGGACTGTCCGGACCACGAGCGCCTTCATTTCCAGCGGGGCCTGTTCGGCTTTGAGGAGGAGCGGGACTTCTATCTCCTGCCCTTTGAGGGCAGCGGGGGGAGCCTGCTGTGCATACAGAGCGCCAGCACGCCGGCCCTGGCCTTCGTGGCCATGAACCCCTTTCCCGTCAAGCCGGATTACGCGCCGGTGCTGGCGGAGGCGGAGCTGCGGGAGCTGGGCGTGGAGCGGAGCGAGGACCTCTGCTTCTATGTGCTGTGCGCGGTGAAGGACCCGGTAGGCGAGAGCACGCTGAATCTGCGGTGTCCGGTGGCGGTGAACGACCGGACCCAGGAGGCGATGCAGGTGATTCTGGAGACAGACGTCTACCACATGCACCACAAGCTGAGCGAGCTTTCGGGGGAGGGCGGCGGATGCTGATTCTGCAACGAAAGGCCGGCGAGTCGCTGCTCATTGGGGAGGACGTGGAGGTCACGGTGCTGTCGGTGGAGGCGGGCCGGGTCCGGCTGGCGGTGCAGGCGCCGAAGAGCATACCGATCCTCCGCAGCGAGCTGAAGGGCGCCGTCAAGGCCAACCAGGAGGCGGCCCAGGAGAGCGCCTCCCCCATGGCGCTGCTGGATGTGCTGCGGCACGGCGGAAAATAGTGGATATGGACGTTTTTGCCGCCCCTTTGGGGGCGGCAATTGTCTGTACCGTCTGCCTCCAAAGAAAAAGGCATATGTTCCGGCGGCCCCTCATATTAGTTGTATGGGAACTTTGTTGGCGGCGTCCGGCCCTGACTGGCGGAAATTTCGTAGGAATCCACAAAGAGCGGAAATTCATGGCGGGTTCGTGTCGAAAATTGTCGAAAAGTAGGGTGGGGGCCCAAAAAGGCGGGAAACAAAATTGACAATTTGCCAAAATCGGCTTGCATCGCGGCGAAATTTGTATTATAATTTCACTATCAGTAATTTTGTGTCGATTGCTGCCGGAGATATTTGGCGCATTCATACAGCGCACTGGTAATATTTCATAAAAAATTTAGCTTGATTTTTTGCCTCTGGATGTGTATGATAAGATTCGACAAAGTTTTATCCCCTGCGACAAGTATCCCAACGACAAGGAGGACAGACCTATGGCAGATTTCTTAGTTTCCAACTCCATGCTCATGTTGGAAAAGGCCATGAACTTCCAATGGACAAAGCAGTCGGTGATCCTCAACAATGTGACCAACGCGGATACGCCTGACTTTAAACCGGAATATGTCACCTTTGAGGAGGCCCTGCGGGGCAGCCTCCGCCGGGCGCGGATGGCCCCCAGCTCTCTCGCGTCCATGCGCGGTGCCATCTCCTCCTCTTCCCCCGCGGTACATAAGCTGGACGACGAAACCTTTCGCATGGACGGCAACGGCGTCAACGTCACCGAGCAGCTGACCGAGGCGGTGCGCAATTCCTATCAGCTCAACTACACCTTCCGCGCCATCAGCAGCGACATGTCCCGGCTGATGTTGGCTATCCGCGGGCAGTAATCGGATAACAGACAGGAGGACCTGAGATGGCATTTTTAAGCACGATCGATATCATCGGCTCCGGCTTCACAGCCCAGCAGCTGCGCCTGGACGTGATCAGCGAGAACGTGACCAATATGAACACCACCCGCACCGCTGACGGCGAGACCGGCGCGTACCGCCGGAAGGTGGTGGTGTTCCAGGCGGAGGAGGGGCGCAACTCCTTCCGGGAGGTGCTGGCCGCGGCCAGAAACGGACAGGCCAGCAACCTGCGGGGCACCCGGGGCGCCGGCGTGCGGGTGGTGGCCATTGAGGAGGACCCGTCGGACTTCAAGCTGAAGTACGACCCCGACGACCCGGACGCCAACGAGGACGGCTACGTGGAGCTGCCCAACGTGGACCTGGTGAAGGAGGTGGCCGACGCCATGGCCGCCAGCCAGGCCTACTCCGCGGACGTCACCGCCTTTAACCTTTTGAAGAACGTCGTCAGCTCGGCCCTGGAGATCGGGCGCTGAGCCCGGTCCGACGCGCTGATGACAGGCAGTTTATGAATTGATTTGGGAGGCGATTTGTCATGAATACCATATTCCAACCGATCTCCCCGCTGTGGGAAGCGTTCCCGACCAGTAAGCCGCAGACGACCGAAGCTGCGGCTTCCGGCAGTTCTATCTTTGCGGATATTTTCAACACCATGGTGGACAACGTCCGGGAGACGGAGGACGTGGTGGCGAAAAACGAGTATCTGCTCTCCACCGGGCAGCTGGACAACCCCGCTGCGCTGCAGGTGTCCCAGCTGAAGGCCGACGCGGCCACAAGTCTGCTGATCCAGCTGCGGGACAAGGTGCTGAATGCGTACAGTGAACTTTCGCGCATCAGTGTGTAAGGCTGAGGTCAGCGGCTGGATGAGAGCGGACGATGAGATGAATGGCCGGAGGGATGCAGGTTGAATACGAAGTTGAAAGAGTTTGGCGATAAGACCAAGGACTTTTTCAAAAACATGAGCATGAAGGTGCGCATCATATTGTGCGTGATTCTGGTGGCGGTGATCGCGGTCATCGCGGCCCTGTATATCAAGAGTACAAACAGGCCCTATACCACCATTTTCCATGACCTTTCCAATGAGGAAAAGACCTCCATCATCTCCGCGCTGGAGGACAACGGGACTACGGATTACCGCATTGAGGGGGACAGCATCCAGGTCCGCTCGGAGCAGTCCGACCTGATTCTGTCCCGGATGCTGATGCTGGGCTACCCCAAGAACGGGCAGCTGTATGAGACGTACCAGGAGAAGGTGGGTACCCTGACCACCAACTCCGAGAAGGAGACCTATTGGCTCATCAGCCGGATGCAGAAAATGGAGGCAACCCTGCGGGCCTTTGAGGGCGTGCGGGACGCCACGGTGGACATTGACCTGGGCGAGGATCGGACCTATGTACTGGATTCCACCTCCCTCAGCGAAGCCACGGCCTCCATCACGCTGACGCTGCGGGACGGCTACACGCTGGACAACGGGACGGCGGACGCCATGCGCAGTATGGTGGTCCATTCGGTGTCCGGCATGAAGCCGGAGAACGTGAGCATCGTGGACACCATCGGCAACAGCTACAACAGCACCGCCGCTACGGATGTCAACGACAGCAGCCAGCTGAAGCTGCAATTGCAGCAGTATTATAACAATATGATCCGCACCCAGGTGATGCAGGTGCTGGAGGGGCCCTACGGTGAGGATAACGTCCGGGTGGCGGTGAACACCGTGGCGGACGTGAACCGGCGGGTGGTGGAGTCGAAGGAGTACACCCAGCCGGAGGGTTCCCTGGAAAACGGCGGGCTCATCGGCAAGGAGAACGTGCTGTGGGTCATCACCCCCGACGGCGTGG
>Ga0073906_1005494_pt1 | contig 11312 bp, 16 predicted proteins | sample Inofromicrocosms_FD_65485 | JGI IMG/M metagenome (GOLD analysis project Ga0073906, IMG submission 65485) | Mouse cecum microbial communities from Vienna, Austria - Inoculum for glucosamine and mucus D2O microcosms | ecosystem: Host-associated > Mammals > Digestive system > Large intestine >... | reverse complement strand
TTTTGTTCCATTATGAAGAAAAATCAAACGGCATTTATGAAACTATGCCTTTCAGACGCGCTGATTAAGCTGATGAAAACCCAGGACTTTGATACAATTAATGTAAACTCAATTTGCAGGGAAGCTGGTATCGGCAGGACTACTTTCTACAGGTATTTTGAAAACAAAAATAGCAAAGAGGAAATGCTTCTTTTTAAGATAAAATACGAGTGGGAGCAGTATTCTGACAGGCACGAAAATGACAGCCAGGGAAAGAGGCCTGATCTGACAGAATTTATATATGACAGCAGGAATCTGTTTTCGATGCTTTATCAAAATCATCTTATTTCTGTCATTATGCATGTGCTTGAGGATTTGATACCATCGGGGGAAACATACGATAAACAGGCTTCGTATCTTATGTCCTTTTTTATCTATGGATATTTTGGAATCATTTATCAGTGGATCAAATATGGCTTTGATGAAACGCCCGAACAGATACAGAAGCATATTGATGATACTATTGCCGCCGGGTTCAGTCAAAACCTATAAAAACAGGCATGGCGTATTCATCTTCACGGTCATTCTTTCTCCGAAAAATTCTCCATAGTCTCTTTTAACTGCTTTCTATATAAACAAAACCAGTGCCATACCCATCACAAGGCTGTCCGCAACCGAAGTTGCCCACGGTATACCGTCTGCGCCAGCCGCCGCATTCATAAGAAACATAAACGGACATCCAGCCCGCCCTTACGCAGCAATGACAAAACCATCGGTCTCGTTTTCTGCCTAGTAGCCTGGAAAACAGATATAATCATCATAGTTACCGAAACTGCCAGACAGGTAATACAGATAATCCTGAGAAAATGCTGACCGTATGCAACCGTCTCCGTACCGCCAATAAATCCCTATACCACCGGGACTGCGCAGACAAACAGCAATACTGCCCCTGCAAGGGCAACCGGAAAATAACCGGACGTATCAGATACACCACGACACCATATAAAAAGGAAACGGCGCTTCTTATGCTGAAAGCAGCACATTTCTTCGCTTTCTCCCGGTCTCTGGTTCCAAGACTCCGTGAAATCAGGCTGGAACCCCCTATTCCAAATAAATTTGCAATTCCCATAAGCATGACAAAAGGCGGCATTGCCAGTGTCGCAGCCGTCATCTGAAACCGCCTTTGAAACTGGCATATGCTCAAAAAGCTCCGTATTATCCGTTTTCATACGAATGGCAACACATTCCCTTTTTCACCCCAGCTTTCAACGAGTATCGTGCCGTCAAAGGAAGAAAGACAGTAATCCAATATTTGTTTTGCCTTCATCGTGTTTTACCTCACAAAGTATAAAATAAATCGTTACCGGATTATTGCAGCACAAGTCAGGGAATATTACCATAAACATCTGATATATGACAAACCTTAATAAAAAAACAGTTCCTTAGTTCAATACAAGACTTCTGTTACTTTTTACCATACACAAAATAGTATAGATTGCAACTGCCAGCTCTGTAACCGGCATAACCCACCATAGAAGTTTCGCGCCAAACAGCGCCGGAAGCACGAACACTAACACACCACATAGAACCATGCCACGCGCCATAGAAATAATCAATGCTGTTTTCGGCTGCATCACAGACTGGAAATAATAGGTTGAGAAAATATTCAGCGGCAAAAGCAGATACGCAAGCCCATAAATCCGCATAATCCCGGGAGCTATCTGCAGTACGCTGTCTGTCGGGGACATGAATACTTTCACAAAAGCGTTTGGGAACGAACGTACTACAACTGTCCACAGAACACCGAAGACCGCAACTGTCAACAGGGAATATTTCTGCGTTTCCCTGATGCGCTCTATATTATGTACACTGTAGTTTTCAGAGATAATTGGCTGTGCAGCCTGCCCAACAGCATAAGTAAAGCATTGGACAAGACCAGAAACCTGGACAATAACCCCAAATACCGCCAGCGCATCCGAACCCAGATAATTCATAATCTGGCGGTTGAACAGCATCGCAATAATCCCCATCGCTATTTCTGAAACGAAGGTAGAACAGCCATTGAACACCAGCTCTTTTGTCTTATGAATACAATCATGGACATGGGACAGTCTGAGTGCATTTTTCCTGCTGAAAAAATGGGAGACCATAACTGCAATCGTTATTGTTACGCCAACCGCAGTCGCAAGGCCTGCGCCAAATATCCCCATGTCCAGCCCAAATACAAAATACAGATCTCCGAAAATATTGAAGCATCCGCCGCACAGAGCCGCAAAAGCTGCAAACCCTGGTGCATTATCATTTCTAAGATAAGCGGCAAGCATTTGCGTGAACGGATACACCGGAATCACGAACTGAACCGGGCGAAGATATGCCTTTGCCAAGGGCAGAAGAACATCATCCGCACCAAACAGGCGGAGCAGCTGGTCATCAAAAACAGTGAGTCCAATCCAGCAGATTACTGCTATCGTTGATGTAAGAAACAAGGACAAGGTAAAACAAGCGTTTGCCTCGCCGGTTTTCCCCTGTGCCTTGTAATATGTATATTTGACAGAACCTCCGCTGCTGGTCAAAATCCCCAAGCTGTACAAAATTGTCCAGATTGGCGCTACAATAGACAATGCCGCCGTACCCTGCGGACCCTGATACTGGCCAACCACGGCAACATCCACCAGCCCGTATATACAGGAAATCATGGATCCTCCAAAGGCAGCGCCAAGATATTTAATATAGAGCTTTTTTATACTTCCCTGCGTTAAATTTTTTTCCAAAATAATCCTCTTTTCCTGCCCAATATGCGAATTTGGACACAACCACAATATTTGTAATACGTACTTCGTTCATCTTATCTGAACTTACTCATTCGCCGGGACAGGCTGTCTGAGTATTTCGCAAGTAATTTCATTGCAAGTTCTCTTTCCGAAGCATCCAGATCCTCAAAGACTGCAATTTCTTCCGTAAGAACCAGATCAATCGTTTTTTCGGAAAACGCTTCACCTTTTTCTGTCAGCGTAACATACTTATGACGTTTGCCGTTGTAATCCCCAACTTCAATCAGGCCGTCTTTCACCATCTTTTTCAAAGCGGAATGGACAGTCTGTTTTGGCTGGAATATAAAATTGCAGATATCTTTTTGGGTGACTTTTTCTTCCGACTGGCGTATGCAATACAATATCCAAAATGCACAATCAGATAGACCAAACGATTTGGCGACGGTCCGGTAGATTTCCTCAGAACCATTGATGGTTGCATTGAAGGTAGCAAGAACTTTTTTTGCTGTGTACATAACTTTTCCTCCTTTCAGTCTGAAAACAGACTTATTTTATCCTATATTGCTCAGGATTTCAAGAGAATTCACAAAAAAATAACAATTTTCCGCAGAATTTAGCTTTACCATTCCCTACCCTGCCTGTTTCCTCTGCTCATCACTTGCTGTTCTCAACTTTTGATAAGGAACTGTTCAGAAATTACTTGTGACAAGGACGCCGCATAAATGTTCAGCTACAAAGAAGGATACTTTGTAAATCAGTGCAATCCTATTCTTATGATGACACAGTCACATAGTTTACTTACCCAAAAAATCCCAAAACCGCTTATAATGTAAATATCCCTCCAAATTCCCTGCATTGTACTGCATCTGCATAATATCCTTGACAATATCCACCCAATTCATTTTTGTTGAAAAACTCCAAGAGCCGGAACTGCTCTGCGTTTTTTACGGCTTTTGCAACTGCGGCTTTCAGCACTGTATCTTCAAAGCTGCCTTTTCCGCTTTCTTTCAGATTAGAAGTGTACGCATACATTTCAGCCGTATCACAGCTTTTCGGGTCTGCCTTAGAAACATCTATCATTCGTTCTGTAACATTTCCATCCTTATCCTATGTTTTCACTTTATAAACTGGATTGTCCGAATCAAAATCTTGCGTTTTATATACAGTAATAGATGAATTATTTTCTATATCAACACCAGAACAAATTGCAATATCCCCCGTTTCTTCATCAGAACCATGCAAAATGGCTGTTGAAATCTGTCCTGCCAGATAGCCTGTTGCTTCAATTCCACTAACACTCATTTTGCAATTCCTCCATTGTTATTTTGCAGCTCCTCTGTCAGTCAGAGACACCACTGCTCTCTTGTAATAAGTCCAAGCAGACCACAGAGGCACTCTTTTAAGTACCTCTGACAAATAAAGACGTAAGAGATATTTGCAGGCTACTTACTACAAACATCCTTATCAAATTTTTATATCCAGACCTTCTGTTGTACCTGATTTTCCAGACACCATTGACGTAATGCTTTCATCCGCAAAAATCTTATCCAGCAATCCTTCCGAAATAGATTTTCCAGCAGTCCAACCGGGCACTTCCGCTTTAATAGCAGCTGTAACCTTCTTTGATATTCCTAAATGCAGTTGGTTCAGTGTCCAACATGCTGATAAACGGTCTTCCTTTTTCAGTGTCTTATAATATTCATTATTTTTACGGTAATAGGCATCCCATTCAGCCTCATTATCCCCCGACATGCCATTGTATTTGTAATAAGCCATTTTTACATCTTCCAAAACATGCTGTTTCATCTCATCCGATACAGGAATGATTTTTTTATAATCACTTCTACCAGTAACACACATTCCCTCCACACCATATGAATTCTTAAAATGCCCAGAAAGCAAATCTTCCAGTGTATTCCTGCCGCCGGCACTAGACCGTCTTGATAAAGCCGTATTGCCAAATGGCTTAATTCCTTGATTATTGTTTACTATCCGCATAATAATTCCTCCTTGCGTCCAACTGCTATATGGTTAAATCCATCTGCATGCCCTTTCCATCTTCCTGCAATTTTTCAGACAAACTTGTTTCCGTTTCTGCCCTCTTTTCTTTTATCTTCTCTAACAGTTTTTCTAAAGATTCCGCTTTCTCCAACTGCTTTTCCTTTAATTCTTCTTCCTCTTTTTTCTTCGCACGTTTTTCCTCTAACTGTTCCTGTAATATCTTTTTGTAAGATACAGACTGGCTTTCTTTGGATGGTTTATGCCTGCTAACACTCCAGTAAGTAACTTTCCCATCTTTATCTATAGCTGTACCACAAGCCACCATTTCATTCCCATGTGCTTCAATCCCATCTTTCATTATCCCCGCTGCCTCTGGAACTTCAGCAATATACTTTTCATACTTTGCTGCTATCACCGGATCAGATGCCATCTTCTCAATAACATTAGAGGCAATGACTATGTTATTTCCACCACTGCTCCCAAACATATAGGCATCTTCCTGTTTTCCATTCTTAAAATCTGCCACTGTTATATTCACATCGGGATATTTTCCTTTCAATCCATTCAAATATTCCTGTGTACTTCCAGAAACTCCATTGCTCCCATTTGTCTTGCTTGCTGCATAAGTGTTTGTGTAATCCGTTACTCCTGTAATTGCCATAATATCATCCTCCTAGATAAAATTTTTTATTATTTCGATAGGGATTCCCTGCAAATAAGCGCCCCTATATTTTCTTACAGCAGATTTGCGCAGCTTACCTATTCAAACTGCCCGCCACTTCCATGATATTCTTTTCATAAGTAGCAATAGCAGAACCCATAACCTCTGATGAAACCATATATGTAACCCTGCTTGTATCTACTGAACGGTTAGCAGAAAGTTCTGCCATGCTCCTTTTCTGATAAGCAAAATCCATCTGCCGTTTCTGTTCCCTGGCCGCCTCCCTGCTGCGTTCCATATTTGCTTTCCGCTGTGCCGCCTCTTTCTCTCGTTTTGCTTTATTGATGGCATTTACTTCCGCCACACGTTCCGATGAATCCGCACAGCCACCGATAAATGACGCCTTCAACATTGGAGTGGCATGGAAGAAATCATCTATCTTGCCTTCATAATAAGCAGCCTTTTCTGTGTCATTTGCCATCTGTCCCAAAATGTCTGGTGCAATCACAACATCACTTCCACTCATGCTTTTTCCAATTCTGTCAAGGCTTTGCTAATCTTTCCCAACATTCTGGATTCTCACATTTCCATACTTTGACCGAAGATATTCTGCGTAAGCATCTACCCTTGATGTGCTTTCCGTCTCCCCTGATTTCTTTAACTGTTCCATAAAATCTGTTTCATTCGTGCCAGCTCTCTGTGTTTTGTCCGCATACCGGTATGCACCTGCCAAAGTTCCAGCTATCCCCAAAATGCTCATATGAAATCCTCTCCTTTACAATCAATATTTTCTGCCCTGGTTCCTCTGTCAGTCAGAACCGGCTATGCCCCCTTAATAATAAGACCCGGCATCTTTTTTCTATTTCTCCAAGAACAAAGTTCCTTATAATTCCACAATGCTCTTTTCATAGTTATAATTCCTTTGCAGGTCACTACGCATCTGCGATGGATTTGCTCCTTCAGGTTTCCAATCATTTAAAGCATCCGCACTTGTATTCCTATCAAAATATTTCCAAAATGGAAAGTCATTTCTCTGCCAGTTGCCAGAAGAAATATTGGCATTTCCCACATGGGTTATAACATCGTATTGTGGAAAAGCATCTTCAAAATTAGTTGCGCCTGCTTTTCCGGTGCTATATGCCCTGCTAATAGCTGAAATACCATCTGTAGCGCCTGCCACTTTCTCCGCTGCAATTTCCGCAAAACTTCCGTCAACATTCTTTTCTGCCATTGCACTGGTATGACTGTTTATACCATACTCCCACAGCTTATTTGTCACTCCAAAATCCATCCTCATTTCCCCTTTCATTTTTCATCATCATGGACAGAATGAACACCCTGCCCTTTACCATATAATCCATTGTTCCATGATACTTTTCTACCATATTTTTAATATTTGCAAGCCCCATCCCATGATTTTCCTTATCCGGTTTATCTGTCATCGGAAATTCCTCCCGTGGCCTCCTCACCAGTTTCCCATCAAAACTGTTCTCCAACTTCAGTACAAGAAGGTTTCCTTTCTGCAAGGTCACGAACCGGATAAAAACCTCCGCCTCCGGCTCTTTCTCTTTCAGTTTCTGGCACGCCCGGACAGCATTATCAACGGCATTGCCAAGAATAATGCCTATATCGTAGCTGTGGATTCTCATATCCTGCGGAAACACCAGCCTATCCGTATCCATCTCCAAATCCGGAACCAGACGCACCGCCTCATGGTATTTCATATTAAGCAAAGTATCCGCCACTGTATTCCCTGTACGGAAACGCATATCCAGCCGGTCAAAGGTCTGGTTCAAATCAGCCAGATATTCCTGCAGTTCACCCTTTTCCTCCATAGAAAGCTGCAGGATCACGGCAAGGGTGTTTTTCATGTCGTGTTTCATTCCCCGTATTTCAGAGTAGATACGTTCCATTTCTTCCATATGCTCCTGCATGTTTTTTACCTGGTTTTTCAGGATAACCCTCTCACTTTTTGCCTTATTCCGATAAACCATATCCTGAAACAACTTTACCCCATACAGGATAGAAAGCAGGGACAACAGCAGGATTGCCGGAAGTACAATGGTCAGTATGGGATACCTGTCATACAGCATTTTGGGGACTTTATCTTCCAGTGTGACCATGATAATCCGCAACAGCAGGCAAACGAACAGCCCGGCAGCAGAAGGGGTAAGAAGAAACAACAGTTCCGTCCTGCGGATTTCATAATCCTTTTCCTTAAAATCCCGCACAATTTTTCTTAAAGATACATAGAACAGCAGGGCAATCACCAGATACTGGAGAATCTGCACTGCCAGTATACTGCCATTCAGCGTCAGCATAAGAGCCCTGTCTGATGTGATTATCCCCCTCTCTACACACCAGTTCCATATATCAACCACACTATCTCCCATTTTGCTAAACAGGATAATGGTAACATATCTGCTGATGTCTGCCACCGCCTGAAAAGTTATGACCAGAAAAGCCGAAACAGGACGCAGCGCCTTATAAAAGCACATGGCAAGGACAAATAAAATGCAAAGTGACAATGCCATTTTCCATACCGTCTCCCAATAACCGTCATACCGCAGAACCGAATCCTGATGAAATACTCTTGACAGCCCATACAGTCCTGCGGCATATAGAACTGCCATACACAAGCTATTCCACCGGCCTTTCCATCTGCTTTCCAAAAAACTGCCCAGAAAATACTGCAGGCAGTATCCCTGGAACAGGACTACAGGCATATATAACAATTCCATCGTTTTATACACCAGGTATCCCTCCATTCTGCAGGTACCACATATATGCCTTTACAAAATCCCCATACTTCTTCTTTGTCAGATAAACCTTATCTCCATTTGTAATGGTTATACTGTCATTGTCATATTCCGTTATATGCGCCATGTTGACAATATACGCACGGTGGCAGCGGTAAAAATCTTCCCCAAGCTGTCCATCCAGTTCTTCCATTGTTGCATAGATTTCTATGATATCCTTTGACCCGGCAGTATGGATTTCCACCTTTTTTGCCCTGCTTTCAATATACAGAATGTCAGCCTGGTCAAGCGTAAGGTTTCTCTTTTTTATAAAGAACCCTCTCTTTTCCTTCTTTTTTGCCACTTCACCTGCTGCCCGTTCCAGCACTTCCCTGAATTTGTTTTCATCCACAGGTTTTAACAGGTAATGGAACGCATACAGGTCAAGTGCATCGAACACATACTCCTTGTTGCCCGTGACAAATATCAGGACAATGTCATCCTGCTTTTTTCGCAGCCTCCTCGCTGTCTCAATCCCATCCATGCCATCCATCTGTATATCGAGAAAAACAATGTCAAACCGCTTTGCTTCCTCAAGTAGCCCCTCCCCCGTGGCATAGGATTCCAGATAACAGTCCGGCATCTGCTTTCTGACCAGCCCGCTAATCTGCCCCATTATCACTTTTTCATCATCTACGACTGCTATGTTCAAAATTTATCACCTCAAATTCTATAAAGGCATCCACAAAATGCAACGAACCATAAATAACCTTCATCAACTTATTTCATCTTCGTTATACTTTTTATATCGTCAAAAAAAATCCGTTTTTCGGGTGTAAGGAATGAATCGCCTACTTTTCGGGAACAAAAGGAAAAACTTTTTGCAAAAAAATTCTTGCACATTCTAAAGTTTTTCATTTTTTATCCGATATTAACTGTTCCCACAAAAGCCATAAGTATGGTATAACACTATGAATACATGTTTATTTTCAATAAAAAACCGCCGCTATGAACACTTAATCCATATGCGACGATTTCCACCCTCATTTTAATACAATACCCTTTGCTACCGCTTTATAATAATCCCAAATATGATTTAATTCATTTCTCACAGACTTTGAGATACCTAAATCAAGTTTAATATTGCCTAGACCTTCTTTTGACTGTGACAACAATCTTATATTCTCATTATTTACAGAATATTGCTGTTCCCTGTCTGTATCAGCATATTTTTCCTCTATACCATTCCGCATCCTTTTGTAAGCTGATACCATTTGATTAACATGATAGTCAAAAGTATTGCTCATTACCTCTTCTTCCTTTTCCGCTGATACTGCTCTTTCAAAATCACTCATAACACTGAAAGAATTGACAGGAGAAAGTTTACCAGCAGGTTTATTCTGTCCTGCGCTGTCTAATGCATATATCTTCTTTTCCAGAGCATTAAGGCCAGCTTTTGAAATATCCACAGTATCATTCCCTGTAACCGTGATATTATCCTTATCTACCTGTTCTATTTTTTGTTTGGCTCTATCCATATCAACAACATATTTTTCGTATTGATGTGGCAGTTGTCCTTCTGTTACATTTATTGACATTTCTTATCCTCCAAAAATAACCTGCTTACCTTATAACATACATCTGCCTATATCCTAAATGTTCATATCAAATTTAGGATAATAAGAATCATCCTTTATTCTATCTAAATGCTCCTGCCGCTCATCATTTTTCTCCTTTAACTTCTTCTCTTTTTCCTCCTGCTCTCTTTTTTCCTTAATACGTTCGTCACGCTCCTCTTTCAATTCACGCCAACCCATGGAACGCTTTCGTTCTTCTTCACCTAACCGTATCAGTTTTTGAAAGAGCATGACAGAAGCAAGGATAACCCCCAGGAGCAAAAAGCAGATAAACGGCACCCAAAACATTGTTGCCGGCACTTTCTCAAACATAATGGTTATAGTCCCATTTTCTACAATAAAAATCAGGACTTTGAGAGTAATAGAAATACATAAAGCTGCAGCACTTGGAAGTAACAAAAAAGCATATTCATGTATCCTGAACTGATAATCTTTTCTGACAAATTTTCTGCTGATGATGGAGGAATACGCTGTCAGAAGTAAAGTATATGATAAAAGACTGACAAGCCCCATCGCCACACTGGAAATACAACTCCATATTTCCACTTCCTCCATAGCCGCTATCCTCTGCAATAAAACTACTGAGAACTTACTGACTGCCCAATTCTGACCATAATTTATGACCACTATGATATATTTGATTATCTCTTTTCCCACAACAAAACTAACAGCCACAAATAGCTGCTTGAGGAAATCTTTGTTATACAACAGCATTTGAAAAAGTAAAATAAATGCTATATCCGCAAGCACTCCCATAAGGTCGTTAAACAAATTGAGGCGGTCAATTCTATCAAATATCAAACTTTGGATAATGAAATACAGGCCCGCCCATGCAGACAGGACAATCTTTTTCTGATACTTTTCCCTAAGAAATTTCTGCATATAGATACTGCCCACTATACTGTTTACAAGGTATAAGGAAAAAGACAGCCCTGTTTCATACATTGACAATCCCTCCATCCTTTGCATATTTCATATACTGTCTGATAAAATCGTTATATTTCTTCTGCGCAAGTATCAGTTTATCTCCATTTACAACTTTGATTGTACCAGCATTATAAGAAACAATCTGCTCCATATTCACAAGATAGTATCTGTGGCAGCGGTAAAAACCGCTGCCTGTCATCTGCTCCCATTCATCCATTTTCCCATAACTATCCAGTATGCCCGTCCTTGTATGGATAATAACTTTTTTATTTGCACTTTCAATATAATAAATATCTTTTATATAAACTTTCTGCTGTGTACCGGAGTTTCTTACTAAAATATACCGTTTTGTCCGTTTCTCCGCTACATACAGCTCGTTCAGCGCACGCCCAAAAACATTATGGAACTTTTCTTCATCAATGGGCTTTAACAGATAATGGAATGCTGACACATCAAATGCCTGGTTCATATATTTTTCATAGCCTGTCACGAAGATAATAATGCTCTTTGTGTTTCCCTGTTCCTTCTGCCAAATATGATTTGCAACGTCCATTCCCGATATTTCCTTCATTTCCACATCGAGAAAAAAATGTCAAAA
>Ga0073906_1005492_pt1 | contig 11314 bp, 4 predicted proteins | sample Inofromicrocosms_FD_65485 | JGI IMG/M metagenome (GOLD analysis project Ga0073906, IMG submission 65485) | Mouse cecum microbial communities from Vienna, Austria - Inoculum for glucosamine and mucus D2O microcosms | ecosystem: Host-associated > Mammals > Digestive system > Large intestine > Cecum... | reverse complement strand
ACTATTGGAACAACGAGAGAATAACTCTCACGCTAAACGGAATGAGCCCGGTACAATACCGAACTCATTCTCAAGCAATTTAGTTATTTTTTTCGTCCAACTTTTGGGGTTCATAGCATTCCGTTTTCAGGCTTTATTTTGCCGCATTCAGTATGGCGGACACCGCAGGTTTGGGTTGCTTGTTCTTATCGAATATAAACGGGTATTCCTTATGCGCGGAAGTGTCCCATGCCGTGCCCGAATCGGAAACGCCCCAAGTGGTCACGTTTGTTATGCGCCCCGCGCCCGATTTGTGCGGCGTAGCGTAACGCTTGCATATTTTGAGTATTTCGCCGTACATTTCGCCTTGCTCCTCGAACGCCGCTTCAAGTTCGGCGTCCGTCATCGGCGCGGCGGCGTCGCTTGCGTACACGCGAACGTCAAGTTCGGTTATCTGCACGTCGATTCCGAGCGTGGTGAACGCCTTGATCGATTCCTCGAAATTATCCAAAAAGCCTTGCTTATCGGCGGTATACGAGGAAAGTCTGTAATGCGTTTGCATGCCCACCCCGTCGATCGGGATATTTGCGCTTTGCAGCATTTGCACGAGCTTGACGCAAGCAGCGCGCTTGTGCGGATTGTTCAGACCGTAGTCGTTATAGTACAGTTTCATATCGTCGGCGGTAAGCCCGAGGCTTTTGCGCACTTCGGCAGCTTTGGAGAACGCGCGCTTGATAAAGTCCGTGCCGCAGAGCGCGTACCAATCGACCGTGCCCGCCGCGCCGATATTTTCGCCTGAACCCGTACGCCAAATATCCCCGCCGTTCAATTGCAACGCATTTACGGAATTACGCAACGCTTCGTTTGCAACGTCCCAAACGTATACTTTGTTTCCGAAGTGCCGCATGGTATTTTCGATATGCTTTTCCATATATGCGAGCGCGCTCGCTTTATCGACCGCTTTGCCCGTGAGCCACGAAGGCAAAGACTTATACCACACGAGACAGTGTCCGCGCACGCCTGCATCTTTCGATACTGCGTACGAAATTATTTTATCAGCGTTGCCGTACGTGTACTTGCCTTCCGTCGCCTCGAGGTTTTTCCATTTCATATCGTTCTCGGGCGTAAAGCTGTTAAAGTGTTTGAGCTGCTCCGCATAGTTGGTCAGTCCGCCCGTAGACACAGCCGCGCCGAACGAAAAACAATCGGCATAATTGTCCGCGATATACGGGCTGACCGTCTTTTTGACGAACTCGACGTTGCTAACGGTGAGCTTGATAGGTTTTGTCGCGTCGAGCGGACGCACTTGAACCATGAACGGTTTATCGGCTTGCGCGGTTGTTTTGTACGATATATTTGCCGCCCCCGCCGAATCGAATCTTTGCGACTGATTGTCCGTACCGTAAAGCGCTGTACCCGCAGCCGATAATGCTACGGTGAAGTTTGCGGTGTATTCCGTACCCGCCGCAAACGGCTGTATGCGAAGTTGATAAGTATCGTTCGCCGCAACGTGAGTAAACGCAAGCGTAAGCGTGCCGTGGTCGTACTTTGCCTCCGTAAGTCCGTGATCTCCGCCAGCCCAATAATACCACCTGCCGACGTTTGCGACAACGCCCGCATTGTTTAACTTTTCGAGATCGAACACATCGGGATCGGTCACAGTCACCGTACACGTTGCGCGCGCCGTGCCGAACGCCGCGGCTATTACGGCATTGCCCACGCCGACGGCTTTAACCGTGCCATCGTTTACCGAGGCGACGCTCGCGTCGCTCGTAGACCATGACACAGCGCCCGTTTTGTTATGCGTTGCTATCAAAGTAAAGCTTCTGCCTATATCGAGCGTTCTCTCGGTAATATCGAGCGACACTTCGTCGTCCGGCTCGGGCGGTTGCTCCTCGCGCTTTTCCACGATTACCGAACACTCGGCGTGCGCAGTGCCGAACGCCGCGGTTATAACCGCTCTGCCTGCGCTCACCGCTTTTACAACGCCGTTCGTAACGGTGACGATTGCCTTGTTGCTCGTTGACCATGAAACATCGCCGCTCTTATTAGGTGTAGCCGTTATGACGAAGCTTTCGCCTTCATCGAGTGTCTTTGACGACACGTCGAGCGTTATTCTGTCGGGTTCTTCCTCTCCGATAACCGTCACAAAGCACATAGCGAGCGCAGCGCCGCACCGCGCGATCACCGACGCAGTACCCGCCGACAGCGCTGTAACCGTGCCGAGCGAATTGACTATCAAAACATCCTCGTCGTCCGAACTCCATGTAACGTCGCCCGTGGCAGTCGCTTTCAGCTTGAACGCCTCGCCAACAAACGCCGTTTTTTCGGCGAGATCGAGCTTTACCTCGTCTTTGCGCCGCGTAAACGCGCCGCACGCGCATAATACCGTTGCTGCAAGAAACGACAGGAATAATCCTGTCGCCCTCGCCGTTTTGTTCAAAAATTTATTCATTGCTCTCGGTTTGACTGTCGGTATTTTCCGTTTGACTGTCGGCGTGTTCGGTCGGCGCATCCGCGTTTTCCGCTTGACCGCTCGCGGTTTGCGGTTCGTCAGAACTCACCGTAGTTTCCGCCGATGCGGTTTGCGCCGACGGTTTCTTTTTGAATTTGAACACCAGCGACACCGCGAGCATTGCGCCCGACGCGAGCATTATCACAAAGAACGTCCACGTAACGCCCCATAAAAGCTGCTGCCACCACGGCATTGAGGGAACGACGCGAGTGTTTACGGTTATGCCGTTCATGGCGTTAGTGCGCACAACGTTATAAATCACGCGCTTAGCCGCAAGGCGCAGAGCCTGACGTACCGCCGCATTATTCTCGTAAGGTTTGAACTTGCCCGCATCCCAGTTTCCGTCGAACGTATCGGTACCTGCCATTACGCCGTCGACCGCCGACATCGCGCTTCCGCCCGTTACCCAGTCGGAAATGACAAGTCCGTCGTAGCCCCATTCATCGCGGAGTATGGTGGTCATCATCGCGTACGACGCGCCGTTCCATGTTGTGCCGATGCGCGTAAACGAGTTCATCGTCGCGCTCGCCTTGCCTACCGTAAAGACTATCTCGAACGCGCGCAAATACAGTTCTCTGCTCGCTTGTTCGTTGCTCCACACACCGCAGTTGACGCGGTTGGTCTCCATGTCGTTGAGCGCGTAATGCTTGGCGTACGCCATGCAGCCTTTGGACTCGATGCCGATGCACTCCGCCGCCTCGATATATCCCGCAAGATACGGGTCTTCCGACGGGTACTCGAATGCTCTGCCGCCGAACGGACTGCGGTGAAGATTGACGCCCGGACCGTAAATCCCGTTGTAACCGAGGTACAGCATATCTTCGCTCTTGTGCTCGCCCACTCTGCGCGCAATATCGTCGTCGAAGGACGCCGCGAGTATGCCGGCGCAAGGGTACGCGACCCAAGTCCAGCCCGTGCCGTTGCTGCCTTTGATCTTTTCGTCGTTGGGAAGCGAGAAGATCGCTTCCTCGCGTTTAGTTATGCCTACCGGTCCGTTCTCCTGTTTGGAAGAAGGGAGCGCGATCGACGCCGCGCCGTTTATGAGATGGTATGAGTTTGCCACGAGCAACGCCTGTTCCTCGAAACTCATTTGATCGAGCAGTTGATCCCACATCTTTTCCCAATGCTTGGAATATACCAACCCGTCCTCGTAGACGGTGGTGTTGTCCTTTTCGCGTTCGGGATAAAGCGGCGCCTCCATGAACATGTACGCAACCACGTCGCCGTTTTTGACGTCAGGCTTATTCGAGCCGCTGACAAACTTTTTCTCGTCGGGCATATCGTCGCCCGTATCGCCGGGGTCTTTGTCGAAACGCAGATCGAAAATCATATCGTCGTTGACAGAGAGCACGGCATTGCTTTGAGGGAACGACGTCCAATCGTTGCGCGTGAGATATTTGACGGAGTTGGAGCCTCTGTTGACGTACTTGTTTATATCGCCCGAATCGAGCTGATTTTCTACATACTCGCCGGTATGCTCGGACTTGGCGAACGTTCTGTAATCTTCCTCGAGCGAGATCTTTTTGACAAACGCCGCGCCGAGCGAAACGGGCTTGGTGTTTGCCGCGCCGCCGAGCACCTCTTGCGCCGCGGGACTTTTGCTCTTGGCGGAAAGTATGTTATTGAGAGCTACGTGCGAGTCGGTGCCGACCGTCAGATAGTAATCGTCCGATCCCTCGATGATATACGTGCCTTCGCCGTTTGCGTCGTATGTTTTGAATGCGGACAGCGGAACTTCCACTGATACTTCTTCGCGTCCGCCGCCCTTGGCAAGCACGCCCGTTTTAGTATAGCCGCAAAGCTCTATAGCCGATTTTTCGATGCCGTTGGCAACGTCGTAAGCGGTGTACGGTTTTTGCAAGTACACTTGCACCGCCTCGCGCGCATCGTACGCGCCGTTATTGGTGACGGTCACTTTTACTATGAACTTATCGTCGTCGCGCTCAACGGAAAAACCGCTGTACTCGAACTCGGTATACGACGTGCCGTAACCGAACGGGAACGCCACTTCGGAATTGTAATTCCACGCATTGCCCGCGCCCGAGTGCTTTGACCCGACCGACGCCGTTGCGTTGCCTTTGTCCTCTATGCAATCGGCATAACGCGTTTCGTAGTAGCGATAACCCACGTATATACCCTCTTGATACACCATGTATTTGCTCCAAAATCCGATGGTGCCGAGCGAGGTGTTTTTGCTGTATTTTTCATAATCTCTATACTGATAATTGCCGTCGTTTACCGAGGCGGGCGCGGAATTGTTATCGTACGCCCAAGTGTCGGGCAAACGTCCCGACGGCACAAGGTCTTTGCCGTTCATGTCCTTGCCTTTGAGCAGATCGACTACGGCGTTGATACCCGTCGATCCGGGCTGACCTATCCACATGCACGCATCGATCTTATCCATGTACGGCTCGAAGTCCTGCATTTGAAGGGGATTGCCCGTATTCAAGAGCACGACCACTTTTTTGAATCCGCCGTTCGTCACTGCGGCGAGCAGATCTTTCTCCTCTTTGGAAAGCCCCAAATACCCGCCGTTTGCCGACGTGTTCTCGCCCTCGCCCCTGTCGTTTTTGCCGACGAAATCGGTCGCGGAAGTGTAGTTATAATGAAGATCGGAGTACTCGCCGCCGCTGCGCGCCAATATGACGACCGCAACGTCGCCGAACTCGGAATACGATCTTTTCTCGACGTCGGTAAATACGGACTGCGGAACTTCTTTGACATACCATTCGCGCCATTCCTTGCAAATGGTTTTGTCCCACTCGATCATTTGGTATTTTTTATCCTTGCATACGCGCGTATAAAAATCCCAAAGCTTGTCGTTTACCGTAAAACCGCGGCTCTCGAACGCGTCTTTCATGGTGACAGTGACCGATCTGCCTGCGTTATAGTCGTAAGTGCGAACATAGCCCGAGCCGGTGCCGCACTCGGTTATATCCACTGCGGCGTGACCGAAAAGACTGACTTTTTCGTTGCCGACGAGCGGGAGCGCGCCCGAATTGCCTTCTGTCTTGTTCCAAAGCAAGACCGCGCCTGCGGCTTCCGCTTCCTCTATCATGGCGGAGTCCTCTCTGAAGAGGTTTTCGTTGTTGCGCTCGAAGTCGTAACCCGTCTCATAAAAATCGACGGCTTTGTCGTTTTCGTCATACACGGTCTTGGTGTTGCTCGTGCCGAACACCATGTTCAAAGCCGCGCCCGCATACTTGGGCACGAGAACCGACGATATCGTCATAACGACGAAAAGCAATGCGAACACGCCGGCAAGCACGCTCCACAGCACGACCGAAAAAGCGTCGGGCTTGGTTTTCGTTTTGTTTTTGCTCATAATTACCTCAAAAATCGATGATTGAATAGTACGCCTTTTTAGGCGTTGATTCTATGGAGAACAACAGCGGGTATTCTTTGTGCATAGCCGAGTTTTGCGCGTTGTTGGCGTCGGCGACACCCCAAGTGGTGATGCCCGTGACTTTGCCCGTACCGACGCGGTGCGGGCTTGCGTACTTGCGGCATATCTCGAATATACGCCCGAACATTTCCGCTTGCGCCGTTTCCACGTCGAGCGGGAGCTTGTCGAACCGCTGCGGCTCGTCCTTGTTCGCATACACGCGTATATCGAGTTCGGTTATCTGCACATCCACGCCGAGTTCGGTAAACGCGACTATAGAGTTTTCAAACTCGCGCATGAACCCGTCCTTATCGGCGAGATAGTCCGAAAGCTTATAGTGCGCCTGCATGCCTACCCCGTCGATCGGAACATCGTTGTTTCGGAGTCGCTCTACAAGCCGCACGCACGCCTCGCGCTTATTCGGATTGTTCAGCCCGTAATCGTTGTAATAAAGATCGAAGTCCAGCCCGAGCGCGGAACGCGCATCTGCCGCTGCGACGAACGCACGTTCGATAAAATCGAACCCGCAAAGCGCGTACCAATCGACTACGCCTGCGCCCGAAACGTTCGTGCGGTAAAACTCGCCCGATTCGAGCATATCCGAAGTTACGGTATTGCACAGCGCCTCGTTCACTACGTCCCAAGCGTATATGCTCGAGCCGAAGTGCCCGATCGTCTGCGCTACCCGCTCGTCTATGATCTCGAGCGCGCTTTCTCTGTCCGCGGCTTTGCCGCTCACCCATGCGGGCAACGACTTGTACCAAAGCAGACAGTGTCCGCGTACCGCGGTATCGTGAGCATTTGCCCATTCGACGAGCGCATCTCCGTCCGTGTAATCGTACTTGCCTTCGCTCGGCTCGGTCACGCGCCACTTCATGCTGTTTTCGGCTGTTATGCTGTTAAAGTGCGGAAGTATGTTCTCGTACTTATCGAGACTGTACGGCATGACCGCCGCGCCTATACGAAAAACATCTTTGTAAATATCGCGCAGAAGTCCGCTGCTTACGGCTTCGGTCGGCGTGCACCCCGATATGCACGAGGCGCACGCCGCCGCCGAAATTACGGCTATAGCTTTTTTGAACCGTCTCACAAGAGCTTACGCCGCGGTTATGACCACGTCCCAAACAGTGAGCGTCACCGCGCCGTCGGGCACACCTTTGATCTGGATCATAAACGGCTTTGTTGCGTCCACAGTACCCGTATACGTAAGCTCGAGTTCCTCGTCCGCCGCCATGGGTTGACCGCCGTGGCTGTCGTTGGAATTTTTGTATTCGCTGCTGTAAAGCACTCTGCCCGATGCGCTCAATTTGAACTTGAACGTGATCGTGTACTTCGAGCCGACAGCCATATCGGGTTGAAAGCGAAGTTGATAGTTATTGGCATCCGCTTTTACGATGTTATCGAACGCAAACGTTATAACGCCGTTATCGAACTTTGTATTTGCCGTATTGCAAACGACGTCCGCAACTGTGCTTGCGCCGGGGTAATTGCAGTACCATTTGCCGGGGTTTGCGCAAACGTCGGCATTGCTCACGTTTTCAAGATTGTACGCGGCGGGGATCTCGGGCTTTGCCGCTTCTCCGCACGCTATATCCGACATGGAAATATTCACATCTCCGTCGGTCTCGGGATAAAAGCCTATAAGCAATACTCTGTACTCGTCCGCGCCCGCCTTCTTTTCGACTTTGGTATTATAAGTAATATCGACAGCGGTGTTTGCAACTACGTCGTGCCATTCGCCGACGTCGTTTCTGCCAACCCAAAGTCTGCCGTTTACGCTTGCGGTATACTTAAACGATATCTCGTAGTTGGTTCCGTCCGCAAGATTGGGCAAATATCTCAATTGAACGAGATTATCGCTCTTTTGCTCTTTGTCGATGTGTTTCGCACCCGTTACGTTAAAGGTTATCGCATCGTTAGCAAACTTCGCAACTCTTGCGGCAGCTCCCGATTGCGAACCGTGGAACGTGTAATACCATGCGTCTCTGTTAGCCGTTACGGGTCCGTATCCGCCGACCGTCATGTTATACTCGGTCTTTGCCGTCCACTTGGCATACAACGTTTTGTCGCTCGTCGGCGTGTACGATTCGCCCACCGCTGCACCCGTGCATGCGGCGTTATCGAACCACCCGTCAAACTCGAATCCCACGCGGGAAAGTGTCTCGAGCGAAACTGCATTGCCGTCCACTGCTTTTTTGGCGGCTACTGTTTTGCCGTAGTTGTTAGTATTAAAAGTAACGGTGTGCTCTTTGAGCCATTTGGCGTAAAGAGTTACAGTAGCCGAAGGCGTGTAAGTGCCCTCGAGCTTCGTTCCGCCGAAGTTGCTGTCCTCGTACCAACCGTCGAACGCGTAACCCGCGCGCGTGGTAGCGGGAAGCGTAACGGACGAGCCGCCCGTGACCGTCTGCGACGCTACGTCGATGCCGCCGTTGGTCTCGTAGTTTACCGTGAACACCTGTTCAGACGGATCCGCCCATTTAGCGTAAAGCGTCACGTTGCCCGAAGGCGTATAGGGCGCTACGAGCGCAGTGCCCGTGCAATCTTCGTTCTCGTACCAACCGATAAATGTGTAGCCGCCGCTGCGCGTGGGCGTAGGCAGAGTATCGAGCGCGTTGCCCTCTTTGACCGTTTGGCTCGGCACAGCGTCGCCGCCTTTGGAATCGAACGTTACGGTGTAATTTTCGAGTTGCTTTTCGACAAAAGTAGCGTCTTTGACTATCATTGTCGTCGCAACGTTGGTCGAAGGAACTTTGTCGTCGCCCGACCAACCGTCGGGAACGACGGCTATAACGAACGGATTGCCGTCCGTAACGGTAAACGTCTTTTTGTATGTATGTTCGGTGCCGACCGCTACGAGTTCGACGTTGTTCGCCTCGTCCTCGGGCGTAAGCTCCGTACCGAACACAACGGCGGTGCGCGTGCTCGTGGGGCTGTTGAGACCGAACGTTATCTTTCCTGGCGCGTTGAGCGACACTGTGAACGTCGCTTCCGCGCGAGTGCCGGGGAGCAGACGCGGCTGTATACGGATCTGGTGGTACTTGCCTTGCAACGCCTCTTTCATGGCGAGCGTGACCGTACCGTTATCGTATTTCGCCTCGGTGAAATCGGTCGTGTTGTTCTGCGGATCGATCATATAGAACCACTTGCCCATGCCGTCGTAACCGCAGGTATCGCCGGCGGTGCCGCGCACGAGATCGTACGTATCGGGTATGGGCGTGTCGGGAATATCGACTATAACGTCGTTCTCGTCGCCTTCCTCGTATTCTTTGACGACCAAGTTGGTTATCTCGATGGAAACCGTGCCTACGTCTGCAGGCGATACATCGGTAAACTTACTGATGTTTATACCGAACGGGTTTGACGCATCCTTATTGCCCACATATACTATGCTCTTTGCTACGTCGGCTTTGATCTCTTTGCTCGCGGGATTGGATTCCACACCGTATTTGAGAGTGCATGATTTATTGATCTTTACCGTGAACTTGACCGTGTATTTATCGAACAGCGGTTGATAGCGGAAACGGAAATATCTCTTCGGCTCGCCCTCGTACGAAGGATAAATATCGAGCTTTGCGTCGAGCTTGCCGCCGCCGAACGCGGGTTTGCCGTCCGCTGCGAAACGGTAGTTGGTGCTTTCCGCGCCGTCAGCGTGATAGAACCACGTGTCGGGCAACGCGCATACTTCGGCTTTTGTACCCTTGACGAGCAAGTAGTAATCCTCGGGGATACGCGGGTCGGTAACGGTGATCTTGCACGCGGCTTTAGCCGCGCCGCGCTGCGCCGTTATAATAACTTCCGACGTTTGCGCCGTCGCTTTGCCGAACGTTACCACGCCGCCGCTTACGGTAGCGATATTGGTATCGGACGACGTCCAAGTGATCTCGCCGTTATCGGACGAGCTTGCGGTGAGCGTGAGCGTATTCGTCTGCGAAAGATCGACCTCGGCAACAGACTGCGAGATGGTAACGGTTCTGTCGAGAACGGTTATCGCGCAAGTGGCGCTCGTGCCGTCGGCAAGCGTTGCCGTAATGACAGCCGAGCCTTTGGCTACGCCCGTGACCGCGCCTTTTCTGTTGACCGTGGCAACTTTTTTGTTGCTCGATTCCCAAGTGATGTCGGCGTCCTCGGGCGATACGGTGTATTCGAGTTTTACCGTATCGGCTACGTACAGAGTTACCTCGCTCTTATCGAACGAAAACCCCTTTTTATCGTTGCACGCAAACAGCATGCTCACCGCGCCCATAACGAGCGTCAGCGCGCAAAGTATTGCGATCGACGATCTGATCTTGCTTTTTGCTTTCATAAAAAATCCTCCAGATTTTTTGTCAAGGCTCTCGCCTTGTTGATAACTTTTGTTTCCGGCTTTGTTCGCTCAGGTAGAACCGCCGTATGTCTTGACTTGTTCGTCTTGCGATCGTTCTTCTTTTCTGCGTTTGACGATGAGCCAAGCGAACACTCCAATCGGAACGGCAAACGCCGCTTCCGCCGCGACGACTATCCACACCCATGCGCGGCTGCCGCCCGAGCTTCCGCCGCCGCCGAGCGCGCGGTCGTTTGACGGATCGTACGCCGCGCTTACTTGCTGCGTATCGACGAGCGTCCACAGAGTGTCGTGCGCTACCTTTTGCGCGAGCGTTATGAACACCGCATGATTGTTGTACTCCTTGTTGTCGAACAAACTTTGCGAAATGGGATTGTTGAGCCAAATATCGTTGCCTGCCCATATTCCCTTGTATACGGGCATGTAACCGCCCTTGCCCGTATCGACCCAATCGGTCACGAGCGTGCCGTTAAACTCCCACTCACCTCGCAATATATCGGTGCAAAGCGCGCGGCTCGCGCCCGCCCAAACCGCGCCGATGCGGTTCATGCTCGTCATCAACGCGTTGCCGCCGCCGTCCTTAACCGTAATCTCGTACGGCTTGAGATATATCTCGCGGAATGTCTGTTCGCTCATAAACGTAAACAATCCTTCGCGCAGCGTCTCGCTGTCGTTTGCAGCGAAGTGCTTTACGTAGCAATACAATCCGTTGTTTTTCGCGCCGCGCACGGCTTCCGCCGCGAACCTGCCCGAAAGCAATGCGTCCTCGCTGTAGTACTCGCCGTTTCGTCCGCAGTACGGGTTGCGATGAATATTCGCCGCCGGACCGTACCAACCGCGAATACCCGAATCGCTGTCGCGCGCCTCTCTGCCGACGCTCAAGCCCATGCGGTATGCGAGCGTGGTATCGAAAGTCTGCGCAAGCAACGTTTCGCCGGGGTAAGAAATAAATCTGCACGAGGTGTTGCTCATTACGCGTGTGTTCAGCCCGAGCGGACCGTCGAGATCGACAAAGCTGTCTTTGCCTATCGATTCCATTTTTACGGTATTGAAAAAGCCGTTGCGGATATTTTCAAAAAGCTCTGTCTTGGTTATCTGCCCAATGAGCGTCGCC
>Ga0073906_1005490_pt1 | contig 11319 bp, 6 predicted proteins | sample Inofromicrocosms_FD_65485 | JGI IMG/M metagenome (GOLD analysis project Ga0073906, IMG submission 65485) | Mouse cecum microbial communities from Vienna, Austria - Inoculum for glucosamine and mucus D2O microcosms | ecosystem: Host-associated > Mammals > Digestive system > Large intestine > Cecum... | reverse complement strand
CCTCAGGTACATTAACAGATGAGCAAAAAGAGTTTTATGATGAATCTCAATATGCATATAATGTTGGTGAAACAAGAGTATATAAAATAATAGAAAAAGGTGATGTAGATTTTACTAATGCATTTTATTGTTTAAATGCAACTAAATCTTTCCCAGGAATAACATCAGAAGGATTTAATAGTTTGAAATATACAAATATTGGTGATTTTAGTGATAGTACAAATCTAAAGATTCAAGCTTTACATTTAAGTACATCATATGCTCAAAAAGAAGCTTGGACTGAGAATTTTAAAGCATTAAATTGGTTAGTAAATAACATGTATTTAAAGAAACAAACACCAATGCAAAAAGATACATATTTGGAAAAAGCATTTGCGGATTATGAAGATTGGGATTTAGAAACAGTAAAAGCTATTTTAACAGATGATGATATTGATGTTGTACAACAATATGCAATATGGTATTTTACAAATAATGATGAGGCAAAATTTAATGTAGAAACATTACCAGCTGTTAGAGTTGCAGGAATTAATCCTGATGATTTAAAAATAGATTTAAATGATACAAAATCTTATGGTGATATAGATGAGAAATATGCACATCGTCAAGATATGGCAAACCACTTATATCAATATTTAATAAAATCAGCAAAAGAAAGAGCAGAAGAAGAACAAGCTACATATCCTGCAATAGTTAATTTAGACGATAAAACTACATCTGTAAAAGATAATGAGTATAATGTTGTTGGTCCATTTAAAATTACATCAGGAACAGTACCAGCATCAGAATATGAAATAAAATTATTAGATCAAGATGAAAATGAAATAACAGACTATAAAATAAAAGTTGCTGGAGAAAGTGATTTTTCAGATAAAAAAGTAAATGAATTATTTGATAAAGAATATGACATATATATACCAAAAACAAATAAAACAACAACTAAAGTAAGATTACAATTATCTTATTCAAGTTTTGAAACAAAATCATCAGCTTGGGAAGCACAAACAGAAGATGATACAAATGAATATCAACCAGTATTATTAATAACTAGAGAAAATACACCACATATCCAAAAGGCAGAACGTGTTATATCAAGATATGTTGATGATTTAGCATTAAGAAAATATATAATAAAAGTAAATGATAAAAAAGTTGATAGAGCTCCAACAGTTGATGTTACAGGATTGAAAGATGGAACAAGTACAACTGCTACATATAAACATGCAAAAGAGCCTGTTAAAGTTTCAACAGGAGATACAGTTGTATATGAAATAAGAGTATACAATGAAGGCGATACTAAAGCAAATGGTATGGTAATTATAGATACTTTACCAAAAGGTTTAGAATTAGCAGAAAATAGCCAAATAAATTCAACATATGGTTGGGAAAAAGTATCTTCAGGAGAAAATGCTGATATTTATAAATCAGAATATTTAAAAGATACAGAACTTGAAGGATTTAATAAAGAAAATGATAATGAATTAAAAAGTACTTATGTTCAAATCGAATGTAAAATAGCAGATAGTGCAAAAGCTGCATCAGTTTTAACAAATGTTGCTGAAATTCAAGATGATTTTGGAATAGATGATATAGATTCAACACCAGGAAATAACGATTATGCACAAAAAGATTATGATACATCAAAATATACTGGAGATACAAATAATAAAACAGATTTAACAGATAATAACTATTACTATAAAGGAATTGAAGATGATGATGATTTTGAAAAAGTAATAGTTGAAGGAAAATCATTTGATTTAAGTTTAAAGAAATTTATTACAAAAATAAATAAATCAGCACCTAAAACAAGTAGAGAACCAGTTGTAGACGTTGCACCATTAAAAAATGGAGAAGAAAATGCTAAATATACAACAGTTAAAAATTCTTTAACTGTAAAGCCTGGAGATATAGTAACATATACAATAAGAGTATACAATGAAGGTGATTTAGCAGGATATGCTGAGGAAGTTGCTGATTATTTACCAGAAGGATTAGGATTTTTAGTTGGACATATAACAAATGTTGATAATTATTGGTCAATACCTTCAAATTCAAATACAGTAAAATTAAATACAATTGAAAATGGAACAGAAAATTTATCAGTAGATGATTTTACTGGAATAAAGAACTTATCTGAGGTTGAAGTTGTTACTGGAAAAGTAAAATTAACATCAACAAAATTAAAATCTTCAGATACAGATACAAAAAATCTAATTAATGGATTTGATAAAGAAAATGGAACAAGATTAGATTATAAAGATATACAAGTTGCTTGTATAGTATTAAATACAGAAACATCAAATAATAATTTAAGAAATATTGCAGAAATAACAAAAATTTCTGATGATGAAAAGCAACCTGTAATAGATAGAGATTCAACACCAGATACAATAAATCCTGATGACTATCCAAACGGAGATAAAGATCAAGATGACCATGATTATGAACTTTTAACACCAGAAGAAGAAAAAGAATTTGATTTAAGTTTACAAAAATTTATAACAGGTTTAAATAATCAAAAAGTTGAAGGAAGAGAACCATCAATCTCAAAATCATCAGATGGAAAAATAACATTTACATCAAATGTTCAACCATTACAAGTTGCCAATAACGACTTAGTAACATATACAATAAGAGTATATAATGAAGGTGATTTAGCAGGATATGCAAAAGAAATATCAGATAATTTACCAGCAGGTTTAGAATTTGTAAAAGATAATGATATAAATAAAAAATATGGTTGGAAATTATATGATAAAAATGGAAATGAAACATCTGATTTAAGTCAAGCAATTACTGTAAAAACTGATTATTTATCAAAATCTAAATCAGAAGCAAGAGGAGAAGATAATTTAATTGTTGCATATGATAAAGCTTCTGGAAAATTAGATTATAGAGATGTTCAAATAGTTTTCAAAATTGTTGAAAGCGATATTAAACAAGATAGAAAAATAAAAAATGTTGCAGAAATAACAGATGATCAAGATGAAAATGGAAATCCAGTAGATGATAGAGATTCAACACCAAATAATAATAAAGAAGGTGAAGATGATATTGATACTGAAGAAGTATATGTAAAATATTTTGATTTAGCATTAAGAAAAGATTTAGTAAAAATAATTGTTGAAGAAAATGGAACAAGAAGAGAAATTTCAGTAGATCCTAATGCAGGACTACAAAAAGTTGAAGTTCACAGAAAGAGAATAAAATCAACAATAGTAAAATTCGTTTATAACATAACAGTTAAAAACGAAGGTGAGATTGAAGGATATGCAACAGAAGTTAAAGATTATATTCCAGAAGGATTAGAATTTGTTGCAGGAGACAATCCACAATGGACAAAAGTTTCAGATAGAGTTATAACAACAAATGCTTTAGCCAATACATTACTAAAACCAGGAGAATCAGCATCAGTACAAGTAACATTAAAGTGGATAAATGGTGATAATAACTTTGGTCAAAAAGTAAATGTTGCAGAAATAAGTGCTCATAAAAATGATAGCAATTCACCAGATATAGATTCAACACCAGATAATAATAAACCAGGTGAAGATGATATTGATGATGCACCAGTTATGTTAGAAATTTCAACTGGTACAGCTCCAACTTATATAGTTTTAACAACAACAGTACTTGCAATTCTAACAACAGGTATAATTTTAATAAAAAAATATGTTTTATAATAACATAAATAAAAAATAAACTCATAGAAGTATGAGTTTATTTTTTTATGAAAAGTGAAATTTAATCAGATAATGTGGAAAAAAAGTTAAAAATATAGTATTATACATATATAAATTTGAAAGGAAATTATTTATGAACTGGACAAAAGAACAAAAAGATGCAATTTATAAGAAAGATTCAAATATATTAGTAGCTGCTGCTGCACGGAAGTGGAAAAACAGCAGTATTAGTAGAACGTATAATTCAAAAAATATTAAATGAAAACGTGGATATAGATAGATTATTAGTTGTTACATTTACAAATGCAGCAGCTTCTGAAATGAGAGAAAGAGTATTAGAAGCAATTTATAAGAAATTAGATGATGAGCCTGAAAATGAGAATTTGCAAAAGCAAATAATATTATTAGGTAAATCAAATATTTGCACAATACACTCATTTTGTTTAGATGTAATAAAAAATAACTTTTTTGAAATAGAATTATCAGCTAATTTTAGAATTGGAACAGAAGAGGAAATTGAGCTTTTAAAACAAGAAGTATTAGAAGAAGTCTTTGAAAAATTATACGAAGATGAAGATGAAAGCTTTGCAAAGCTTATTGATACATATACAGGTTATAGAGGAGACGAAGCTTTAAAAGAGATAGTTTTATCAATTCATAGATTTATGCAAAGTTCACCATTTCCAAATGAATGGCTTGTTGAAAAAGTTAGAATGTTTGAAAATAATGGTGATGATATAGATTTTTCAAGAAGTGTTTGGGGAAAAATTTTACTTAAAAATTTACAAGAAGAGATTGTTGATGGAGTAAATAGTTTAAAACTTATTAGAAATAAATTAGAAACAATATATGAACTTGAAAAATACAAATCAACAATAGAATCAGATATTGAAATTTTCAGGAAATTATATGAATTAATAGATATTTCATGGGATGAGGCTTATAACTTTTCAAAAGAAATGAAATTAAAATCATGGCCAATTGATAAAAAAATCGCAATGGATTTTAAAGATGAAGCAAAAGCTTCAAGGGATGTTGTAAAAAACAAGTTAATGAAATTAATAAAAGAAATTTTAATATATGATTCAAAATCAGCATATCAAGATATTTATGATATGTATGAAGTACTTAAAATTTTAGAAGATGTAATAATAGACTTTGATAATCAATTTAAACGTAAAAAAAGAGAAAGAAATATAATAGATTTTAATGATATTGAACATTATGCATTAAAAATATTAGTAAAAAAAGATGAAAATGGAAATTATGTACCAACAGATGTTGCCAAAAAATATCAAGAAAAATTTGAAGAAATTGCAATTGATGAATATCAAGATAGTAATCAAGTTCAAGAATATATATTAGGAACAGTATCTCGAGGAAATAATTTGTTTATGGTTGGAGATGTTAAACAAAGTATTTATAAATTCCGTCAAGCATGTCCAGAATTATTTTTAGATAAATATGATAGATATTCATTAACTGGAAATGAAGACGGCTTAAAAATTCAGTTGTTTAAAAATTTTAGAAGTAGAAAAAATGTGTTAGATATTACAAATGCTGTTTTTGAAAATATTATGAGTAAAAAATTAGGAGATATTGATTATAATAAAGATGAATTTTTAAATTTAGGTGCTGATTTTGAAGATGTTGAAAATGGAGTTGGAAATGCAGAACTACATATAATAGATTTAAAAGAAGATGAACAAGTGCAAGCTTGGCTTGATGATGAAGATCAAAAAGAAGATGAAAATAATTTAAAATTGTTAGAAAAAGAAGAAATAGAAGCCCAATTTGTTGCAAAGAAAATACAAGAACTTATACAGTCAAAATCACAAGTAAAAGATAAGAAATTTGGATTTAGAGATATAACATATAAGGATATAGTAATTTTGCTGAGAAGTACTTCTCATTTAGCACCAATTTACGAAAAGGAATTGTTAAAATTTGATATACCAGTATTTTCAGATAGCTCAAATGAATATTTAGATACAATAGAAATTCAGACAATTATAAGTGTATTAAAGATATTAGATAATCCTATTGATGATATTTCTTTAGTATCAGTTTTACGTTCAGAAATTGGGACTTTTACAGATAATGAAATTTTAGAAATAAGGTTATGTGATAAAGAAAATCGTTTTTATTATAGTCTGCAAAAAGCGAAAGACGTTTTAAAAGGTCAATTACAAATTAAAGTAAAAGATTTTTTAGACAAAATAGATAGATGGCAAAAAGAGGTTGATTATTTAAGTTTAGCAGAATTAATTTGGCAAATATATACAGATACTGGATTTTATAATTATGTAGGATTAATGCCCAATGGTTCTTTAAGACAAGCAAATTTGAAAATGCTTTTTGAAAGAGCAAAAGAGTATGAAAAAACAAGTTTTAAAGGCTTATTTAATTTTATAAAATTTATTGAGAAATTAAAATCTGGAAATAGTGATATGTCGGCAGCTAAAATTATTGGTGAGAATGAAAATGTTGTCAGAATTATGAGTATTCATAAAAGTAAAGGACTAGAATTTCCAGTTGTATTTTTATCAAGTACATCGAAAAAAATAAATATGCAAGACTTAAATTCTAACTTATTATTACATCAAAAAATCGGAATAGGTCCACAATATATTAATTATGATAAAATGGTTGAATATTCAACTTCTGCAAAAGATGCTATAAAAATAGTAATAAAAGAAGAAAACATTTCAGAAGAAATGAGAATTTTATATGTAGCATTAACAAGAGCAAAGGAAAAATTGATAATTACAGGGACTTCTAAAGATTATTTGGACGAAATTGAAAAGAAAAAAGAAATTTTAAAAATATATAATTCTGATAAAGGCAAAATAAATCCAATATTGTTAAAAAAATACATATCTTATTTAGATTGGTTAGAACTTGTTTTTTTAAATAATAAATCAAACGAATTATTAACAATTAATTACTATAAGAAAAAAGATATTATTCAAAAAGAAGAAGCAAAAGAAATAGAAATAAGAGAATTTGATTTTGAAAAAGAAAATAATTTTGAAAAATATGAGAAAGAATTTAAGTGGAAATATAGTAATGAAATTGCTACACAAATTCCTATAAAAAGTACTGTAAGTAAGATTAAAGAAATGCAAAAAGAAGGAATTGATTTTGAATTATTAAATTCAAAGGAAATTGGTATTGCAAATATAACTCCAAGTTTTATGGAAAAAGAAGAAGTAGTAACAGCAAGTAAAAAAGGTACTATAATGCATTTATTTTTACAAAAAATCAATTTTAAAGAAGATTACAATTTAGAAAAATTGGAAAATTTAAGAGAAAAGTTAGTTTATAAAAAAATAATATCAGAAGAAGAATCAAAATTTATAAATATTTCTAAAATCGAAAAGTTCTTAAAATCGCCAATTGCTCAGGAAATAAAGAAATGTATCAAAATTGAAAAAGAAAAAGCGTTTTGTACTAAAATAAAAGCAAAAGAAATTTTTGAAGAATCACAAGATGAAGAAATATTAGTTCAAGGAATTATAGATTTATATGCAATAGATGAAAAAAATAGTATTATTTTATTAGATTATAAAACAGACTTTGTAGAGAAAGAGCAAGAATTAGTAATAAAATATAAGAATCAATTAAAAATTTATAAAGAAGCATTAGAAAATGCTCTTGATTTAAAAGTAAGAAAAACTTGTATATATTCACTATACTTAAATAAAGAAATATATATATAGTTTTTAATTATGTAAATTATTTACAAAATTTGTTAAATGTTGTATAATTAAAAAGGTAATATTATTTATAAGTGAGGAAAATATTATGTCTAGAATGAAAACATTTCTATTATATTTTCTAGGAATAGTAGGATTTTTTATCTTATCACTAATTTTAGAAGATGCATTAATAGGAAATATGTATAAAAAAATGGATGGAAATATACAAGATAATGGTTGTGCAATTGTTGTAGAAGGAGTTTCAGGAAGGGCAACAAATGTTAATGGATATATGCAATTTAGATTATCTAATACTTCATCTGCAAAGCAAAATAATTATTATGCAAAAATAGATTTATATAGTAAACAAGGTTTACTTGCAGCTACTAAATATGTAGATATAGGAGAAATTGAACCAGGCACATACAAAGATTACAATGTTAAGTTTAAAGGTACAGAATTAAAATCATATGATATTTCTGTAATATCAAGTAGTCAGCTTCCAGACAAAACAAATATAATAGATATTTTTGGTTGGGAAATTGATTTAAGTGATGTATTTGGAATGGATTTAACAAATGCTACAATTTTTGGAGTAAAACTAACAGATTTATTTAGCTGGAATGGAATCAAAAATACAGCAGTTAATGGTTGGAGATTGTTCTGGGGATTCGCAAGTAATATTCCTTGGTGGGGATATGCAATAGGTGCAGGAATTATACTTTGGACAATGCCTTCAAGATTCTTATTTGGAATCTTTCCATTCTAAAATGTAAAGGAGAATACAGAAGATATGAGTGAAAAAAATAATAAAAAAGCAAGTGATTATATAGAATTTTATATGGGAATAGTATTGATAGTATCTGGAATATTTTTCCTACTAAGTAAAGCAGTAGTTCATTCAGGTTTTGGAGCATGGAGTATTGCTGGAATGAATGTTTCAAGTGGGTTAGTAATAATTCCACTTATGATAGGAATTATATGGCTTGTAAATAATCCTAAATCAATTATTGCAAGATTGATTACAATAGCAGGTTCTATATTCATAATTGCTTCAATAATAATGAATATAAGAATTACCTTTACAACTACATCAATGTTTGATTATGTAGTAATGATGCTACTTATGGCAGGTGGTATAGGTTTAGTTTTAAAATCAATATTTATGGCAAGAAAATAATAATAAATTTTAAAGACTCTTTATTGAAAAATAGAGAGTCTTTTTTGTCGATAAAAGTATTTTTTTCTTGCTTAAAAAAAGTAATTAATATATAATTATTTTGGAATAATAGTTATAAAATATAATATAAATTTTATATTTTGAATAGGAGAAAGTGTATGGTAGATAAATCAAATTTACAAGAAAAAGCTAAAAAAATTAGAAGGAATATAGTTGAGATGGTATATCAAGCATCTTCAGGACATCCAGGTGGTTCATTATCTGTTGCTGATATATTAACTGCATTATATTTTTCAGAGTTAAGAATTAATAATATTAATGATGAAAATAGAGATAGATTTGTTTTATCAAAAGGTCATTGTTCACCTGCATTATATGCAACACTTAGTGAAAGAGGATTTATACCAGAAGAAGATTTAAAAACATTTAGAAAAACTACAAGCTATTTGCAAGGCCATCCAGACATGAAAAAGATTCCTGGTGTAGATATGACATCAGGTTCATTAGGGCAAGGATTATCAGTTGCAAATGGAATGGCTTTAGCTGGAAAGTTAGATAAAAAAGATTATAGAGTTTATTGTGTATTAGGAGATGGCGAGATAGAAGAGGGGCAAGTATGGGAAGCTGCCATGACATCTAGCCATTACAAGTTAGATAATTTATGTGTAATAGTAGATAATAATAACCTACAAATAGATGGAAAGATATCAGATGTAATGAGTCCATATCCAATAGACCAAAAATTTGAAAGTTTTGGATTTAAAACATTAGTAATAGATGGACATAATTTCGATGAAATATTAAATGCTTTTGAAATTGCAAAACAAACAAAAGATATGCCAACAGCAATTATAGCAAAAACAATAAAAGGAAAAGGTATTTCTTACATGGAAAACCAAGCAGGATGGCATGGAAAAGCACCAAATGAAGAAGAATATAAAATGGCAATAGAGGAGTTAATAAATAGATAAAGTATTTGTGTTATAAAAAATACAATTAAAGAAACTTTTGAAAAAGAAATAAAGTTATAATTCTATAAAAGTGGAGGAAATTATGGATTTTAATAATAAAAAAGCTACAAGGCAAAGCTATGGAGAAGCTCTGCTTGAACTTGGAAGAAAAAATGAAAAAATAGTTGTTTTAGATGCAGATTTAGCTGGTGCAACAAAAACAAATATTTTTGCAAAAGAAATACCAGAAAGATTTTTTGATATGGGAATTGCAGAACAAGATATGATAGCAACAGCTGCTGGATTTGCAACTTGTGGCAAAATTCCATTTGCAAGCACATTTGCAGTATTTGCAACAGGAAGAGTATACGATCAAATAAGAAATAGTATATGCTATCCAAATTTAAATGTGAAAATATGTGCTACACATTGTGGTATTACAGTAGGAGAAGATGGAGCAACACATCAGATGTTAGAAGATATTAATTTAATGAGAGGCCTTCCAAATATGACTGTAATTTCTCCAGCAGATGACATTGAAGCAAAATGGGCTGTAAATGAAGCTTCAAAAATAAATGGACCAGTATATATAAGATTTGGAAGAGCAGCTACACCAGTAATTTATGAAGAAAATTACAATTTTGAACTTGGAAAAGCAATACAATTTGGAGAAGGCATTGATGCAACAGTATTTGCTACTGGAATTATGGTTGCCGAAAGTTTAAAAGCAAAAGAAGAGCTAGAAAAAGAAGGAATTTATATAAGAGTTGTTGATATTCATACAATAAAGCCAATTGATAAAGATATAATTATAAAATGTGCAAAAGAGACAAAAAAACTTATTTCAGTGGAAGAACACAGTATAATTGGTGGTTTAGGTACAGCTATTGCAGAAGTTTTGGTTGAAAATTATCCAGCTAAACTTACTCGTATGGGAATGAAGGATTGCTTTGGTAAATCTGGTAAAGCATCAGAGTTGTTAGAATATTTTGGATTGACATGTAAAGATATAGTGGATGAAGTGAAGAAATAAAAGTTTTAATTGAGGATAAAAAAATGAGTGAAGAAAATGAACCAATAGGTCAAAATGAAGAAAATAAAGAAATGCAAGAAAGAGAATCAAATTCATTAAAGAAAGATGTGGCACAGAAAGTTGCAAAAGAAGGGGCTAAAAAATTAGCTGGAAAGGCATCAATAATGGGACCACTTGCTCATATTATTGCAATTGTAGCACCAATATTAGTAATTATAATAATATTAGGAGGAATAATACTATTCTTTTTAACTATGCCAGGAATGGTAATGGAACAATTAAAAGCGATATTAAGAGAACTTGGAGATTATGTTGCAGCTTTTTTTGGAGCAGATACAACAGAAATGATAGAAGATACAGATATTTATAAAACATTAGATTATCTAGAAGAAATGGGATATGATTTAAAAGGATATGGATTTTTAACAGATTATGTAACAGACATAGGGGCAATTGATTCAAAAGAATATGATTCATCAGCTAAGGTTCATTTAGATGATAAAATGGGTGTAATTAGGGATGAGAATGATAAGATAGTTTATGCAAAAAGCGATTTTATGTTTGCATATATAGCGTCAGATAATTATGTTTATACATTAAAAAATGATAATATAGCAACACAACAAGAAGCTGAAAATTGGTTTCAAAAAGTAGGAACAGCAATAGTAACAGCATGGTATAGAATAAGAAATGCAGTATTTGGACCAGTGTTTGATGTGTTAGGAATAACAAATACAGTTGGAGAAAAGTGGGGAAAAGGTTTAATTGC
>Ga0073906_1005486_pt1 | contig 11323 bp, 7 predicted proteins | sample Inofromicrocosms_FD_65485 | JGI IMG/M metagenome (GOLD analysis project Ga0073906, IMG submission 65485) | Mouse cecum microbial communities from Vienna, Austria - Inoculum for glucosamine and mucus D2O microcosms | ecosystem: Host-associated > Mammals > Digestive system > Large intestine > Cecum... | reverse complement strand
ATCTGCTCCATCACCTCCCTGGCCACCGGTACCTCCTGGGGCACCATGGGCACCATGGGCGTGGCCCTGATGGGCATTGGCTTCGGCCTGGGTATGAACCCGGCCATGACCGCCGGCGCGATTTTGTCCGGCGCGTACTTCGGCGACAAGATGTCCCCCCTGAGCGACACCACCAACCTGGCCCCCGCTATGGCCGGTACCGACGTCATGAGCCACGTCAAGGCCATGCTGGTGCCCACCGTGACGGTGTACGCCATCGTGCTGGTGATCTTCGGCGTGCTGGGCGCGGCCCAGTACCACGGCGGCGACGCGGACATGAGCCGCGTGGACGAGTTTGCCAACGCGCTGAATGCCGCTGCCGGCGGTGTGTTCAACATCAACCCCGTGCTGCTGCTGCCGCCGGTCATCGTCATCGTGGCGGTGGCGATGAAGATTCCCGCTATCCCCGGCATTTTCCTGGGCATTATCGCCGGCGGCATTCTGGGCATGGTCTTCCAGCCGGACTGCAACCTGGGAACCATCTTTGATTTCGGCATGAACGGCTATTACTTCGCCGACGAGGTGTCGGAGATGCTGTCCTCCACCCTGAGCGAGGAGACCCACTACACCATGACCCGCCTGCTGGAGAGCGGCGGTATTATGGGCATGATGTTCTCCGTGTCCATGACCATCATCGCCATGATGTTCGGCGGGATCATGGAGACGACCCACCAGCTGGAGGTCATCGTGGACCAGCTGAAGAAGCTGGTGCGGGGCCCTGTGGGTCTGGTCGCCCTTACCGAGGTCACCTGCGTGGTCTCCAACGCCACTATGCCTGAGCAGTACATCTCCATCGTGGTTCCCGGTCGTATGTACGCCGAGGAATACCGGAAGATGGGCCTGCACCCCACCGTGCTGTCCTCCACCCTGGAGAACGCCGGTACCGTCACCTCCGCGCTGATTCCGTGGAACACCTGCGGCGTGTTCATTGCCACTACGCTGGACATCAGCGTGGCGCAGTACATCCCCTTCGCGTTCTTCAACTGGATGATGCCTCTGGCCGCGCTGTTCTTCGCCGCCATCGGCTTCACGCTGAAGGATATGGAGGGCAAGCCCTATCGGAAAAAGGCTTCTGCGAAATAAGAGCGGACGATCCAACGAAAAACCGGCGGCGCTGTTGGGGCGCCGCCGGACTTTTTTCCGCCTGGAGAGAGCTCCATCGTGCAGCAGCGCACCGCTCAGGAAAAAGAATGGGAAAAGATAAAATTTCCTCTTGCAATCCAGGACGGGTTGGTGTATAATACGCTCACTACCATGGAATATCCTCCGCAAGCATTCGTGTTGAGGTTCCGGTCTCGCGCAATGGATGCCTGTGAACCATGTCAGGCGGGGAACCGAGCAGCATTAAGCGGGACAACATGTGCCGCGAGGGCGCCGGTTCGGAGCGGATGCTTGCGGAGAATCTTCCATGGTCTTTCTATCTCTTTTTTCAGGAGGCGCTTTGCCATGTACCAGGCCCTGTACCGCAAATGGCGGCCCAAAGCCTTCGCCGACGTGGTCGGACAGGCCCATATCACCGATACCCTCCGCCGTCAGGCCGCCCAGAACCGCCTCTCCCACGCCTACCTCTTCACCGGCACCCGGGGCACCGGCAAGACCACCTGCGCCAAGATTCTGGCCAAGGCGGTCAACTGCCAGCACCCGGTGGACGGCGACCCCTGCAACGCCTGCCCGGCCTGTGTGGGCATCGACAACGGGAGCCTGCTGGACGTGCTGGAGCTGGACGCGGCGTCCAACAACGGCGTGGACAGCGTCCGGGCCCTGCGGGACGAGGCCATCTATTCCCCGGCCAGCGTCCGCTACCGGGTGTATATCGTGGACGAGGTACATATGCTGTCCGTGGCGGCTTTCAACGCGCTGCTGAAAATTCTGGAGGAGCCCCCCGCCCACCTCATTTTTATTCTTGCCACAACGGAGCTCCACAAGGTGCCCGCCACCATCCTCTCCCGCTGCCAGCGCTTCGCCTTCCGCCGCATCCGCCCCCAGGACATCGCCCAGCGGCTGCTGTATGTGGCGGGGCAGGAGGGAATGGCGCTGACGGAGGACGCCGCGGCATTGCTGGCGCGGCTGTCCGACGGTGCGCTGCGGGACGGCCTGAGCCTGCTGGACCAGTGCGGCGCGGCGGGCGGCCCAATCGACGCCGCGCGGGTGCTGGATGTGCTGGGGCTGGCCGGGAACCTGCAGACGGCGGAGCTGATGGAGCATGTGCTGCGCCGGGACGTCCAGAGCGCACTGCTGATGCTGGACCGGCTCTACGACGGCGGCAAGGACGTGGGGAGCCTGCTGGGCGAGCTGTCCACCCTGACCCGCGACCTGCTCATCCGCATGACCGCCCCGGAGGGCGGGATGGAGCTGCTGTCCGGCGGGTATGACGCCGCCGCTATGGACCGGCTCAGCCGGCTGGCGCAGCCCCGCCGTCTGATTTTTATGGCGTCCCAGCTGCAGAGCGCCTCCGCCGCCCTGCCCCTCAGCGTCAACCGCCGGACTGACGCGGAGCTGTGCCTGCTGCGGCTGTGCGACGAGGCCCTGTGCGGCGACCCGGCGGCGCTGTCGGCCCGGATTGCACGGGTGGAGGACGCCCTCCGGTCCGGGCCCGCCGCCCCCCCGCCGTCCGGGAACAGGGCGGCTCCCCCGCCGCCTGCGGCGCGGGCCGAGTTGCCGGACGATGGTCCGCCCCCCTGGGAGGAGACGCCGGACGGCCCGCCGCCCTATGGGGAGCCGGTATCCCCCCCGCCCCAGCGGGAGATCCCGCCTGCCCCGCAGAGCGCCCCCCCGCCGGAAGCGCCGCCCCCCGCCGCGCCGCCTGCCGGAGACGGCGATGTGTGGCAGGAGCTGGTGGAGCGGTTCAAGGAGCGGCTGACGCCTATGTACTGGTACATGCTGGACGACGCCCACGGCGTGGTTCAGGACGGCGTGATGACCATTGCCTGCGGAGACGAGCTGACCTGCGAGAGCCTGCGCGAGGCGGAGCCCAGCGGCGTCATCCGGGAGGTGACCCGGCAGCGGCTGGGCGTGGATGTGAGCCTGCGCTTTGTGCTGGGGGAGGCGCCGGAGCGGGATAAACTGGATGAGCTCATCCGCCGGGGCCGCAAATTCGACAGCTTTACGGTAAAATAATCGGGAGACGGCTGGATGCCATGCCAGCCGTCTCTGTTTGCGGTGTCAGCGGATAAAGTTGGTTTTGACCGGCGGCTCCTGGACCGGCGGCTCCACCCCCGCCTCTCTGCCCGCCTGGAGGGACTTGAGCAGCCAGGCCATGTTGTGGGCCAGGGTGCGCATGGTGGCCAGGCCCTCCCCGTCCTGCAGCACATCCTCGGCCTTGGCGCCGTAGACGATGTTCCAGTACCGGGAGGAGACCACCGGCATCTGGTTGAACAGGAAGTATTTGTTCAGCTGGTCCAGGGCGGCGGCGGCGCCGGCCCGGCGGGCGGAAACCACCGCCGCCGCAGGCTTCAGCCGCAGGGCGTCCCCGGCGGAGCGGAACAGCCGGTCCATGACGCCGGTCACCTGGCCGGAGGCGGCGGCATAGTGCACCGGCGAGCCGACGATGAGGCCGTCGCAGCGCCGGGCCCTCTCCGCCGCCCTGTTCACCACGTCGTCCACCACGCACTTGCCCAGCTTGGCGCAGGCGCCGCAGCCGGAGCAGCCGGCGCCTGCGTCCCGGCCCAGCCAGAGGATCTCGGCGGAGACGCCGTCGGCCTCCAGCGTGCGGGCCACCTCCGACAGGGCGGTGTAGGTGCAGCCCCGCTCGTGGGGGCTGCCGTTGAGCAGCAAAACGTTCATTGAGTGCCCTCCTTATGCAGTTCTCTCCCTATTATAGCAGGTTCCCCGGAAAACGCAACGCGGAAAAGGCCGGTTTTTCCGTCCGGGCGGCCTTGGCCCCGGAGCGAAAAATGTGCCAACAAAAATAGAAGCGCATATTGCAGTTGAGCAAAAATTCTGTTATAATGAAGCGTGAATAACCTGCGGTTTTATTCTCTGATTCCTTACCTTGAAAGGGGTGTGGCTCCTATAGACAGCAAACGTATAAGAAAGCAGAAAATATTGATCGCGGACGACTCGGAAATGAACCGTTCCATTCTGGCCGATATGCTCAGCGATGAGTACGAGATCATAGAGGCCGAGGACGGCGGCAGGGCCGTGGAGGTCCTGAGAAAGTATGAGTCGGAGATCGACCTCCTGCTGCTGGACATCGTCATGCCGAACATGGACGGATTCGAGGTCCTGGAGGTCATGAACCAAAACCACTGGATCAATGACGTGCCGGTCATTATGATCTCCGCAGAGACCGCCTCCACCCACGTGGAGCGGGCCTACGGCCTGGGCTGTACCGACTTTATCAGCCGCCCCTTTGACGCGCTGGTGGTCCACCGCCGCGTGACCAATACCATCCTGCTCTACGGGAAACAGAAAAAACTGGTGGGTCTGCTGGCCGACCAGATCTATGAAAAAGAACAGCAGAACGCCATGATGATCGAGATCCTCAGCAACATCGTGGAGTTCCGCAACGGCGAGAGCGGTCTCCATGTGCGCCACGTGCGCATCCTGACCGAGATGCTGCTGGACCACTTGCTGGACAAGACCGACCGCTATGGCCTGACCCGCAACGACATCGTCCTCATCAGCAACGCCTCCGCCCTCCACGATATCGGCAAGATCTCCATCCCCAGCGAGATCCTCAACAAGCCCGGCCGCCTGACGCCGGAGGAGTTTGAGGTCATGAAGACCCATACCGTCATCGGCGGGCAGATGATGGACGATCTGCCCGACTACCAGACCGAGCCCCTGGTGCAGGTGGCGCGGGAAATCTGCCGCTGGCACCACGAGCGCTACGACGGCCGGGGCTACCCCGACGGGCTGGTGGGGGAGTGCATCCCGATTTCCGCCCAGATCGTGGCCCTGGCGGATGTGTACGACGCCCTGACCAGCGTCCGCGTCTATAAGCCGCCCTTCAGCCACGAGAAGGCGGTGGGCATGATCCTCAACGGCGAGTGCGGCGTGTTCAACCCCCTGCTGCTGGAGTGCCTGCAGGAAATGGCCGGCACGCTGGACGAGAAGCTCAACAGCGGCGCACAGTCCGGCAGGATCGAGCTGCGCAGCGTGGCGGAGGAGATGCACCGCCACGAGGAGCTGGCCGCCTCCGAGCGGACGCTGCAGCTGCTGGAGCACGAGCGGATGAAGTTCAGCTTCTTTGCCGCCATGAGCCAGGAGATCCAGTTTGAGTACACCACCACCCCGCCCATGGCCAGCCTCAACGCCTGGGGCGCGGAGCACACAGGGCTGAAGGAGACCATCCTGGACCCGGTCCACAGCGCGGAGGTGCTGCGGATCATCAGCCCGGAGGATATGAACGGTTTGATCCGGGTGCTGCGGGGCACCACCCCCGCCCAGCCCGTGGTCCGCTACGAGTGCATCCTCAGCATCGGCGGCGAGCCCCGCTGGTCCCGCATCATCGCGCGGGCCACCTGGTCCGCCGAGGAGCCCCCCCGGTACACCGGCGCCATCGGCAAGGCCACCGACATCCACGAGTCCCGCCTGCGGCTGGAGAAGCTGGAGCGGGAGGCCACCCACGATACGCTGACGGGCCTTCTCAACCACGCCGCCGCCAAAAAGCAGATCCAGGCCCATCTGGAGGAGTACCCCAGCCGGTCCTTCGCCCTGGCGATTCTGGATTTGGACCACTTCAAGTCCGCCAACGACACCTATGGCCACATGTTCGGCGACGAGGTGCTCAAGTACCTGGCCGGCAAGCTGCGGGAGAGCATCCGCGACGCGGATATCGCCGCCAGGGCGGGGGGCGACGAGTTCCTGATTTTCCTGGAGTACCACGGGGAGCTGACATCTGTGATCGAGCGGGTGTTCAACAACCTGACCAGCGGGGCCTATGAGAATTTCCCCATCTCCGTCAGCATGGGCGTGTGCCGCACGGAAACGGTGGGCTCCGACTACGATACCCTGTTCCACGCCGCGGACCAGGCTCTGTACGCCGTCAAGCGCTCCGGCCGGGGCCGCTTCCGGTTCTTCGACCAGACCATGCAGGATCAGCTTTCTGCCTCCGCCATCTCCGCCATCTCCCCCATTGACAGCGAGGAGGCGCGGGAAACAGTGAATGAAAAAGGAGAGTAACGACCATGACTTTACAGGAATGCTATGCCGCTTTGGGCGGAAACTATGACGACGCCATCAGCCGCCTGCGCAGTGAACGTCTGGTGACCAAATTCGTGGTCAAATTTTTGGACGACGACAGCTGCGCCCTCCTGCTGCGCTCCATGGATGCGGAAAATTACGAGGAGGCCTTCCGGGCCGCCCACACCATCAAGGGCGTGTGCCAGAACCTCAGCTTTACCCGGCTGTACGAGGTGTCCAACCGGCTCAACGAGGCGCTGCGCAACGGTCCGACCCCGGAGGCGCCCGGCCTTGTGGAGGCGGTCAAGACGGAGTATGAGCAGACCGTCGCCGCCATCCGCGCGTTCAAGGAAAGCGCGGGGCTGTGAGAGGCGATGAAGCATGAGGGAGAAAACAACGATAGCGGATGAGATCCCGCGCTTTCTCAAGCGCAGTCTGATCCTGGTGCTGGCTTTGAGCGTGGCGGTTTTCGCGCTGCTGGCCGCGTTTCTGGCCAGGCAGAGCACCAGCACCATCCGCACGGTGAGCAGAATGTACATGTCCGGTCTCAGCGAGCAGATCTCCGCCCACTTTGAGACTGCCATCAGCCTGCGCCTGGACCAGCTGGATGTGCTGGCGCGGACTGTCGCGGAACCGAAAATCCGCAGCGGCGAGCCCTGGGAGGAGCAGCTGATCGAGGACGCCCAGAGCAGGGACTTTACCCACATGGGCATCCTCCAGCTGGACGGCAGCTTTGACATGCTCTACGGCCCGGAGCTGCATGTGACGGACCCGGACCCCTTCCTGGAGTCCCTGGCGGAGAACGAGAAAAAGGTGGCCGTGGGCACCGACGCCGCGGGCAACCGGCTGATCCTGCTGGGCATCCCCCTGCGGGGGATCCCCACGCCAGAGCACCCCCAGGTGGCCTTTGTGGCCGCGCTGCCTGTGGACTACATCAGCAACACCCTCTCCCTGGAGGAGAACAGCGACCACGTCTACTCCTATATCATCCGCAAGGACGGCTCCTTTGTCATCCGCACGGGGGACGCCTTCCGGGAAAGCTACTTTGAGCGGGTGCGCAGCCTGTATGATTCCGCCGACGGAAGCAGGGACACGGAGCCCTATATTGCGGGCCTCCAGTCCGCCATGGAGCAGAATCAGATCTATTCCGCCGAGATCTCCATCTATGGCGAGCCCCGGCAGGTGTTCTGCTCCAAGCTGTCCCACTCCGAGTGGTTCCTGCTGACCGCCATGCCCTACCAGAGCCTGGACGCCATTGTGGACGGCTTTACCAGCCGGTGGACCGTCATGGTCTTCGGGGCCTGCGCCCTGGTGCTGGTGATGCTGCTGATGGTGTTTGCCCAGTACTCCAAGCTGACCAACCGGCAGATGATGGAGCTGGAGAAGGCCAGAAGGTCGGCGGACCGGGCCAACAAGGCCAAGAGCGAGTTCCTCTCCAACATGAGCCACGATATCCGCACGCCTATGAATGCCATTGTGGGCATGACGGCCATTGCCACCACGAATATCGACAACCGGGACCAGGTGCAGAACTGCCTGAGGAAGATCACCCTGTCCAGCAAGCACCTGCTGGGCCTGATCAACGACGTGCTGGACATGTCCAAGATCGAGAGCGGGAAGCTGACCCTCAGCATGGATCAGGTGTCCCTGCGGGAGGTCATGGACGACATCGTAGGCATCGTCCAGCCCCAGGTCCGCTCCAAGCGGCAGCAGTTTGACGTATTCATCCACGACATTACCACGGAAAACGTCTGCTGCGACAGCGTGCGGCTCAACCAGGTGCTTTTGAACATCCTGGGCAACGCGGTGAAGTTCACCCCCGAGGAGGGGCAGATTCACGTGGCGATGTACGAGGAGCCGTCGGAGAAGGGCGAGGACTTCATCCGCATCCACTTCCACATCGCCGACACCGGCATTGGCATGACCCCGGAATTCAAGGCGCGCATTTTCGAGTCCTTCGTCCGGGAGGACAACGCCCGGGTGCGCAAGACCGAGGGCAGCGGCCTGGGCATGGCGATCACCAAGTACATCGTGGACGCCATGGGCGGCATCATCGAGGTGGACAGCGAGCTGGGGAAGGGCTCGGAATTCCGGATCATCCTGGACCTGGAAAAGGCGGAGGTCGCGGAGGCCGATATGGTACTGCCTCCCTGGCGGATGCTGGTGGTGGACGACGACAAGCAGCTCTGCGAAAGCACCGTCGCCTCCCTCCAGTCCATCGGCGTCCAAGCGGACTGGACCCTGGACGCGGAGAGCGCCATCAAGCTGGTGGCCGAGCGGCGGGAACGGCGGGACGACTATCAGATTATCCTGCTGGACTGGAAGCTACCGGGGATGGACGGCATTACCGCCGCCCGGGAGATCCGGCGGCTTTACGGGAACGCCTTCCCCATTCTGCTGATTTCCGCCTACGACTGGAGCGAGATCGAAACGGAGGCCAAGGCCGCCGGCATTACCGGCTTCATATCCAAGCCCCTGTTCAAATCCACCCTGTTCTACGGGCTGAAGCCCTACATCATGCCCGAGGTCGAGGTGGAGGAAGAGGAGCGGGACCTGGAGATCCGGCGGCAGATGGCCGGCCGGCGAATCCTGCTGGCGGAGGACAACGAGCTCAACTGGGAGATCGCCGAGGAGCTGCTCACCGCCGAGGGCCTGGAGCTGGACTGGGCGGAGAATGGTCAGATCTGCGTGGACAAATTCACCGCCGCCCAGCCGGGGTATTACGATGCCATCTTGATGGACCTGCGGATGCCGGTGATGACGGGCTACGAGGCCACCTACGCCATCCGCGCCATGGCCCATCCTGATGCCAAGACCATTCCCATCATCGCCATGACCGCCGACGCCTTCGCCGAGGACGTAAAAAAGTGTTTGGACGCAGGGATGAATGCCCACGTAGCCAAGCCCATCGACGTCCGGGAGGTCTGCCGGCTGCTGGCAAAATTCATGAAGAAGTGATCCCCGCGCAAAAAATCCCCTCCGGGAGCCGAACCTGCTCCCGAAGGGGATTTTGCGTTTGTGTCGGATACCGGCCGGCTCAGGCATCCCCGCTGCGGACAGCAATGCGGGCGAAGCAGGGCCCGGCGGAGGCCAGGGACGCACGGCAGACCGCCGCGCTCTGCAGGCCGCTGGTGATGCCGCTGGTCAAGATAGCTGCGCCTGCGGCGCCCAGCATCGCCTCCCCCTGCATGGCAGGAACCGCCGCTGCCGCTATCTGGAAAAGGATCATCGCGCTGCTGACGAAGCCGACCGCCCAAATACCGCCGGTTTCCCCCAGCCGTCCTGGCAGCCTTCCCAGCAGTTTGGGCAGCGTCAGCACGGCCGCCGTGGAAATCAGTCCCGCCGCCAGGACAATCCAGTGCAGGGAGAGCAGGGCGGCCATATTGCACACAGCCCCCGCGATACCGCCGATGCAGCCGAAAAAGCTCTCCCAGAGCGTGCCGCCGAGCGTCCGCTGGAGGCGGGACTGCTCCGCGTCCCGGCTGAGGCCGGCGTCCATGGACAGGGCCAGGTCGTTCTGGACCTGCCGGCTCAGTTCCTGGATCGCCCGGACTTCCGCCGTTCTTTTCAAGGCGCGAAGGGCATAGTACAAAGCAATGACCGCCAGCTCGCCCCCGATCCAGACCATGAGCTCTTTTTGCTCCAGGCGGACCGCCGCATCCAGGGCATACAGCAGACCCAGCTGCCAGAAGGCGAACGCGCCGCTGGTCAGGATCGTAAGAAGGCAGGGAAGCACGATCTTTTTCCAATTTTTCCTCAAATAGTAAGCCATAGCGTTCCTCCCCGCAATGTACGTCCCGTCTTTTTTCTCGTACGCAACGCCGGGACGGTGCATCGCCAGGGTGTCCCCGCTGTCATTACCAGCATGACACGCGCCGGCCGGAATGTCCATATCGTTTGTTGTTTTAAAAAAATAACACTGAACGAGTCGTTAAACTCTTGACTTAGCGAGGAAAGTACAACATAATGGAAATATCGTTCAAGATAACAGAAAGGAAGGCAGCCTTATGCAGGAGCTATCTTTAGGCGAGTACATCAAGCGGGAGCGACTGAGGCAGGGAATTACACAGGAGCAGTTATGCGAGGGAATCTGTGAGCCCATCACTATTTCCCGGATGGAAAACGGTAAACAGACGCCCTCATACGAGCGCATCCGCGCCTTTCTTCACCGGCTGGGCCTGCCGGATGACCGGTATTTTGCCCTGTTGAGTCCAACGGAAATGGAAATCCGGACGCTGCAGGATGAGATTCGCGCGGATTCAATTAGGTTTTACCGAGCCACAGCAGAAGATCGAGTCGCTATCCGAGAAGAAGGGTTGAAAAAGCTGGAAGCATTGGAAAATCTTGCGGAAGCAAATGACCGAATTATTCATCAGCATGTTCTAATTGCAAAGATTACTTTCGGCAAACCAGACGGACCGTATACTCCGGAAGAGAAGCTAGATATTTTATTGGAGGCACTGCGCACTACAGTTCCAAATCTTGATCTGGAAGAAATTAATCTTGGCTTGTATACCCTTGAGGAAACGACCTTACTGAACAAAATCGCTACAGCTTATGCAGAGATGGGACAACCAAAAAAAGCAATTGACATTTACCGTCAATTGCTTAAATATGTACAAAAACACTATTCTAAGATGTCTCGATATGCCGGAAAGGTAGCTTTAATTGCGCACAATTACACCCGTGAGCTTTTTGAAGTGGGTCGCTATGATGACGCTATTGAAATCGCGGAATTGGGGCGAAAAGCCTGCACAGAATATGGACATTATCAATTCCTGCCTGGCCTCCTAGATATTATGGGCGGATGCTATTTTTATAAAGGCGACCACGAGCAGTGTAAAGAGTATTACCGTTGCGCTTACTACATATACAAAGCAATTGGTAATGACAGCGATCGGTTACGTTTAGAAAAAGACGCTAAAAATCGTTTAGGACAGGATTTTTCTTTTAATGGTCCTCACCAGGAAGACCCGGGTCCTCATGCGGCGGAGCGGAATACGGAACGATGGGATTCTCAGGGTCACCCGGCTCTTCGGGTTCCGTGATAACAGGGGGCTCAACAGAGTCCGGGTCAGAGGCCGCCAGGGCCTGGGCGGGGAGCAGGGAGACGCTCAGCAGCAACGCCGCCAGCAATGCGAGAAGTTTGTTTTTCATG
>Ga0073906_1005479_pt1 | contig 11336 bp, 10 predicted proteins | sample Inofromicrocosms_FD_65485 | JGI IMG/M metagenome (GOLD analysis project Ga0073906, IMG submission 65485) | Mouse cecum microbial communities from Vienna, Austria - Inoculum for glucosamine and mucus D2O microcosms | ecosystem: Host-associated > Mammals > Digestive system > Large intestine >... | reverse complement strand
AACACCTCAAATCCGCTCATTTTTCTGCGAAAAATGGCTACTTTTCGGTGTTTTGCGCGTCCCAAAGTCATCCTTTTTCATGCAAGCATGAAACGCATGACCTTTTGACGCTTGTATCATTTAATGGTTCTGCCGTTTTTATCAATTAAAATTGGAAACGAGGTGTCTGTCATGTTGAAGAAGCCCATCGGCATAGGCATTGAAAATTATAAGAGACTTGTTGAAAAGCCATATTATTACGTAGATAAGACGCTGACGATAAAGGACCTATCTGGGAGACCTTTTACCATGGATTTTTGCTGGGATTGTTAAGCGGCCTGCAAGAGTACCGAATCCGTTCCAACCAGGAAAGCGGTAACGGTCGCCCGACTTACTCCTGCTCCCGCTGGACGAGGGCTATGAAAACATCTTGAAATACGGCATCTGCTTTTGCAAAAAAAGCTGCATGGTAAAAATAAGAACGTAATCAACCATAAATCATGGGGCTGTCGGGAAATGTTGCCTACCCGCAATATATGTTTATGAATCTCAACGTGTCACAGCATATATGGTAGACGTACAGTCATTTTCCGACTGCCCCTATTTGGAACTATCTATTTTCCGACAGCCCCATTTACGATATAACTTTCCCTTAATAACCAAATTAACCCTATGCATCCACATTCTGCAGCATCACCGGCTTCCCCACCTTTTTAAACAGCTCCACCACGCTGCTCGGATCCCCGTAATACGCGTCGCTTATGGCAATCGCCCGGTTCAAGTCGGCGGAATCGTCATAAATCCCCCAGCCGCCCGCGCGGTATTCTTCCACAATTTTCTCATACTCACTGTACAATGTCGGCCGCATGGACTTTATCGTCGCCGGGAGCAACGGGTGCGGCCGCCATAAAAGCGTGACATGTTTCTGCTCTTGTTCAAACATCTGGAACACACGCCGCATTTTTGCCAACATTTTATCGCCATGCTGCAAAAACGCAGCGATACTTGTATTGTAAAAAATCACTTTCCCGCGGTTACCGCCTTTACATACACCGTCTTCCCCCATACCACCTCCACATGCATCATTTAAATATATATGCCTCTTCCATTCCTCGGAAATCTCAAAATCCCCCTCCTTCGCCATCGACACCTTGTCCATTTTTGGCGAACCAAGCCCCAAAATACGCCCCTCCCAAAAGTTCCGCGTTTCCTCTCCGGAATGCCGCGTCAAAATATCTACATAAATTTGTCGCATCGCCTCCGACTGCACGACCACGTAATTCGCATGAAACACGCCGGAACTGAGCACGAAGCCCTCCATATGTTTCACGGCACGCTCGTCTGCCGGTTCAAATTCTCTCTCAATAAAATACGGAATGTAAACCAGGCAATCCGTATATTTTTTTAAATTTTCCGAATAAAAAAATGGAGGCACGCTCGTCACAAAATTGTCGTTGTCATACGGATTATGAATAAAAACCATATCCGGCCGCCTCGCCTCGAAATCATAGTCGTTGTAATTTACAACCGGCACGTAATCCGGGTACATGGCACTTTCATCATGCATTTCCCCGAACGACCAGTCTTGATTCCTATCATAGTAGGGAATGGGAACCACATAAGCGTCGCAGTCGGGATCTTCGTCCGCCGCCATCCAGACACTTTCCAACGAATCCCACATGGATGCCTTGTAGGGCAAAAAGACGGCCTCCGTTCGCATAGGAATGTCTTGTTTCACACTGTTTTCAATGTGGACAAGATACTTCTGCAGAATTTTCTGCAGCTTGCGCGGGTTCTGCGTCCCCATCTGCAATCCCTCATGAATCTGATATGCCAGTTCACAGTATTCCTCAAGCAGCCCCACCGTTACAAAGCCCTCTCCCTCCGTCTCTTCAATCATCGTCCCGATTTGGATGGCCGCATTCTGGCAGTCCCCCAGGAACTGCCTCGCGAGATTGAAATTACCGTTGTCCACCGCCTGTAAGATTTTCCCATGCGCACTTTGAAGCATCGCGAGCAAATTCAATATTTGTTCTTTTTGTGCCTTTCTCATAACGTCATCCCTTTCTGACAGACTGCCTCGCGCACCATCAAAATCCTTTTCAGTATCCCTTCCACCTCGTCCAACCGTACCGAATTCGAACTGTCAGAAAGCGCCTCGTCAGGATTCGGGTGAACCTCCATGAAAATACCATCCGTCCCCACGGCGACTGCCGCTCTTGCCAGATACTCCGCGTAATCCCGGTTTCCGCTTGTAGAAGTCCCGTTCCCCCCCGGTTTTTGTACACTATGCGTCGCGTCGAAAATGACGGGTACTCCCAACTTCTTCATTTCAAGAATGGATGTCATGTCAACAACCAGATTGTTATAACCAAAGCTGGTTCCGCGTTCACAAAGACAAATATTCTCATTCCCCGACCGCCTGATTTTTTCCACTACGTTCTTCATATCCCATGGAGCCAAAAACTGCCCTTTTTTCACGTTTATAATTTTTCCCGTCCGCGCAGCGGCTACCAACAAGTCAGTCTGTCGACACAAAAAAGCCGGAATCTGGATTACATCCACGACATTTGCCACCGCTTCCGCCTGCCACGGTTCGTGGATGTCCGTGCAGATTTTTACTCCAAGCATTTCCTTTACCTCTTGTAAAATCTCCATCCCCTGCTTGATTCCCGGTCCCCGATAGGAATTTAGCGAAGTACGATTCGCCTTGTCAAAGGATGCCTTAAAATAATAATCCACATTCATTTTGTCTGTCATCGCCTTCATTTTGTCCGCGACTTCAAAAACCTGCACCCTCGATTCAATCGCACACGGCCCCACAATCAGCATAAATCTCATCAGAATTCACCCTCCGTCTGGTATATTTCATATGCGTCCTGGTTTTGCATCACTTTTTTCAAGATGCTTTTTTCCGTCTCCACCATCTGCGTCGCACGCTCTAGTACTTGTTGCTCCAATTCCTGCGGAATCCGCACAATTCCACAATTATCCGCAAAAATCAAGTCTCCTGGAACGATTTCTATTCCATGAATCGATACCGGCATTTGATGGGATTCCACCGTAGCCTTATACTTCACGTCGACACAACAGTATCCTTCAGCCCACACCGGGTAATCGAGACACGTCACTTCGGAAATATCCCGCGTCATACCCCCGATAATCGTTCCCAGCGCACCCGCCCGAACAGCCAGGTGCGCGTTCAGTTCACCAAAATATGCCCGGTCACCAATTTCATTTTCCACAACGAGGATTTCACCAGGAGTAACCCTTTTATAAGTCTTAAGGCCGTCATAAATCCCCCGATAATCCTCGCTGTCCGAAAGTTTTCTTATTTTGAGCGTATTCGCCCGGCCAAACACTTTTCGGTTCTCAAGATTAAGCTTCATGCCAGTGATGACAGACTCGACCCCCATGTCCGACAAAATGTCCGCAAATATTGCCGAACTCATAAACTTGCCCAAAAGATTCAACCTTGCATTCTCCCGCTCCTGAAGCCCCTTCATGATAGTCTCGGCCAGTTCGAACTCATCAGGATAATTTACGTCTATCGTCTCAACGGCATCCCCCGTGAGCATGAAAACATGGTTTCCATAGCGCATTTTCAAAGTACACGCGGTTTCTTTTCGAACAATGTAAAGTCCCATAGACTCGGTTATAGTATCCGGCAGTGTGTTACTGTTTGGAACATGGAACTTATCATACGACGGCTGGCCGTTTTCCCACAAGTACTCCTTTTCCTTTTTCACTAGCACCACAGAATCGTACTCGTCATGTTCCTTTAAAATTTCCACACCCTTTTGAATCGTTTCCGGCTTTATGAACGGACTGGTACAAAGAATCTGGATGTAAATATCCGCTTCCACCTGTCGCACTTCGTTATAAAACATCTGGTGTCCGTCCGTCTTATTACTGGCAAGTGCAGAATCTCGCTTTAACGGTATGTAACGTAAAAACGGCGCGTAATTCAATATCTCATCAGACTCCGAATCCAGATACACCTCGTCGATAAAATCGCATTTGCACAACTTCTCTAACATGCACAAGAACAGTGGTTTCCCATTTAAAAGTTTCATATTCTTCGATTCTATCCGCTCACTCGTTCCCTTGGCGGGTAAAAACGCAACGACTTTCATATTATCCTCCTCGTAAATGCCTTGTTCCAAATATTTTTAAAAGCTTTTCCAGAATGGCTTTTCCAAAAACAATTTGACTCAAACAATTCCCGCATTAATGATGTCATGCAGGCTCAACATTCCCATCAAACGGTTCTTCTCTCCTACTAACGGCATAACAGAAATTCTTCGAGCCTTCATTTCCCGCAACACGTCAACCGCCAATGCTCCTTCACGCATATGGATAGGATTTTCCGTCATAATGTCTTCCACTGCCAGTTCAAGAATATCCGGCCTTGATTCAAGCAGCCTTCGAATATCCCCATCACTGACAATTCCCATCAGTCTCCCCTGTCCATCAACCACGGCAACAGCTCCCAGATGGTTTCTCGTAATTTGGAACAATGCGTCCTTTGTCGTCTGACCGATTAAAACGACAGCTTCCTCTTTTGATATCTTAGATAGTTCGATGGCCGTTACCAACAGCTTTTTCCCCAACGTTCCCAAGGGATGAAACAACGCGAAATCCTTTTCCGCGAAATGGTTCATCTCAGAAACGGCCACTGCCAACGCATCACCATAGGCGAGCGTAACGGTTGTGCTCGTTGTTGGCGCAAGATTATTAATACACGCCTCCCGCCTTACCGGCAACACAATTTCCAAGTCACAGTACTCCGACAGGATACTGTCCGCGTGGCAAAAGATACCAACCAATTTGCAACCAATCACCTTAATTGTCGGAATGATGTGCACCAGCTCATCCGTATTGCCGCTATTACTGACCATGATGACAATGTCGTCTTCCTGCAGCATTCCCAAATCTCCATGAGCCGCCTCGGCCGGATGCAGAAAAAATGACGGGATTCCAAGGCTCGCCATCGTCGCGCTAATTTTCCGTGCGACATGCCCAGACTTCCCCATTCCGGTCCAAACCACCTTTCCGCCACAATCATGACAGAATAGCGCCAACTCAACCGACCTCTCGTCTATGTCACATATTAGTTCCTCCAATGACTCCTTTTCAATAGAAAGTGCATTTTTCATACTATTCTTTATCGCTTCACACATATCCTTGATTCTCCGTAAAATTTTCCATCAACTTATCAAAGTCTACACGTTCAAACACTTCGAGTTTCCCCCCTCGCGTTGCATTGTAAATTCGAAAACCATGTGCTCGCGAGAAACGTTCTGCCTCTTGGTAGGCCAAAAGGTTTGTTCTTAAATCTGGCGGATTCACGATTTCACCTTTTTTTATGTAATCCTTACAAAAATGGTCGTTTTTTTCATAATCCATCCCCGTCATGTCTTCATAAGAAAAATCAATCCCTAAAAGATACATTTCCTTAAAACCCATATAATAGGCCAACTGCAGCATAGCATAGGTTACGGTCATCCCCTCATTAACAAACTCGCTGGCATCCTCTGAGAATACGGGAACGAACTTCCTATCTTTGGAAATGTAACCATCAAATTCCAATGAAAACAAATGGGGATTCATGCACCACGGAAGTTCAGGCACGTTATTAATGAAAATCTCCCTCGCTTCCATGTCACATATCTCATTGAAATATTGACTAATAAATTTTGAATCTGTCACACAATAAAAATCCGGCCTCCATGTTGTTTCCACAAAAATTTTAAAAATTTTATTGGATGCAAAGGTATATAATCCAGCTTTTTTTATTCTTTCTAAATCACATACACGCAAACTTGATCCCGTTCCAATAATAACACAAGATTTTCCATAGTATTTATTTTTAAATGTACAAACATCGTTGTTTTGTGCTTTATAAATACCTTTTTCCAAAGAGCGGGCCATTTTGATATTATGTAATCCCCGAATTGAAAGCATATCTACAATTTCGTGTACGTATCTGGGGGATGTCGCGATATAGATTTCGTCATCCTCATTTATTTCTTCGGGCGATTTTATCTCCGTTCCCAAGATGTCCGTTCCCCATTTGTCCTCATTGTTATCCACCACGAACGAAATTCGTCCCTTAATATGTGGAAGTATTTTTTTACACTCATCCCCCGCCCCAAAAACGATTTTTCGCACGACCCAAATACCCTTTCCATGCAACAAGCTGCTGCCCAACTTTAGTGTATCAATTATTAAAACGTCATTTACAATTCCCACTAGAATTTTGACGGCATACTATCCAATCATCCATGCAGGCACATTTCGTTTGTTCCCAGGGATATGTTTCATCATAAGTACAATATCTGCATATATCAAAACTTTTACGTAAACGCTCCAAAATCTGCCTACCTGTAATTCCGGCATCATAAATATCAATCGCGGAATTCCCTGCTTCAATTTTTGTCCCGAAGTGATTATTAAAAATAGAAACTGTTGCCGGAAGATAACATGGGTATAGCTTTCCATCGCGCAACATTGTACAACATCTATCACGACATTCGTAAAATTGCTTTTCAGGATTTTCATTTCCCTCCAGCACCATTTTCTTGGAAAAAGTTTCAATCTTCGTGCCAAAAACATATCGAACCCTCTGCTCTTTCAAAAAACGGGTTAACTGTTCCTTCACCGGCTCAAGAACCGGATAAAAAGAGATATTTACAATAATATCATTATCCCTTATGGCTGAAATCAACTTTTCATTCATGTTCCGCACAAGCAAACCATTAGTGATAATGTCGATGAAACTATAGGGAAACAATTCCCGAAGCATCACGCAATATCGATAAAGCTCTGGGTTCAAGAACGGTTCGCCCCCCAGAATGGCAATTCGGTTAATATCGCAAAACAATTCCCGAAGCCTTTGAAAATCTCCTTTCACTTTCTCGAAACTCGGAAATCTTGGATTGTCAGCAATATTTGAAAAATGCTGGCAACGCCTGCAATTCAAATTACAGCAATCCGATATATGGAATTGTACATGTTGCAACTGGGAAAACTCGTCTTGTTTTGTAAATATATTGCGAAAGTCCGTTTCATCCCATTGTTCTTTGCGAAAAATGTAGGAAGGCACTATATAGTAATCCGAAATATTCAATTCTTTCAGTTGCCGTAACATATCATCCAAAAAATGAGACAACACCTTTGCCGAGCAAACCAAAACTTTGTCAATGTTGCCCTCAACCATTTGAAGCTTGACCTCATTCGGAGTAATTACCGGTATAGATAATCCCTCCATTATCATGCCCTTTTCCTCGCTTGGCGCATTGTCTACAAACGAACAGACTTCCACATTCGCCTGTCCTCGCAATATGGAATATAATTTTTTTCCATCCTTTCCTGCCGGAAATATAGCGACTTTCATATTTTTCACCTCGTATAAAGATTTATCGTTCCTTTAATCTGAAGCCATGCTAATAAACCAAAATTAAAGAATGACAAGCCGATTAAGTTATTTTATTACAGACAAGACATCCTCGTATTTTTTACGAGGTATTCCCTCCAATATTCCACCTTCCGTACAATTAAATATCTTAACTCCCTCCTCCTTACAGATTTCATATATCTTTCGAAATGCGGCAAATTTCTTTGCTTGTAATTCGTAAATAAACTCTAGCGGCCTCTCCCCCAACATATATTTCACTTGTGTCTCCACGAAACTATCGTCCTCATACGCATACTGTGCTGATGCGATAACACTATTTTTGGCAGAAATGACTGTCAAAATATCCGTACAGTCGCAACCCAACAAATATATTTCGGAAAATCCCATATAAATAGCGATATTCACAGCAGATAAAACGGCACTCCCTACCTCCGGCATCAAACTGGAAAGATTCAACGTTGCTTTTTCCAATGGAATTGTGCCATATTCTTGATAATAATAAATATTTAAAAACTCGTCTAAATGATTCTTCTTTACAAATTCCACAGACTTGTTATATGGCAAAAAGGAAATGGCTTTCTTTCCTATTTTTTTACATAATCCGATTCGCTCTTGCAAGACCTCACTTCCCCCTGACTCGGTAAAATAGCCCGAGTCATTCCATACATGAAAATTCGTTCCAACGTCTTCAAATTGTCTTGAACGCATGAACTGGTTTACCGTAACTACAAACTCATTTCGCAAATATTTTAAATCTTGACTTTTCAATGACGGCCCTGTTCCTAGCACAAAACACCTATGTCCTTTATATTTTCCCCGAAATTGCTCGTTACTCTTCAATAATTTATATAAATCTTGATATTTTTTTAAATATCTTTCTACCTTATGAGTATCCAGTTTGATAAATAACCGCATCTCATCCCAATCATATATATTCTTAAACCCTTTCTCTCTAAACGCATTCGCCAATTCCTTATTATTTTTCAACGGAGTAACAATTAAGCAGCTTTCCTTTCTCCCGTTCAATGACTCCAATTTATCACACAGAATTCCACCTATCATAACATTTTGCTTGTTAATATCGGAATCCACAAACATACTTATCGGAATTCCAAGCATTTCCAAATATTCCGCAATATAACGTCCATTATCACCCGCCCCAAAAACAATAATTTCCTTACTTGATTTTAAGTCATTATATATTAATTCGTAAATCATGATGATACTCCTTATCGAAAACGATTTCCTTCAGTTTTTCTTCAATTTTTTATTCGCACTCTACATCTGCTCCATGATATATTCCGCAACTTCCCATAATTCCTCCTCGCTCTGGGGACTGGGAATTGAACTCAAATCGAATTTCAAAACGCCGTTCTCAATAATCTGCTCTTGAGAATACGCCACAAGGCTAATCGCCTTGTCCAACCCATCATCTCCCGTTTTGGCAAATGTCAGTTTTTCATAGTCTTGAAAACAAGGATAATATACAGCCAATGACTCTGAAAGCCTTTTAAGTTCCTCGTGACACGTCTTGTTCTCACGCCACCTTTGATAGGCCATCCTCACCTGAGCGAGCATGATTTTCTTGATTTCCAGCCATTGTCCGTCCGATAGCGTAGAAGCGCACGCACGCTTCCAAAGCAGATGCAGCGACTTTCCAATATCCGGTATGTTTCCTTCCCGTGCGGAAAGGCTGTCCGACTGGTTGCGCCAATAATGATACAACCCTTTGTTTACATATCCTATTTTCCTTGCCTTACAAGCAAGGAGCGGAGTACTCGCAATGTCCTCGAATGTCCATGGGGGAAACAACAAATCGTTCGTAAACAAACGTTTACTCCAGAGCTTTCCACATGCGAACGTGCGAACTCGGTTCATGACGGACGGTTCCATTTTCGCATCCAATACATCCCTTCTAAATCGTATTTTTGAAAATTCTCGTTCCGATTTCCTGCTGTCCCAGTAAAAAATATCACATACTGCCAGTTCGGCATCCGTCTGATTCATTTTATTCAAAAGCAATTCAATGAAATGCTTGTCTAACCAGTCATCTGCGTCAACAAAAGTAAGAATTTCATTTTTTGCCATAGCAATCCCTTGGTTTCTGGTAGGCCCGAGTCCCTCGTTTTCCTTATGTACAACCTGAATCCGATTATCCTTTTCTGCCCATTTCTGGCAGAGTGCCAGGCTATCATCCGTCGAGCCATCATCAAACAAAAGAATTTCTAAATTTCCATATGTCTGGTTGACAACGGACTCGACGCACCGATCTAACAATGATTCTTCGTTGTACAGCGGAACAACCACGGTAACTCCTTGCAATACCTTCACCTCCCCAATGCGGCCTTAATGACAAACATATCTGTTAGCTTATTATCATGTATTTATGCACCACAGATTTACAATCCAAATATCTGCTGGTTTTCTTGTGCATCGTACAGTGCACGACAAATATAAAAATCAGCAGGTTCCGTAATCTTAATGTTATTTTTAGTACTTTGAACCATGTGCATGGATTCCTGGTACATGCTGCATAAATGAGCCGAGTCAATGCTTTTTTTTCCATCCTTTTGTGCTTGTTCGTATAAACGCAGAATCTTCGCGTAATAAAAAGATTGTGGTGCTTTTGCAACATACATTTCATCCCTGCAAGGCACATCAGCAATGTCTTTTCCATCTTTGCTTCGAATCACGCTTTCACGAGCGGCTTCGCATGTAATGGCGTTTCCATAAGATTTTACGCCTTCTATGTTGCGTGTGATAAGTTCTTCCGTTACCAACGGCCGCACACCGTCATGAATCAGGATGATGTCATCTGCGGCAGCAAACTCCCTCATGGATATAAGACCCTGATATATGGAATCATGTCCCGTGCCGCCTCCCGGTACAATGGAATGCACTTTTTTAATGCCATACCGAGAAATCAAACCCTTCAATTCACCAATCCATTCCCTAATACACACAATTACAATACTGTCAATTTGCTTGTGACGTTCAAAATGCTCCAGCGTATAAATAATAATTGGCTTCCCATGTATTTCCAAAAATTGTTTTGGCTTGGAACTGGAATTCATGCGCCGCCCCGCCCCGCCGGCAAAAACAAGTGTAGTATTCATACTATCATCCTTTTAGCTCTTTCCAAAAACTTTTATACATAAAACGCTTTCAGGCAATTAAAGATACAAGTCCAAAATTCCTTCGACTAAATTTTGCGTACCACGTCATATATTTTCTTTCCATAATTTGTCACGTCATAACAATTCAGACAAAAATTGAAATATCGTATCAGGTTAATATATTCTTTTAATCCTCCCTTTTTTTTCCTCTCGTAATACGAATTATTTACCAAATAATTACTGATTACTTGCCTATTATAGTAATAATCTTGCCATGAAACAGTTTCAAAAGAATGTATCTTCCTCGTTTTACTAAAAAACACACTTTTGCAATGACATACTGCAGAACACCCGCCGTCAATATCCAACGGCTGAATTTCTATTTTTTCGTCACATAAATTAAAAACCGCCATTGCATTCAGACCCGTGAACGGCAAGAAAACTTTTCCGTCCACAATTTCATACTGAAGCATAAAACGTATCGAATTTTCCGAAATATTTTCCACTATAACACTCAAATCATCCAAATACTTAATAACATTTTTCCGAACATCATATCGAATAATACATCTGGCCTTGACTGGAAACATGTACACATATTGTTCACACACACATGCCCCAAAGTAATATAAATCTGTTTTTCCCGTTTTGCTCAGCTTTAATGCTACAGACATGAACTCATTTGTTTTTATATCATACGAAATAATGTATCTGCTTCGAAACGGGACAAAAATAAGTTTTTGTCCCACACAAACCACATAAGAATGCTGACATTGACGCCAAATATCATAATTCGGAAACTTCATCAGAATTTCTATTTT
>Ga0073906_1005472_pt1 | contig 11348 bp, 7 predicted proteins | sample Inofromicrocosms_FD_65485 | JGI IMG/M metagenome (GOLD analysis project Ga0073906, IMG submission 65485) | Mouse cecum microbial communities from Vienna, Austria - Inoculum for glucosamine and mucus D2O microcosms | ecosystem: Host-associated > Mammals > Digestive system > Large intestine > Cecum... | reverse complement strand
CCTCCTTTTTAAAATGTTGGGCTTTTCGCCCTTTTTCGAGGTTTTGGAGAACTTTTAGGGCCACTAGGCCGGTATAACGCCCCTTACAGCCGGAAAATAGTTGTGAAAACAAGCAAAAAGCCCGGAAATCCTACGGATTTCCGGGCGAAACATTACTCTGGTAGACATTTGGTAGACCTGCCCCAGAACGCAAAAATGCAACCCCTTGCGCCGCAAGGGGTTGCACTTGGTTTTTGGTAGACTTTTGGTAGACATGGGGGAATGCGCACCTGTAGGCAGCTTCTCAGCCACTCGGCAGATTTCCAAACATCTCCAAAGCTTTGGTCGTATTGTGTGAGAAAGATTGCGTATACTATCTTTTGCCAGACAGACATAACCGACAACAGAGAAAAGGAGTTTTGAATATGAAGGCAACTGGTATTGTGCGCCGGATTGATGATCTGGGCAGAGTAGTAATCCCAAAAGAAATCCGCCGTACGATGCGCATTCGAGAGGGCGACCCCCTGGAGATATACACGGACAAGGATGGCGGCGTCATTTTTAAAAAGTATTCTCTCATGGGCGGCTTGGCGGAGTTCGCCGGACAGCTGTGCGAAACGCTGAACCGCACCACCGGCCGTATTGCAGTAATCTGTGACCGGGACAACTGCATCGCCGCAGCTGGCGTACCCCGCCGGGAACTGAACGACCAGCAGATTTCCCCGGAACTGGAGCGGATTATGGAGGGCCGTCAGATTTATCAGCACAAATCCGGCGAGGAACCCATTCCCCTGTGCGCGGAGGGAGGGCGCTTCTTTCTCTCCATTGCCGCCCCCATTCTGTCCGAGGGGGATGTGCTGGGCTGCGTGCTGTTCGCCGGCCTGCGGGAGGGCGATTTAAGCGGCAGCGAGGTGGAATACAAGCTGGCGCAGTCCATCGCGGGTTTTTTAGGCCGCCACATGGAAAATTGATTTTCTCCGCCGCGTCCAAACAGCTGTGAGGCTTTTGCAACCAAGAGCCTCACGGCTGTTTTTGAATTTTTTGCAAAATAATTGTCTTTCCCTTCCCATACGCGGCCCTTTGTGATATACTAAGCTGATACATTTTAAAAATGCACAGTCAGAGGTGTTTTACGTGAGTTTATTGACCAAGCTGTTTGGGACCACGTCCCAGCGGGAATTGAAATCCATCTACCCCATTGTAGACAAAATCGAGGCCCTGGAACCGGACTTCCAGGCCCTGTCCGACGCGCAGCTCCAAGCCAAAACCCCCGAACTCAAGGCCCGCCTGGCCAACGGCGAGACCCTGGACGACATTCTGCCCGAGGCCTTTGCCGCCTGCCGTGAGGCGGCGAAGCGGGTGCTGGGGATGCGCCCCTATCGGGTGCAGCTGGTGGGCGGCGTGGTGCTTCACCAGGGCCGCATCGCCGAGATGAAAACCGGCGAAGGCAAAACCCTGGTGGCCACCCTCCCCGCCTACCTCAACGCCCTGGCGGGCAGGGGAGTCCACATCGTCACCGTCAACGACTATCTGGCCAAGCGCGACAGCGAGTGGATGGGCAAGATCTACCGCTTTATGGGCTTAACGGTGGGACTGGTGATCCACGGGGTTATGGGCGAGGCCAAAAAGGCCGCCTATGCCGCCGATATCACCTACGGCACCAACAACGAATTCGGCTTTGACTACCTGCGGGACAATATGGCCATCTATTCCAACGAGCTGGTCCAGCGGGGCCACGCCTTCGCCATCGTGGACGAGGTGGACTCCATCTTAATCGACGAGGCCCGGACCCCCCTGATTATCTCCGGCCAGGGGGAGAAATCCACCCAGCTGTATACGGTGGTGGACCAGTTCGTTTCCCGGCTGAGGTGCCAGCGGGTGCGGAAGGTGGACGAAAAAGAGGAAGAGGATGTCAACATTGACGCGGACTACATCGTGGACGAGAAGGCCCGGACCGCCACCCTCACCGCCCCCGGTATTGAGAAGGCCGAAAAATTCTTCAACATTGAAAATCTGGCTGATCCGGACAACACCACCCTCTCCCACCACATCAACCAGGCCATCAAGGCCCGGGGCGTGATGAAGCGGGACATCGACTATGTGGTGAAGGACGGACAGGTCATCATCGTGGACGAGTTTACCGGCCGGCTGATGTTCGGCCGCCGGTACAACGAGGGGCTCCACCAGGCCATCGAGGCCAAGGAGCGGGTGGAGGTAGCCAACGAGTCCAAGACCCTGGCCACCATCACCTTCCAGAACTACTTCCGCCTGTATGACAAGCTCTCCGGTATGACCGGTACGGCCATGACCGAGCAGGAGGAGTTTGGCACCATCTATGAGCTGGACATTGTGGAGATCCCCACCAACCGGCGCCTGGCCCGGATCGACCAGCAGGACGCGGTGTATAAAAATGTTCCCGGCAAGCTGCGGGCCATCGTCAATCAGATTGAAGAATGCCACGCCAAGGGCCAGCCGGTACTGGTGGGTACGGTCTCCATTGAGAAGTCTGAGGAGCTGTCCGCGCTGCTCAAGCGCCGGGGCATCAAACACAGTGTACTGAACGCCAAAAACCACGAGAAAGAGGCGGAAATCGTAGCCCAGGCGGGCAAATTCGGGGCGGTCACCGTGGCCACCAACATGGCCGGCCGCGGCACCGACATTATGCTGGGGGGCAACGCGGAGTTTTTGGCCAAGAGCGATCTGCGCAAGGCGGGCATGAGCGACGAACTGATCGCGGAGGCCACCGGCTTTGCCGAGACGGATAACCAGGAGATTTTGAATGCCCGGAAGCAGTTTTCCGAGGCGGAGGCCAAGTACAAGGCGGAAATCCAGGCGGAGGCCGACCGGGTCCGGGAGGTGGGCGGCCTGTTCATCCTGGGTACGGAGCGCCACGAGTCCCGCCGGATCGACAATCAGCTCCGGGGCCGTGCGGGCCGGCAGGGAGACCCCGGCGAGACCCGGTTCTTCCTGTCCCTGGAGGACGACATCATGCGCCTGTTCGGCTCTGAGCGGGTGATGAACATGATGGAAAAGCTGGGCGTGGATGAGGACACCCCCATCGAGCAGAAGATGCTCACCAACGCCATTGAAAACGCCCAGAAGCAGGTGGAATCCCGGAACTTCCAGACCCGGAAGAACGTGCTGCAATACGACGACGTGATGAACACCCAGCGTGAGGTCATTTACAAGCAGCGCCGCCAGGTGCTGGACGGGGAGGATTTGCAGCAGTCCATTCAGAATATGCTGCACAATACGGTGGCCTCCGCCATCCAGGGGCACATGGGGGAGCAGAAGCACATGGACGCGGAGTCCTTCCAGGAGGCCCTGGTTCCCTTCCGGCGGATGTTCCTGGCCCCCGGGGACCTGAAGCTCACCAATGAGGAGCTGGCCCGGCACGATGTGGAGTCCCTTACTGAGCTGGTGCTGGAAAAGGCCCGGACCGTCTACGCCAAAAAGGAACAGGAGATCGGAGCCCCCCTGATGCGGGAGCTGGAGCGGGTCCTTATGCTCCGGGTGGTGGACGAGTTCTGGATGGAAAACATCGACGCAATGGCAGAGCTGCGCCAGGGCATCGGCCTGCGGGCCCTGGGCCAGAACGACCCGGTGGTCGCCTACAAGCAGGAAGGCTTCGAGATGTTTGAAGAGATGATTGCCGCCATCCAGGAGGAGACCCTCCGGCGGCTGTTCCTGGTGCAGCTGAAGAAAAACCAGGACGTGAAGCGGGAGCGGGTGGCCCGGATTACCGCGGAATCCGCCGGCGGCGACGGCACGGTGAAGAAACAGCCGGTGAAAAAAGCGGCCAAAATCGGCCGCAACGAGCCCTGCCCCTGCGGCAGCGGCCTGAAATGGAAAAAGTGCACCTGCCCGGAGTATCACCCGGACTTGCAGGGGCCGGCAAAGGGATAAAAAGAATCTCCTGAAGCTCACATCCAGCTTCAGGAGATTCTTTTTTCAGTGGGCCTGCGCCCAGCTCGTTCCCGCGCCGGTCTCGGCCAGAAGGGGGACGGACAGGGCCATAACCCCCTCCATCGCCTCCTTCAAAAGTGCGCTCACCCGCTCCGCTTCGGATTCTGGGCACTCCACGATCAGCTCGTCGTGGACCTGGAGGACCAGCCGGCCGGCGAAGCCGTCCCCCTCCAGCCGCTCCGCTGCCCGCAGCATAGCCAGCTTGATGATGTCGGCGGCGGTCCCCTGGATGGGCATATTCAGGGCCACCCGCTCCCCAAAGGACCGGGTGTTGAAATTGGAGGATTTCAGCTCCGGCACCCACCGCCGCCGGCCCAGCAGGGTGGACACATAGCCGTCCTCCCTGGCCCGCTCCACCACCTGGGCCATATAGGATTTTACTCCGGCGTAGTGGACGAAATATTTTTCCATATACTCCTTGGCCTCCGCCACGGTGACTCCAATGTCCTGGGACAGGGAGAAGGGGGAGATGCCGTAGACGATCCCGAAATTCACCGCCTTGGCGGAACGCCGCATGAGGGGGGTGACCTCCTCCAGAGGCACCCCGAACACCTGGGAAGCGGTGATGGCGTGGATATCCTCCCCGGACAAAAAGCCGTTTATCATAGCCTGGTCGCCGGCGATGTGGGCCAGCAGCCGCAGCTCAATCTGGGAGTAGTCCGCGTCCACCAGTACATACCCCGGCTTGGCGATGAACATTTTCCGCAGCTCCGCGCCCAGCTCGGTCCGTACAGGGATGTTCTGCAAATTGGGCTCCGTAGAGGACAGCCGCCCGGTGGCGGTGACCGTGTTCTGGAAGGAGGTGTGAATCCGTCCGTCCGGGGCGATGACCTTGTCCAAGCCGTCCACATAGGTGGATTTCAGCTTGGTGAGCTGGCGGTAGTTCAGAATTTCCTCAATCATGGGGTGCTCTCCCCGGAGCTTCTCCAGCACCTCCGCATTGGTGGAGTAGCCCGTCTTGGTCTTTTTCACCGGGGGCAGGTTCAGCTTATCAAACAAAATATGCCCCAGCTGCTGGGTGGAGTTGATGTTAAACTCCTCTCCCGCCAGCTCGTAAATTTTGGCCTGGGCCGTCTCAATGCGTCCGGACAGCAGCTGTCCAAACTCTGCCAGCGCCCCCCGGTCGATGCGAAACCCCTCCTGCTCCATCCGGGCCAGCACCAGGCACAGAGGCAGCTCCACGGTCTGAAACAGCTCCCACATCCCCAATTCCCGGAGCCGCTTGGACAGGGTTTCCCGCAGCGCCCCGATCCAGGTGCAGCGGCTCAGCAGCGCCGCCAGGGGGGCCGCCGGATCGGACAGCGGGCCGAAGGCCCCCTCCTCCAGATAGGCGGCGGCCTTGGGGGCCTCCTGCTTGTAGTAGGTCAGTACCAGCTTTTCCAGGTCGTAGCTGCCGTCTGTCGGGGCCAGGAGATAGGCGGCGATCTCCGTGTCAAAGACAAAATTGCCGGGGGTGATGCCCTCCTCCAGCAGGGTCCGGATCAAATTTTTCGCACCGTGGACATTTTTCGGAATTTTGGGGCCGAATAATTCCGCCAGAATTTCATTGAAATTCTCCAGCCGGTTGGCAAACAGCAGCGCCCCGTGGCTCTCCGTCTCGCTGAGGGCCCACTCTACACACACCGCGTCCAGAGAGGGCAGGGCCAGCACGTTCACCGCCTCCTTGGTCCGCCACAGGGCCAGCAGCTCCTGGGCCCGCTCCGGGGTCTCTACCCACTCGCTGGTGCAGGTACATTCAAATTCCGGCGGCTCCTGAGGCGCGCCCTCGCCCTGGGGCGCGGTGAGGCCGTATTTGTCAATGAGCTTGGAGAACTCCAGTTCCACAAACAGCTGATAGAGCCTGCCGTTGTCCGGCTCCCGACGCAGATTGTCCTCCGGCGTAAATTCGATGGGGGCGTCGGTGCGGATGGTCGCCAGATCGTAGGAGGTCCGGGCGTCCGCCTCCCCCTCCGTGAGCTTTTTGAGGGCGGCGGGCTTGGCTTCGATATCCGGAAGCCTTTCATAAATGCAGTCGATGGAATGATACAGCTGGATCAGGGCCATCGCCGTCTTTTCCCCCACCCCCTTCACGCCGGGGTAGTTGTCTGAAGAGTCCCCCATGAGGGCCTTCAGGTCGATCATGTGGATGGGGTCGAAGCCGTACTCCTCCCGGAACAGTTCCGGCGTGACATCCCGGGTGGTGGTGCGGCCCATGCGGGTGGAGATCAGCTTCACGGTGGTCTGTCCCGTCACCAGCTGCAAGGCGTCCTTGTCCCCGGTGACAATGACCGTCTCCCAGCCGGCCTGGCTGTCCAGGGCGGCGATGGTCCCCAGCAGGTCGTCCGCCTCCCAGCCGTCCAGCTCGTACAGGGGGATATTCATTGCCCGCAGCACGTCCTTCAAAATGGGCATCTGGCTGGCCAGCTCCTCGGGCATCCCCTTGCGCTGGGCCTTGTAGGCCGGGAAGGCCAGGTGCCGGAAGGTGGGGGCCGCCCGGTCGAAGGTGACGCAAAGCGCGTCGGGCTGATCCTCGGTGAGCAGCCTGTTGAGGATGTTCAAAAAGCCGAAAATGGCGTTGGTGGGCTGGCCCGCCCGGGTGGTCAAAGTTTGGCTCACCCCATAAAAGGCCCGGTTGAGGATGGAGTTTCCGTCCAGGACCATCAGTTTCATTGGAATGCTCCTCTCACAGTTCTCATGAAAGACGGGCCGGCGCATATACGCCGGCCCGCAGGTGATTTTCGTCAAATCAGCACTTCTCGAAGATGGTGGCAACGCCCATGCCGCCGCCGATGCACAGAGTCGCCAGGCCCTTCTTGGCGTCGCCCCGCTTCTGCAGCTCGTGCAGCAGGGTGACAATGATCCGGGCGCCGGACGCGCCGACGGGGTGGCCCAGGGCGATGGCGCCGCCGTTGACGTTGACCTTGCTCATGTCGAAGCCCAGCTCACGGGCCACGGCGATGGACTGGGCGGCGAAGGCCTCGTTGGCTTCCACCAGGTCCATGTCCTCAATCTTCAGGCCGGCCTTCTCCATGGCCTGACGGGAGGCGGGCACGGGGCCCACGCCCATGATCTTGGGATCAACGCCGCCCTGGCCCCAGCTGACCAGCTTGGCCATGGGCTTCAGGCCGTACTTCTCCACGGCCTCGGCGGAGGCCAGGATGATGGCGGCCGCGCCGTCGTTGATGCCGGAGGCCTGACCGGCGGTCACCCGCTGCACGTGCTTCCGGGCGTCGGCCTCGTGGACCTGGGTGGGCTCAAAGGTGTGGACAATCTCGTCCTCCACGCCCTCGGGGCCGCAGGGGAACGCGCCGCGCAGCTTGGCCAGCTTATCCACGGGGGACAGGCGGGGGAATTCGTCCACCTTGAACTCCACCATTTCCTTCTTCTGCTTGACCATGACGGGCACGATCTCGTCATTGAACTTGCCGGCGGCCATCGCGTCGGCGGCCTTCTTCTGGGAGTTGTAGCCGAACTCGTCCAGCTCCTCCCGGGTGATGCCCCACACGTCGCAGATGTTCTCGGCGGTGGTGCCCATGTGGTAGTTGTTATACGCGTCCCACAGGCCGTCCTTAATCATGGTGTCCACGACCTTCTTGTCGCCCATGCGGGCGCCCCAGCGCTCAGCGGGGAGGGCATAGGGGGCGGCGGACATATTCTCCATACCGCCGGCCACGACGATATCCGCGTCACCGGAGGCGATGGTCCGGCCGGCCTCAATGACGGACTTCATACCGGAGCCGCACACCATGCCCACGGTATAGGCGGGGACGGAGGTGGGGACACCGGCCTTCAGGGCAGCCTGGCGGGCGGGGTTCTGGCCCAGGCCGGCGGTGAGGATGCAGCCGAACATAACTTCGTCAACCTGCTCCGGCTTCACGTTGGCGCGATTCAGGGCCTCCTTGATTACAACGGCGCCCAGGTCGGCGGCGGGGGTGTCCTTCAGGCTCCCGCCAAAGGAACCAATCGCGGTACGGCAGCAGCTGACGACATAGATGTCTTTCATGTGTGTTTACCTCCAAAAAATAAGAATGAAAAAATTGCTCCGCTCTGATACCCTGATTATATCGGAGTTTTCATGAAAAAGCAACCTGTTTTTTTCGGAGGGGGCATTTTAATTCTCCTCCAGCCGGTATGCGTCCAACACGCCGGATTCCTCCAGCACGGCCAGAGTGTGAGAGGCCTGGCGGGTCAAGAGCAGGTTGATTTGGTGGGCCTTGTAGTAGGGGTCCGCGGCGGCCGCGGCCCGCTTATGGGCGGGCAGATCTTCCGACGGGTCGCGCCAGTAGAAGTAGATTCTGGCCTCGTACTGATTGGCCGAGGCCTCCTCGGAAAACAGATAGCGAATGCCGATGGTTCCCTCGTCGAAGTCCTGCTGCACCGCCTCCCAGAGCCGGCGGGAGGTGACGCTGTCCAGTGCGCCGGTGCTGGCATACGATCCGGTTTTTGCGTCCACTACGTTTTCCAGGGCGGCCCACATGGTTCCGGCGTCGGGCTGCTGGTTCAGACCGTAGTTGTACCGGAGCAGCTCCCGGTCCTGAAGCAGCTGCTCCACGCAGTAGGTCACGGTGCCGGGGACGTCCCGGTCCGCTTTCCACACCGGAACGCTGTAGTAGCGGCGGATGAGACTGCCTCCGCTCCGGAGGCTGTAGTCCAGATTCACGGAAATGGTGTTGTCTCCCAAGCGGTCTCTCTGGTCCTCGGGCAGATTGGCCAGGGCATGGTGAAGCGCGGTGATTTTCTCCAGCCGCTCCGAATCTGTGGACAGGCCGCTGTACTCGTCCAGGTCCAGGGAGTTTCCGCCGCCGTCAAAGTTGAGTCCGGATATGGAGGAGAAGGGGACGCTTTGAATTTCCTCCACCTTGGGGACCCGGCGCTCAAAGCCCAGCACGTCGAATTCCAGGGCCAGAGAGAACAGCAGGATCACCACTGCCAGTCCTGCCGCGCCCTTCCACTTGTGAAATACCCGGAAGGTTTTGTCCAGCAGCATGGTTGCCGCGAAGTAGCCCGCCACCGACCAGAGAATCACGCCCACAACCAGGGACACGTTGCTCGGATTGGAGACGCCCCAGAAGATATACAGCAGAATGGTGCCCAGAAGGCCCGTGGAAATGGCCACGCCGTATTGGAACACAGGCCGGACCACCCGCACCGCCACCACGTCCCCGGCGGATTCCATGTGCCGGCGCCGGTAGACCAGAAGCGCCAGCACCGTAAGCACCGCGCCAGCGGCGGCGTAGATGGCCAGCACCTCCGGCCGGTTCATATAGGTTACGCCGCGGTCCCGCTGGAGGGCTCCGGACAGATTGAGTATGGGCGTACACCACTGGACCAATATCCCCCGGTCCCAGGTGCCGTAGCCCATACCGTGGAGAAACTGGGCCACGTAGGAGACGATGGTCTCCCTGAGATACCAGACCAAAAAGTTCAGAATACCGTAAAAAATAGGCAGGGCCAGGGCATTTCCCGTAAACATACCGCAGAATACGGCGAAGGAGTAGAAAAACAGACACATCGCGCTCTGACCCAGCAGCCAGACTCCCAGGGACTCCGGCGCCGCGACTCCCCGCAGGGACTCGATGCCCAGGGTAATCAGGGCGGTGAGCAGGTGGGGGCCGATCAGAAAGGCCAGCCCCGCCAGATAGCTGCTCCAGAACAGGGTCTCCCGCCGCAGGGGCAGGGCGTGGGTCATGCAGGCGGCCCGGCTGTTGTACAGATAGCCAAACACCATCATGGCCGCCCCCAGCCCGAACACAAAGGCCATATACAGCCCCAGGGGCAGGGTCTCGTGGACTGTTTGGGCGGCCTCCAGCATATCCTGGGTGCTCCAAAGACGCCGGTTCAGGAACATCAGGTTTATGGGGAGGATCAGCAGCCAGATAAACAGGTAGGCCCCCCACAGAGGCCAGTAGCGCTGGATGTTTTTATTGAAAATCGTGAAATCAAAGAATGATGTCCCGGACCGCATAGTCCTCACCTCCCAGCTCATAAATAAAGATTTCTTCCAGACTCAGAGGCAGGGCCTCCATAAACAGGGGGGACAGGGTGGACAGCCGCCCCTGAATGATTTCCAGATTTCCCCGGACGATCAGCGTATGGACCCTCCCCAACTGGGAGGTGTGCAGAATGTTGAGGCCCTCGGGCAGCTCCGGCAGGTCCAGCTCCGGGAACGCAAGCTGGATTTTGACGATGTTGTCCTGCAAATCCGTCAAAGACCGCTCCAGCAGCACCCGGCCGTGGCTGAGAATGCCCACATGGTCGCACACATCCTCCAGCTCCCGCAGGTTGTGGGAGGAAATGAGCACTGTCATGCCCCGCTGCGCCACGTCGCCCATGAGCAGGGACCACACCTGCCGGCGCATCACCGGGTCCAGACCGTCCACCGGCTCATCCAGCACCAGAAGCTCCGGCTGGCAGCACAGCGCCAGCCAGAACGCCGACTGCTTCTGCATCCCCCGGGACAGGCGGCGGATGGGCATTTTTTCCTTCACATCCGGGAAGGCGGCCTGGAGGGCTTCGTAGCGCTGGAGGCTGAACTGGGGATAGAGGCCCTGGTAAAAGCGCATCATGTCCCGGGTGGAGGCGGAGGGGAAATGGTAGGGGTCGTCGGGGATGAAGAAAATTTTCCGCTTGACGGGCGGATTTTCATAGACCCGCTCTCCGTTCACCAGTACGGTACCGGAATCGGGCTGATAGATCCCGGTGACGTGGCGCAGCAGGGTGGATTTGCCTGCGCCGTTGGGGCCCACCAGACCATAGATGGAGCCGGGGCGGGCGTGCATGGAGAGCGCATCCAGGGCCTTGAAACCGTCGAAGGTTTTGGTCAGCGCGTTTACTTTAATCATGTTCAGTCCCTCCCTGTGCCACCCGTGCGGCCAGCGTATCCCGGGGGACTCCCAGGAACACCAGCTCGGAGGCCAGCGTGTCAAATTGGATCAGCAGCCGGTCCCGGCGCTGGCCGCCCACCCCGCTGCCGGGAACCGCGAACGACCCCTTGCCGGGGACGGAGCGCAGATAGCCCTCCTGTTCCAGGGCCTCATAGGCCCGCTGGATGGTGTTGGGGTTGATGGCCAGCTGGCTCGCCATGGAGCGTACGGAGGGGAGCTTTTCCCCCGCCTGAATCGCGCCGGTGACCAGCAGACGGCGCAGGCCGTCCTTTACCTGCTCGTAAATGGGACGCGCATCCCGATAATCCAGGTGCAGCATCGCGCATCCTCCTTTCCAAAGCTGTATGCTTTCTGTTAATACAGTTAGTCTACCGGCCCGGGCGGGCGAAGTCAAGGGAGAGAAGATTAAGAATGTTTAAGATTTTTTTAAGAAAAATTTTTCCGTTAGGTGTACGCAAACGTACAACTTTTGCCGGAATCCCACCTCTTATGAAACTACTTTCTAAGGAGGAACCCAAAATGTCAACCAACTACACCGAA
>Ga0073906_1005470_pt1 | contig 11352 bp, 10 predicted proteins | sample Inofromicrocosms_FD_65485 | JGI IMG/M metagenome (GOLD analysis project Ga0073906, IMG submission 65485) | Mouse cecum microbial communities from Vienna, Austria - Inoculum for glucosamine and mucus D2O microcosms | ecosystem: Host-associated > Mammals > Digestive system > Large intestine >... | reverse complement strand
GGATTTGCTGGTAACCCCCAAGGACATCGACAGCCAGGTGGGTGATCTGGCCAAGGTTATTGGCTATGGGATTACCCTGGCCCTCCAGCCGGGACTGTCTCTGGAGGATATGGAGCTGCTGATGAGTTAGCAGATTATATGCAGGGCGGCCTTTGGCCGCCCCTACTTGTCAAAGGGAAAAATCTTTGATAGAATAAATAAAAAGAGTTTCGATCCGGCGGGGGGTGTCGTTATGCAGAATATCCAAACGCCCCGCTGGCGGGCGGCCCGGTGGGAGCGCCGCCTGCTGACCGCCCTGGCCACTGCCTTTTGCTCGGAGCTCTTTTTTTCCATTTGGGTGGATAATTTCCGGGTGTCGGCGGCGGTGGTGCTCTATCCGGTGCTGCTGCTCACTTTGATGCAGGACAGCCAGGGGGCGGGCACCGGGGCCATCACCGCCCTGACGGTGCTGACGGTCCGGGTGATGGTGGGGACCCTCCAGGGGGAACCGCCCCTGGCGGCGGCGGTACAGGAGTATTCCGGGGCCCTGTTCTATCTGTGCTACGAGCTGCTGCTCTCCCTCCAGGTCCGGGACCGGCGCAAGGCCCCCCTGGATACCCTGGGGCGCAGCTTCTTTGTATGCGACTTCTGCTCCAACATACTGGACCTGAGCCTCTCCAAGGGGGGGATGCCGGAGCTGTCCTCTCTGGGATGGCTGTGCGCCCTGGCCCTGGGGCGGGCGGTGCTGGCGGTGCTGGGGCTGTGGGCCATGCGGCGCTACCGGCGGCTGCTGCTGGAGGAGGAGCACGAGCGGCGGTATCAGCGGCTGTTTTTGATGACCGCCAACCTGAAAAATGAGCTGTACTTTCTCAAAAAGGACACAGAACATATTGAAGGCGTTATGACCCGGGCCTACCAGCTCTACGAAGAGCTGGTAGGGGGCAGCGCCGGGGAGGCGCTGCCCCAACTGGCTCTGTCCATCGCCCGGGACGTGCATGAGGTGAAAAAGGACAACCTGAGCATCATTCGGGGCATCGAGCGGGAGGTGGCCGGGGCCTACGATCAGGAGTCCATCCGGATGTCCGACCTGCTGCGGATTCTGGAGGACACCACCTATGATTTTCTCCGGGAACAGAAGCTGAATGTACAGCTGGAGTGCTGGTGCGGGGAGGATTTCCGCACCGGGGAGCACTACCGGCTCATGTCCATTCTGAAAAATCTGGTCACCAACGCGGCGGAGGCCATTCAGGGCCAGGGGGCACACAGCGGTCAGGGGCTGATCCTGGTGGATGTACGGCGGAACGGAGCCTGTCTGTCCCTCACCGTCCGGGACAACGGACCGGGGCTGTCGGACCGGGCCATGCAGAACCTGTTCCGGGTGGGCTACTCCACCAAATTCGACCCGGAGACCGGCAATATCAACCGGGGGGTCGGGCTGGCGGCAGTGCAGTTCATGGTGGAGGAGCTGGGGGGCTCCATTCAGGTGGACAGCGACGGGGGGGCCCGCTTCCGGGTGACCATCCCCATGGAGCGGGTAGAGAAAGGAGAAAAACCGTGAAGATCTACATTGCGGAGGACGATACCTCCATCATTGGCATCCTGGAGGACATTGTGGAGGGCAGCGGCCTGGGCACTGTATGCGGGGACAGCGGCGGCGGGCCGGTGGATGTGGCCCAGGTGCTGGCCCTGGACCCGGACCTGGTGCTGGTGGACCTGCTGATGCCGGGGAAGGACGGCATTCAGGTGGTCCGGGAACTGAAGGAGGCGGGGTGCCGGTCCAAGCTGATTATGATCTCCCAGGTGGCCAATAAAGAGATGGTGGCCAAGGCGTACTTAGCCGGAGTTGACTTTTTTATCAACAAGCCCATCAATTTGATTGAAGTCCGGCAGGTCATCAAAAATGTCCGCGCCCAGGTGGAAAACGAGCGGGACCTCCACGCCATCCAGAGCGTGTTTACCGCCAAGCAGGCCCCGGCCGTCCCGGCGGCCCAGAAGGAGGAGCGCCGGCGCAAGCACCTGCAATACACCCTCAGCCAACTGGGGATGGCGGGGGAAAAGGGGGCCAAGGACATTGTGGACCTGTGCCTGCTGCTGATGGAGCGGGGGGAGCAGGCCTCCCAGGTGGGGGTGGGGGCCCTGTGCGCCCAGTTGAGCAAAAACCCCAAATCCATGGAGCAGCGGGCCCGCCGGGCGGTGGAGCGGGGGCTGTTCCACGTGGCCAGCCTGGGGGTGGAGGATTTTAATAACGAAATTTTCAGCTACTACTCCGCCCGGCTCTTCCCCTTTCAGGAGGTCCGGGCCGAGATGGCCTACATCCAGGGCCGGGGGGCCCGGGGAAAGGCCAATTTGAAGCACTTTTTGGACGGAATGCTGGCGGCGGCAGATGAGGACTAGCTTGTTGCACAAAAATTCGACAGGAAAATCGTGCAAACTGTGGAACTTTCCCGGGGCGCTGAGGGAATTTGAAGGGAATTGAAGGGTGCTCTCTACAATACTACCATATTTTGTGTAAAGGAGAGAGGCACATGATTACAATTTCCATGGACATGCTGCAAACCGCCGCTCTGGCTATGATCCTGTTCCTGCTGGGACGCTTCATCGTCAGCCGCGTGGAGTTCTTGCAGCGCTGCTGTATCCCCGCCCCCGTCGTCGGCGGATTGGTGTTCGCTATCGTTCACCTGGTTACTTATCAAATGAACTGGATGGAGATTGAGTTTGACGAGACTTTGCGTGTAGCTTTTATGAACTTCTTCTTCACCAGCGTGGGCTTCGGCGCCAGCTTCAAGCTGCTGAAAAAGGGGTCTGTCGCCGTTCTGCTGTTCACCGCCCTGGCCACCGTGCTGCTGGTGGGGCAGAACATCATCGGCGCGGTTGTCGCCCCCCTCTTCGGCGAGAGCCCCCTGCTGGGCCTGTGCATGGGCTCCATCCCCCTGGTGGGCGGCCACGGCAGCTCCGCCTCCTGGGGCCCCGTCTTTACCAAGGACTACGGCGTTATGGGCGCGGAGGTTGTGGCTCTGGCCTGCGCCACCTACGGCCTGGTGGCCGGCTCCCTGATGGGCGGACCTCTGGGCCGGGCCAAGATCAAGAAGTACAACCTGACCCCCGACATGAAGGAAGTGGAGAAGGATTCCGGTCTGGGCGAGCCTGAGACCGTGTACACCACCCGCTCCGAAAAGCTGGACAGCGACACCATTCTGGACGGTTTCGTTCTGATCGTGATTGCCAGCGGCGTAGGTACTTATATCACCAACTTCTGCGCCAGCATCCACATCACCCTGCCCACCTATATCGGCTCTCTGCTGGTGGCCCTGATTATCCGGAACATTGCCGACGCCACGGGCCGCGAGCTGCCCCTGAAGGCCATCGACGTGATGGGCAACACCTGCCTGAACGTGTTCCTGGGCATCGCCCTGATGACCCTGAAGCTGTGGCAGCTGGCCTCTCTGGCTCTGCCCATCATTGTGATTCTGGCCCTGGAGACCGTATGGATGTTCCTGTTTGCCAACTTCGTGGTATTCAAGGCCATGGGCGGCGACTACGAGGCGGCTGTTATGACCTCCGCCATCTGCGGCTTCGGCATGGGCGCCACCCCCAACGCCATGGCCAATATGCTGACCATCCGCAACCGGTTCGGCCCGGCCCCCAAGGCATTCTTTGTGGTGCCTCTGGTGGGCGGTATGTTCATCGACCTGGTGAACACCGGCGTGATTATCCTGTTTGTCAACTTCCTGAAATAGCTTAACCTGTACCATCACATTTCGGCCCCGGACGCTCTGTGCGTTTCCGGGGCCGGGGTGTTTTGGCTATCCCGTCAGCATCTGCCTTAACCGGTCCACCGCCCGGCGCTCCAGCCGGGACACCTGCACCTGGGACACCCCCAGCACCTTGGCGGTCTGGGTCTGGGTCAGGCTGCGGTAGTAGCGCAGCACCAGCACCTGGCGCTCCCGCTCCGGCAGGCGCTCCAGGGCGGAGCGCAGGGTGATCTGCTCCACCAGATGCTCCTCCATCCCCCCGCTGCTGAGCACCCCCTCCAGGGTGAGCCCCCCGTCGCCGGTCTCCGCCTGGAGGGAGACCACCGGGTCGGCGGCGGTCTCGGCGGCGGCGATGTCCTCCGGGGTGAGGCCGGTCTCCTCCGCCAGCTCCGACAGAGACGGCTCCCGGCCCAGGGCGGCGCACAGCTTTCCCCGGGCCATCCGGATGGTAAGGGCCCGCTCCTTCAGCCCCCGGCTGACCTTCATGGACCCGTCGTCCCGAAGAAAGCGGCGGATCTCCCCGGCAATTTTGGGGACGGCGTAGGTGGAAAACTGGGTGCCGAAGGACTGGTCGAAGCCCTGCACCGCCTTCAGAAAGCCCAGACAGCCCAGCTGATACAGGTCGTCCGGCTCCACCCCCCGGCCGTAGTACCGGCGCACCACGCTCCAGATCAGGCCCGTGTTGTCCTCCAAAACCTGTTCGCAGGCCAGCTTGTCCCCCTCCCGGGCGGCCTGGAGGAGCTCCGGCGGGGAGGAGGTGCCGCTCACCGCCCGGCGCGGCGGGCGATGCTCCGCCGCATGGTGACGGTGGTCCCCTTGCCCGGCTTGGAGCGGACCTTCACCGTGTCCATAAAGGACTCCATAATGGTAAAGCCCATGCCGGAGCGCTCGTCGCTGCCGGTGGTGAACAGGGGGGTCCGGGCCTGCTCCACGTCCTCAATGCCCACGCCCCAGTCCCGGACGGAAATTTCCAGCGCCTGCCCGGGCAGGATGCGCAGTTTCAAAACTACCTTGCCCAGGGTGTCCGGGTAGGCGTGGACGATGGCGTTGGTCACTGCCTCGCTGACGGCGGTTTTGATGTCGTTGACCTCGTCCAGAGTGGGGTCCAGCTGGGCGGCGAAGCAGGCCGCCGCCGTCCGGGCGAAGCCCTCGTTGGCGGAGCGGCTGGGGAACTCCAAAATGGTGTAATTATCCGGCTTCATATGTAAAAATGCCTCCTTATTCTGATTTCTCTGCAAACAGGATCAATTTTTCCAGCCCCGCCGCCTGAAACACTTTCCGGGCCTGGGCGGGGGTGTTGCATACCTCCATGCTACCCTCCAGCTGGCGCATCCGACGGTAGGCCCGGAGCAGAACCGCGATGCCGGAGCTGTCGGAAAACGTAAGCTGCTCCAGGTCCAGCCGCAGGGACCGGGGCAGGGCGGCGTCGATCTGCCGGTCCAGCTCCCGCATGACCTCCTTGGCCCGATGGTGATCCAGCTCCCCGGAGATGGACGCGGTGAGGCAGCGCCCCTCCTCCTGACAAATGACGGGCATATACGCCCCTCCTCTCCAAATTTTGGTAGTTAAGATTATAGGACAAGCCCGGCGCGGACCTTGTCAGAAAACCGGATGTGTGGTAAAATAATCCCGCCGGAAATTTTCGGGCAGAAATGGAGCGATCAGCTATGTGGTTTGAAAAAAGCGTGTTTTATCAGATTTATCCCCTGGGCTTCTGCGGGGCGCCCCAGCAAAACGACGGACAGACCCTCCCCCGGATTCAAAAGGTGGCTCAGTGGGGGGAGCATATGCAGAAGCTGGGGGTGGACGCCCTGTACCTGTCCCCCATCTTTGAAAGCGACGCCCACGGCTACGACACCCGGGACTACCGGAAGCTGGACTGCCGTCTGGGGACCAATGAGGATTTCAAGGCGGTGTGCCGCTCCCTCCACGACCGGGGCATCCGGGTGGTGCTGGACGGCGTTTTCAACCACGTAGGCCGGGGCTTCTGGGCCTTCCGGGACGTGCAGGAGAAAAAATGGGACTCCCCCTATAAGGACTGGTTCCACATCTCCTTCGACGGCAACTCCAACTATAACGACGGCTTCTGGTATGAGGGCTGGGAGGGACACTTCGAGCTGGTAAAGCTCAACCTGCGCAACCCCGCCGTGGTGGACTACCTGCTGGACTGCGTGAAATTCTGGGTGGAGGAATTTGACATCGACGGCCTGCGGCTGGATGTGGCCTACTGCCTGGACAAGGATTTTATCCGCCGGCTGCGGGGCTTCACCGACGGCCTGAAGCCGGAATTCTTCCTGGTGGGGGAAACCCTCCACGGGGACTACAACCAGTGGGTGGGCGACGGGATGCTCCACAGCTGCACCAACTACGAGTGCTACAAGGGCCTGTGGTCCGCCCTGAACAGCATGAACCTGTTTGAAATCGTCCACAGTCTGAAGCGCCAGTTCGGCCCCGAGCAGTGGACCCTCTACAAAGGAAAGCACCTGCTTTGCTTCGCGGACAACCACGACGTGACCCGGGCGGCCAGTGTGCTCACCGACCCCAACCACCTGCCCCTGATGTACGGCATTTTGTTGGGAATGCCCGGCATTCCCTGCCTTTACTACGGCAGCGAGTGGGGGGAAAAGGCCGAGAAAAAGCAGGGAGACCCCGCCCTGCGGCCCAGCTTCGAGGCCCCGGAGTGGAACCAGCTGACGGATCTGCTCCAGGCCATGGTCAAGGCCCACCGGGAGAGCGACGCCCTGTGCTACGGTGATTTCCAGGATCTGGTGTTGACCAACAAGCAGACCATTTTCCAGCGCCGGACGGACCGCGAACGGGTACTGGTGGCAGTGAACGCCGACAGCCAGCCCTACACGGCCCATTTCAATGCCAACTGTGGCCAGGCGGTGGATTTGATTACCGGAGCGCTCCACGACTTCGGCGGGGGCAGCGAACTGCCCCCCTACAGCGTGGCCTTTTGGAAGTGTGAACGATGAAAAATTTTTACCAAGCCCTCTATCAGTCCCTGCAAGGGGGCCAGCGGGGCCTGTCCGTCCCCCAGCCGCCCCTGGAGGAGCTGGCCCGGACGCTGGCCGCCAGCCGGCGGGCCCTGGTGCTGACCGGCTTTCCCATTGACTGCGGGGACCACGTGATTGGCGAGACGGATGGTCCCTGCGGCGCGGCGGAGATCGTCCGGGCCCTGACCGCCCTGGGCTGCCAGGTGACCGTTGTCACTGACGGGCCCTCCCTTCCCCTGCTGCGGGCGGCCCTGGACCAGACGGCCCCCGAGACCCCCTTGGAGGAGGTTCCCATGGAGGGCACGGAGGCTTTTGTTCAGGCCCTGTGGGACCGGATTCAGCCGGACCTGTTCCTGACCATCGAGCGGCCCGGCAAAGCGGCCAACGGGCATTTTCACAATATGCGGGGCACCGTGATTGACGCTATGACCGCGGATACGGACTGCCTGCTGACCCTGGCAGCGGAGCGGGGGTGCGTCACCGTGGCCATCGGGGACGGGGGCAACGAGCTGGGCATGGGGGCGCTGCTGCCGGAGATTGCAGCGGGCGTCCCCCACGGGGCGGAAATCGGGGCGGTCCTCCCCGCCCAGTACACCCTGGCGGCGGGGGTCTCCAACTGGTGGGGGCCCGGGCTGGCGGCTCTGCTGTCCCACGAGACCGGGCGGAATCTGATGCTGACCCAGGCGGAGGACCGGGCGCTGCTCCAGGCTGTGGTGGACGCAGGCGCGGTGGACGGCTGCACCAAGGAACGGACCCTGTCCGTAGACGGATACCCGGTGACGGTCCAGCTGGAGCTGCGCCGGCGGCTGGAGGAGCTTTTGGGGCAGTAGCAAAATTTTATATTTTACGACTACAGTAGTATTGACAAAAGCACAAGACTGTGGTAGTATCACGATAGTGGTACTACTACAGTCTTATCTTTTATGGAAAGGGGCCCTGATTATGGCGGAAAAATTGTTCGACTCGGAATTGAAGGTGATGGGCGTTCTCTGGCGGGAGGGCGACACCACCGCCAAGCACATCGCCGACGTGCTCATTGAGCAGGTGGGCTGGAACCGGAACACCACCTACACCCTCATTAAGCGCTGCATGAAGAAGGAGGCCATCGCCCGGAAGGAACCTAACTTCATGTGCCACGCGCTGGTAGAGAAGGAGGCCGTACAAGAAGCGGAGACAAATGAACTGATCGACCGTATCTTCGACGGCTCAGAGGATAAGCTCTTCGCCGCCCTGCTGGGGCGCAAAAAGCTATCCGCGCAGCAGATTGCAAAATTGAAGGACATTGTGGGAGAGCTGGAATAAGGAGGACACGATGAATCTGCTGCAAATGAGTTTCACCGGCGGCGTTTTGATTGCCGTTATCACCGTTCTGCGGGCGGCGACCCTCAGCCGCCTGCCCAAGAAGGCCTTTCTGGCCCTGTGGGCGGTGGTTCTGGTCCGGCTGCTGGTCCCCTTTTCCCTGCCGTCCGTGTTCAGCGTCTACACCTATGTGGAGCCCGCCCCGCCCCCGGCGCTGGCCCAGCCGGTAAGGCCGGTGCAGCCCGTTCAGACCCCGGTTCAGGTCCCCGCGGTGAGCGCTCCCGGGGTAACCACCCCCGCGCCGGAGCCGGAGGCGGAACCGCTGGTCCCCGTGGAGATTCTCCTGTGGGGGCTGGGGGCCGGGGTGTGCCTGGCGTACTTCGGGTTCTCCTACTGGAAGTGCCGCCGGGAATTTGAGATCTCCCTGCCCGTGGAGGGTTTTGCGGTCCGGACGGCCAGGTCCCGGCGGGCCGTGTGCCTGCGGCAGTCGGACCGGATCTCCGCGCCGCTGACCTATGGGATCCTGCATCCGGTTATCTTGATGCCGAAAAATACAAATTGGAATGACAAAACCACGCTGCAATATGTGCTGGCCCACGAACTGGTCCACATCCGGCGCTTTGACGCGGCCACCAAGCTGGTGCTGACCGGGGCGGTATGCGTCCACTGGTTCAACCCCCTGGTGTGGGTGATGTATATCCTGGCCAACCGGGATTTGGAGCTGTCCTGCGATGAGGAGGTGGTCCGGCAGTTCGGGCTGAACGCCCGGAGCGCCTACGCCATGACCCTCATTGGCATGGAGGAACAGCGGAGCGGACTTTCGGGGCTGTACAGCTGCTTCAACAAAAACGCCATGGAAGAAAGGATTACAGCCATTATGAAAACAAAAAAGCTGACCATTTCGGCGGTATGCGCCGCACTGGTGCTGGTGATCGGGATTACGGCGGCCTTCGCCACCTCCGCCATGCCCGAAAAAACGGACGCGTGGCTAATCCCCGGCTTTACCCTGGAGGAGAGCGAGACATTGCGGTCCATCTGGTGCGACGGCGATGAGGAACTGACCGTGGCCCAGTATCGGGACAAGGTGCTCAAGCTGCGGGACGACCCGGCGGTGGAGGCCCTGTTCCAGCGGCTGGACGCGGCCCTGCAGGACCACAGCCTGGACGGCGCCAGAAGAGACAACCAGACCCTCAACGAATTTTTGATGTGTTATACCGACCTGTGCAAGCCTCTGCTGTTCGGCGACAGCTATACCTTTCACTTTACCCATTACGGTCCCAGCGGGGACGCGCTCACCGGCGTCCCCTGGCTGGAGTGTGAGAATCAACTCACTGTATTAAAACCGGAAATTTTAACCGTCCGGACTTATAACGACGCCCGCCTGGACATTTTTGACTCCCTGGGCCGGGTCTGGGACGGGACCACAGCGAACATCGAAGCCGTTGAGCTGGAGTATCAGCGGCTGATGGAAAAGTGGAACAGTGAAGCGATGATTGCTGCAATCTCCGCGGTGGTCCGTGAGGGCTGGGAAGAAGATCTGCTGGAGGACCTCGCCCAAAACTGGGACCAGCTTCTGGCCCCCTACCTCCCCTTCGGCCTGAGCATTGAGCTGAATCTCCGGGCCGCGCTGGAGGGCAGCGGCCTGCACATGACCTACCAGGGCTATGTGGTCCGGGGCATCGTGGACGGCGAGAACTGGATCACCGAAACGGCGGGCAGCACCCACTTCAACCCCGATTCCATCGAGCTGTTCGTTGTCCGGGACGCAAACGGAAATTTGATCGGCCTGCGGCTCCCCACGGAGGAGGAGAACAGCCAGTATTGGAAGAAGCGGGTCTGGACCAGCTTCAGCAAGAGCCTGAGCAGCCAGTTTTATGAAGGCCGGAGAACGGTCCCCGGCACAAAGGAAGATTACGAAACGTTATTCCGCTCTGTGAAAATTACAGGATATAAAGGCCTGTCCCTGAAAGAGTTCAACGCACTGGTGCTGAACTGGGGCAACAAGTATTTCAACGCCTATGAGAGCATTGGGGAGGACACCGACCGGAGCGAGTTCCCCATGAAGCTGTCCGAAGAGGAGCTGGAGTTTTTACGGCTGACCATGCCTCTGTCCCAGGAAGAAAACTACCGGATAATCCAGAGCATCCAAACCGACAGTCCGCCGGAGGACCCCTGGGTAGCCGGTGAGCAGGTGGAACGCAGCGATGGGGAATGGGCCTGGTGCAATTTGTGGTATCAGTTTTCCTACCATGTGGCGGACAAGAACGTTATGACCGTGGCGGAGCGGGACCGCCGGGTAGGCGGTTTCATGGGTGAGGTGAAGAACTTCTTCCAAGAGATGGATTTTGATGTACTGATGCGGCTGAGTGAAGCCGATGTAGTGAAGAAAATGCAGGAATTCGCCAAGAAGTACAGCGACAAGCAGCTGACCATCGCCGTGGATGGGGATCGGGTGCAGTTTGAGTCTATGGACGAGCGGGACACCCATGTTTCGGCGGAGAATGCCGCCATTGGGTTGGTCCAGGCGGCCGCAGAGACCATCCGGCAGACCGGTGATGAGGCCATTGCTGCGGAGCTGCTTGGTGCGAACTATGCGCAGGGGCTTTTGTGGCTGGACTATGACGAAAACTGGGAAGTGTCCTCCGACGGACCGTACCGCTTGACCGCCCAGGGCGTCCCGTATGCAGAGCCGAATACGGTGCGGGTAGCAATGGCGCGGGAGGACGGCAGCACATTGTATGAGGAGATCGTGACCTGGTAGGCGAAAACCACCCAGCCGGAAACCGATGAAATGATCCCCGCACGGGGGCGGGGCGGTGGGCCGGCCGGTCCCTGGACCAGTGGATACGTCCGCAAATCGGAGCTTGAACTTATTTTGAATGATCTGGATGGCCCGAAAAGCTCGGGCGACGGATACATTACGCTGTACGACGAAAATGGAAGCTTTAACGGCTCCTTCTACATCAAAAAAGATGTCTGGGAGTACAAATATAACACCAGAGGCGAGCTGATGGCCTCCGATGGATATAAGGAATATGAGTCTATGCCAAAGTACCCCGTCAACAGCAAGGGGCACACCTATGGGTCCGACGCAAATTGGGAGGACTACGGGGAACATCCCTATTTGATCAGCGCGGTGGGCGCAAACGGGACCAGCGGCTATATCCGCGGCCATGAGACGGATTATTATGCAGAAACCCTTGCGGATCTGCCCAAGCAGCAGGCGTTTTATGAAAATATGCCGGAGTATGTCAACCTGTACGACCAGGAGGAGGAGAACGTGCTTGACATTTACTTCACCTACAAGCACTGGCCCCAAATCG
>Ga0073906_1005469_pt1 | contig 11360 bp, 7 predicted proteins | sample Inofromicrocosms_FD_65485 | JGI IMG/M metagenome (GOLD analysis project Ga0073906, IMG submission 65485) | Mouse cecum microbial communities from Vienna, Austria - Inoculum for glucosamine and mucus D2O microcosms | ecosystem: Host-associated > Mammals > Digestive system > Large intestine > Cecum... | reverse complement strand
TGCTCCCGGTCATAAACGCCCTGGAACTCCTTCCCGGAACCGATGGGCCAGTTGACGGGATAGGTGTCTATGCCCAGTTCGGCCTCCACCTCGCCGCAGAGCTCCAGAGGGTCCCGGCTGTCACGGTCCATCTTATTGATAAAAGTAAAAATAGGAATATGCCGCAGGGCGCAGACCCGGAAGAGCTTCCGTGTCTGAGGTTCCACGCCCTTTGCCGCGTCGATGACCATCACCGCGGAATCCGCCGCCATCAGGGTCCGGTAGGTGTCCTCGGAGAAGTCCTGATGCCCCGGGGTGTCCAGGATGTTGACGCAGCAGCCGTTGTGCTGGAACTGCATCACGGACGACGTAACAGAAATACCCCGCTGCTTTTCGATTTCCATCCAGTCCGACGTGGCCGCCCGCGCCCGCTTGCCCTTGACCTCTCCCGCCTGGGCGATGGCTCCGCCGTAGAGCAGGAGTTTTTCCGTCAGGGTGGTTTTGCCCGCGTCGGGATGGGAGATGATTGCGAATGTCCGCCGGCGGGAGATTTCTTCTTTCAATCCAGCCATATTCTGCCTCCTTGCTGTTCTCGCGGACCAATATACCATAGTTTTTTCGGATTTGCAAGATTATCCACAGATGAAAGCGTCTGTATTCACCAGAAGCCTCGGATTTCTTATATTTTGCCTGGTCTGAGGAGGAACTGGAAAGAATCTTTCAAAACCGTAAGATTTCAGAAAGGACACAGAAAGAAGCCTGTGGTACAGTATAGGCAGGGTAAGGAAACGGAACTCCTGATTGAACTCCAAAAAGCAAAAATTTCTGATTCCGAGCTTTTCATACTGAAAATTGAAACAGAGGTGTATTATGGCGATTTTAGAAACGAAGGGACTCCGGAAGGTATACGGTTCCGGTGAAGCTGAGGTCCGGGCGCTGGATGGCGTGGATTTGCAGGTGGAAGCGGGGGAATTTGCGGCAGTGGTAGGCACATCCGGCTCCGGAAAGTCCACGCTGCTGCATATGCTGGGCGGCCTGGACCGGCCTACGTCCGGGGTGGTGTCTGTGGACGGGAAGGACATTTTCTCGCTTAAGAACGAAGCCCTGACCATCTTCCGGCGTCGGAAAATCGGCTTTGTCTTCCAGAATTACAATCTTGTTCCCGTGCTGAACGTGTACGAAAACATTGTCCTGCCCATCCAGCTTGACGGGCGGCGGCCTGATCTGGATTATGTAAACAGCATCATCGAGACCCTGGGCCTGGAGAAGAAGCTGCAAAATCTCCCCAACAATCTCTCCGGCGGACAGCAGCAGCGGGTAGCCATTGCCCGTGCCCTGGCCGCGAAGCCCGCCATTATCCTGGCCGACGAACCCACGGGCAATCTGGACTCCAAAACCAGTCAGGACGTGATGGGCCTGCTGAAGGTCACCAGCCAGAAGTACGCCCAGACCATCGTCATGATTACCCATAACGAGGAGATCGCCCAGATGGGAGACCGCATTATCCGCATCGAGGACGGCCGCATCCGTTCCCAGACCGAACCCGGCAGGAGGTGAGCGCTATGCCGAACGTACCGAATCGAGGCTGTATCCGGCGTCTTGGCTTCCGGTCCATGCTGGCCGCCAGAACCCGGAATATTGTTGCGGTGCTGGCCATTGCACTGACCACGCTGCTGTTTTCGTCCCTGTTTACCGTCGCGGTGGCGATCAACACATCCTATCAGCAGGAGAACTTCCGGCAGGCCGGCGGCGACTATCACGGCACCTTCAAGGGACTCTCCCTGGAACAGGTGGAGGAACTCCGGACTGACCCCTTGATCGCGGAGGACTTTACCCGGCTGTTTGTGGGGATGCCCAGCGAGCCGCCCTTCAATAAATCCCATGTGGAAATCAGCTATCTGGAACCCGCCGCCGCGCCCCATTACTTCTGTGACCCTATCGAGGGCGCGCTTCCGGAAGAGGGGACCAATCAGGCGGCGACAGATACCCGTGTCCTGGCCCTTTTGGGAGTTGAACCGGAAATCGGCGCGGAATTTACCGTCACTTTCGATGTGGACATTCTCACAGGCCACCCCATCCCTGTCACCCGGACCTTTACCCTCTCCGGCTGGTGGGAGTATGATGAAGTTGTGGTTGCCAGCAACATCCTCCTGCCCCGGTCCGCCGCGGAGGAACTCTGCGCCCTGAGCAAAGGGGAGCCCAATACCCTCACCGGCAAGTGGAATCTTGATGTGATGTTCGAGGACGCCATGCACATTGAGGAAAACCTGCTCTCTATTCTGGACGCCCATGGGTATCAGTCCGAGGAGCATATGGCGGACAACTATATCGGCATCGGCGTCAACTGGGGCTATACCGGGGCCAAGTTCGCCCAGTCCATGGACGCGGGCGCGGTTCTGACCATTGTCCTGATGTCCCTGCTGATTGTCTTTACCGGCTATCTGATTATCTATAATATTTTCCAGATTTCCGTCACCAACGATATCCGCTTCTACGGCTTATTGAAAACCATCGGCACCACCGGGAGGCAGATCAAGCGCATCATCCGGCAGCAGGCCCTGATTTTAAGCCTGATCGGAGTCCCCCTCGGACTGCTGGCCGGTTTTCTGATAGGCAATCGCATGACAGTATTTATTCTGGAGCATATGGACTACGGGCATTTTATTGTCACCTTCAATCCCGGGATTTTCGTGGGCGCGGCGCTGTTCTCTCTGGCCACGGTCTTCCTCTCCTGCGCAAAGCCCGGACGCATGGCCGCGAAGGTCTCGCCTGTGGAAGCGCTCCGGTACACAGAGGGCGGCAGGAAGAAGACCGGGAAACGGGAGAAGATCCGGAGAGCACAGAGCGGCGCGTCCCTCTCCCGGATGGCCTGGGCGAATCTGGGCCGCAGCAAGGGCAAAACCGCCGTAACCGTCCTTTCCCTGACCCTGGCCGTGGTGCTGGCAACCATGACCTATACCTTTGCCAGCGGCTTCGACATCAACAAATACCTGACCCGGAATGCCGACGTGGACTTTATTCTGGGTGACGCCAACTATTTCAATACTTCCAGAGGCTTCAAGTCCTCCGACGACGCCCTGCCGGAAGAGATCATCGCGGAAGTGGCGGAAAAAGGCGGCGCGGGCATTACCGAAAGCGGTCGGACTTACGGACAGGTCAATAATATCCAGCAGTTCGTTTCGGAGAACTGGTATCGTCAGAGCATCGGGGCCTGGAATCCGCCGGAGATTGTGGAGCAGTCGGTAAAGGAGGCCGTCCGGAATGAAGAGGGGCTTCTGATGGACCGTACCATAATCTATGGCATGGAAGACCTCCCCCTGGACCTGCTGACCGTGGTGGAAGGGGACATCTCTGCCCTCTGCGACCCGAATCAGAACGCGATTGCCGCCGTGCTGATGGAAAACGACTACAGCGAGCCTCTTATGGACTCCCATTGGGCCAAGGTCGGCGATCAAGTCACCCTGCGGAATGTGAAGGAACTGGAGTTCTATTATCCTGACACCGGCGAGATCATCGAGGACATTGACGCCGTTTATGAGAGCCAGTCTCCCCGTCGCTACGCTTCCCGCCCTGTGGACTATGAGGACCGGGAATTCACCGTGTGCGCCCTGGTGCTGGTCCGGCAGACGGTCAACTATCGGTATTACGGCGCGGACCAGTACGTGCTGAATTCAGAGGTCTTCAAGGACTTCACCGGCACAGACTCGATTATGCACTGGTGCTTCAACACGACGGATGAGGCGGAACCGGAGATGGAAGCCTTTCTCGCGGATTACACAGAGAACGTCCAGAGCCTTTATGACTACGAGAGCCGGGCGGCTTATGTGGAGGATTTTGAGGGCTTCCGGAATATGTTCTATATTGTCGGCGGCGCCTTGAGCTTTGTCGTTGGACTGGTGGGCGTGCTGAACTTCGTCAACGCCGTCCTGACCGGTATCCTGACGCGGAAACGGGAAATGGCGGTCCTGCAATCCATCGGCATGACGGGGAAGCAGCTGAAAACCATGCTGGTCTTTGAGGGCCTCTACTATACGCTCCTGGCTCTTCTGGTCTCCCTGGTCATGACGGTCTGCATCGGGCCTCTGCTGGGCAGTACCATCAACGACCTGTTCTGGTTCTTCTCCTACCGCCTGACCGTCCTGCCCATTCTGGTGATGCTTCCGATTTTCCTGATCCTGGGCGCGCTGGCTCCCCTGTGGACCTATCAGGCCGTGTCCCGGAAAACCATTGTGGAGCGTCTGCGGGAGGCGGAAGCGTAATCCCCTTTCCCCGGATGTAAGGCGAAAACAAATAAAGCGTTCGGAACCTTCCCGACAAAATTCAAGGAAGATTCCGAACGTTTTTGCGCTTTTTACGGCATTTCCAGAATGTTCAGCAGCCGTTGGAAATCCGCCGGGGTCCGCGCGTAGTCCTTTACGCTGTCCTTTGGAGTCCAATAGCGTTGGGATTGGGTCTTGAAGTGCTCCTGATTATATTTTTCTGTCAGATACTTGATATCCTCCGCGGCGGCGTCCAACGTCATGCTGAGTTCGGCTGGATATCCTTCCGGCATTTCCGGGGATGGGTACGTAAAGCGGACTTCATCCAGATTATCCACCAGCGCCAGCATCAGGTATTCCGCCCGTGCCATATATTTCCGTTGTTCTTCGTTCAGATTGTTGGCAAACTCCAGTTCCCAGTGGTAAGGCCGTTTGGAGGTCTGCATACTGATCGTGTAACTGCCCAGCCGTTCCTGCAAGCTCAGGATTTCCGCAATGCGTCCCAAAGCAGTCGGGTCCCCGCAGTAGGGCGTCCGGGCGTCCAGCAGCTCCAGGGCCAGACGGGAGATGGAAACACCGTCCTGCCAGACCAGTTTTCCGGATTTGCCGCCGACCCAGACTTCATCCACGCCATTCAGAGGAATGTCCACAGTTCCGCTGCCGTCCGGGAAGAGTCCGGATACCAGCACCCGCCGGGCATAGACGCAGGCAGCGCCGTCCTCAATCTCCACCTTCCAGCCATGGAGCGCGTCGCTGGAGCCTATGGACATGACAGACAGATGCAGAACGCCGTCTTCTTCCAACGCGTCGCAGTAAACTGAACTCGCTTGCATAGGCGTGCCAATGACAAAGGTTTTCAGCAGAGCCGCCGCCAGAAGTCCCACAAACGTTGCCAACACAGACACTATGACCCTTCGATGGTTCTCTCTCTTCACCTGTTTCAGAAAGTCCAGCTCTTCTACGGATTTTTGAGGCTCTCCCGTCGGCGCGGTCATGGCGTCCCATCTGGCAGCGCAGTCCGGACAGCCCTCCAGATGCCGTTCCACCGCCTCCTGGGATTCCGCACCCAGAAGACCCTCTACATAGCTTGGCAGCAGGTCCCGTACCACCCCGCAGGTCAGATCATTTTTCATTGTACGCGCCTCCATTCCGCAGTTTTTCCTTGCTCCGGTAGAACGTCACCCGCGCCCAGGTTTCCGTCCGGCCGAATACGTCCCCGATTTCCTGAAAGCTCAATCCGCCGAACGCCCGCAGATAGACGACCTCCTTCTGCGGCTCCGGCAGTCCGTGGACGAGACGGAGCAGGTCCAGACGGCCTTCCTTTTCCAACAGCGTTTCCTCCGCGGAGGGCGTTCCGGTATCCGGCGTCTCTTCTTCCAGCGGCGATCCGGAAAAGCGTCCCTGCTTCCGTAAATGCTGATACCAGAGATGCTTCGCGATCTGACAGAGCCAGGTAGAGACCTTGCAGCTTCCGTCAAATCGCCCGATGGACTGCACCGCCTGAAAAAACGTCTCCTGGGTCAGCTCTTCCGCAAGATCCCCGTCGCCGCACTTTGCCAGCAGAAATTTGTATACCGTCTGAGCATAGGATTGATACAGCTCTTCCATGGCCGCCGTCCTCCTTTCCTCCGCCTGTTCTGTTGGTATATCCCAAAATCCCGCCGGACGTTACAGCTTTTGAAAAATTTTTTGATTCAGCCGTTATTTCTCAAATTGTCCCTTGCTTTAAAACAGCCGTCATATTCCGCGCCTGCCGTCCTGAAAAAATCCCGGAACGAAGAGCACACCCTCGTTCCGGGACTGTATAGGAGATTCTATCAGGAGAAGGTCAGGGAGAACACCGCGCCGGGGTCTCCTGCAAAGGCGATGTATCCGTCTGTGGGAAGGGTGGAGGAAGCGTCGTCCCAGAGCACGGAGGAAGCCGCTACCTGTCCCTTGGCGTCGTAGACCCAGAAGCCTGCGTCCTCCGGCATCTGGACCGCCATCGTCTTCCCGGCGGCGGAGCCGATTTTGTACCAGCGGGCGTATCCGTTGGGCTGAATCGTGCAGCGGGACGCGTTGTTCTGCCCGGTGGAGATCTCCGGCGCGGCGCTGGCGTCCATGTAGACCGCGCCGTTAGAGGTGTACATCCAGAAGACGCCGTTCTGATCCCGTTCCGTCTTGATGTCGTACCCGTCCCGGCCCACGTTTCCGGGAACCTGAATCACGTAGGCGGCGTTGGATTCGTCCACGATTTGCAGGGCGGAGACGTAGCCGGGGATGCTCTCCGTCTCGCTGTCGAACTCCGTACCGGCAGAGGCTATGGCAAGATAAATCTGGGAGCTGTAGCGTTCGTTCATGGGGAAGAGGTTCACGGAGGTCATAGCAGTATCCCATGCCGTCTGCACGTCCTTGCTGACGTCGTTCTTCGGCAGTTTGACCGCGGCATAGTTGGCGGTGGGCAGTCCCCCAAGGCCGGGAAGCTGGGTAAACGCCTTCTGGTAAAGATACGTTTGCCCGTTCTCTTCCTTGACGAATTGCAGGCTTGCCGTGCCGTCTTTGTCCCGGAAGGTCCCGTCGTCATGGTAAGTAAAGCTCTGCGGGGGAACGTCCGGGCGGCTGAGGTAGTTCATGGTCAGGGTCCCGTCTTTGGACACCTCCACCAGATAGGGCATAATCGAACCGTAGTACCCGGCGTTTTCCAGAAGTTCCGCGGGCATAGGGGCAGGCTTCGCGGCGGGCAGGGTAATGGGCCGCTGGTCCACGCTGACGCCCTCGGCAGCAAGAGCGGAAACCAGCATCTGGGAAGCCGCCATCTCGTTATAAGTAGACACGCCTCCCGCGCTCAATACCGCCGCCGCCATGCCATGCTCCGGAAGCACCACAAGGCCCGCGTGATAATACTGGGTGTCGCCGCCCTTCACCAAAGCCTTGATCTTGCTCTGGGAGAAGGGATACCAATTCACGTTGTCCCAGCCAAGACCAAAGGCCAGACTGTCCGGGGCTTCCTCCGGCCAGACGCCCTTCTTGTACTCCGGCGCGGCCATAGCGTCCAGGGCTTCCCCGCTGATGACTCCGTCGCCCGTCAGCGCGCCGCCGAATGCCGCCAGGTCCTCCGCCGTGGCATAGATTCCGCCGGCGCCCAGAACGCCCAGGCAGTCCGTGGGCAGGGGCCGGGGGTCGCCGGTCTGGTAGATTTCCGCGTGGTCGAACTCCTCGCCGGGCGCATAGGTATGGGTCAGGGAAAGGGGCTGGAGAATATTGGCCCGGAGATACTCCATCAGGCCCTGTCCCGAAACGGCTTCCACCACAAGCTGGGCCAGGGTGAAACCGTCGTTGCAGTACACGCTGTAGGCTCCCGGGTCCGCCTTGAGCCGCTGGGTGGCAAGACGTTCCAGCAGCTGGGAGGTTCCCTCGTCGCAGTCGTCGTCAAACAGAAGGGCGCTTCCCATGGACGAACCCATCAGGCCGGAAGAGTGATTCAGAAGCATCCGCACCGTAATATCCTTGTAACGGGGGTCTGCCATTTTGAACTCCGGCAGATATGTGGTCACTGGCTTGTCAAGCTCCAGTTTCCCCGCGTCCGCAAGCTGCATAACCGCCGCCGTGGTGTACATCTTGCTGACGGACCCGATGCAGTAGGCGCTTCCGGCAGGCCGGCCGGCATGGGGCGCTTGAGGGGATTTCTGCGAACCACTTTCGATAATCTTCCCGTCCTGCCACACTGCCCAGCTGATGCTCGTGGCCTGCCCGTAGGTCAACGCGGACTCCGCAGCCTCCTTCGCCGTATCGGGAAGGTTCTTTGTTCCCTCCGCCGACGCAGGCACGCAGATATGCAGGCAGAGGGTCAGTGCCAGCGCCAGAACTGCCAGGCGTTTCCTGATTGCTTCTCGTTGTTTCATATGTAGATCCTTTCCCGTCCGAAACTGTCTCCGGACGCCATTGTGATGCTCCCAGCCTACACCTTCCAGCCGGTGGAAAGTCAAGGGAGAAAGTGTAAATTTTTCAGGAATGGTCCCGGTTCTGCAAAAAGGCCAGCAGCGCGTCTTCCGGCAGGGGCTTGGCGTAGAAATAGCCCTGAATGCGGTCCAGCTCCTTTTCGCGGGCCAATAAAGCCTGAACCTCCGTTTCAATGCCCTCGGCCACAATGACGTAACGATGCTCGTGCATAATCTCCGCCAGCAGTCCTATGGTCTTCTGTCCCTGGGGGGTGCTGTCCATGACGCGGATCAGGGATTGGTCGAACTTGATGACCTCGAAGGGCAGAGAGAGCATACTGGACAGATTGGAGTACCCGGTGCCGAAGTCGTCCAGATAGAACCGGATGCCCCGCTGTTCCAGATGCTCCATAATCCGCTTGACCTCCGGGAAGTCCTCCGTGACGGTCCGCTCGGTAATCTCGATCCTCAGACGGTTCCCATCCAGCTTGTAGGTGTCCAGCAGGCCCTCTATCCGCGCAATAAACGCAGGGTCCAGAATCTGCTGTCCCGTCAGATTGACCGAAGTCGTCCGCAATGGGAGGTCCGGGTGTGCGCCCAGAAAGCCGCAGACTTTTTCCAGCACAATCCAGCTGATATCGTCAATCAGGCCGTTGTCCTCCGCCATAGGGATAAACTCGCCGGGGGAGATAAACGCGCCGTCCCTGCCAAAGAGCCGGATCAGGGATTCCGCGGAGGTGAAGCGTTTCTCCCGGCAGTTGTAAATCGGCTGGTAATACATCTGAAAGGTCTTATGCTCAATGGCGTACCGCAGCTCTTCCAGCACGTACTCCTGATGCTCCATGGCCTGCTGAAGCGTGCTGTCAAAGAAGAGCATCCCCGCGCTGCCTTTGCCGGAGAGCAGGGAGACTGCATAGTTCATCTTATCAATCAGCCTGTCTTCTCCGGAGTCCTCCGGCGAGAGCAGCAGATGCACCAGATAGGCTTTTGCCGCGATGCTGCAAGTCTTTTCCTTGGCCGAAACATACCAGCTTTCCTCGAAGCGCTTCTGTATCCTGCACGCGAACGCCTCCGCCTCTTCCTGGGTACACGCCGGGCCGATCATCATGAAACGGGAATTGGCTATCCGGTACGCCTGGTAGTTCTCATCCAGCCCGCTCAGGTAATCCGCGATGCTCCGAATCAGCGCGTCGCCGACAGGAACGCCGTAGGTCCGGTTCACCAAAAGAAGCTGGCTGGGCTGTATCAGGACGATATGGGCCTGCAAACCCTTCTCCCGGCAGCGATTGACGTCCCGGGCAAAGGTCAGCCGGTCCTTCAGCTTTGTCATGGCATCAAACGACGCCGAAATATTTTCCTTCACGCCTTCTTCCTCCATCATCTGTCTGTCTGTGCAACGAACGAAGGTGTCCGCCGGCTGTTCTGTCAAGGGTCCGGCGGCGCTCTGTAGTTTCTGATTTATGCACCATATCTGTATTATAATACGCCGCTGCGGAAAAGTCAATTTCTATGCCCCGGCTGTAAGGCAACCATAAGGAAATCACCTTTGTCTTTCGAGCTGACGGCCGTCCGGTTTTGAATTGCCCGCCCAGATAACGATACAGACAGCGGCCCTTTTATTTCCGATTTATTACATTGATTATACAGCATTTGTCAGTGCGGCGCAAGGGACAGATTGGGGAACTTGCCGGAAGGATTGGCCGTCAGTATGGAAGGAGCAGGGCGTTGACAGGGGGGAGTTTATGTGCTACAATCGTCCGGTAAAATACCGAGAGGAGATGCAGGGCCATGTTGGGGCTGTTTGGCAGGAAAGAGAAAAAAGAGGGTCATTTGAAGGACCTGGTGGAAAAAGAGGACTGGACAGGACTGGCAAAGGCTTGCTACGACCTGGGGAAGGGGGCCATGGAGCAGGGCGAACTGGAGAAGGCGACCCTTTGGCTCAGCCGGGCGGACACGATCTACAGCGCCAGCGACGAGATTTATGAGGCTGCCGGGAAACCGCGCCTGTTCCGGAAGGAGATCACGGAGGACTGCCCGGACCGCCTTGCAGAGCTGGAGGAAGCGGAGACCCTGTACAACACATTCCCCGCGAAGGCAGAGGAACAGGCGGAGGACCTGGCCCCGGAACAGCTTCTGTACTGGAATCTGCTTTCCGTGGCCCGCCTGACGGTTCTTTGCGAACGCCTTGGGAAGCTGCCGGGCTGTCAGGTTCTGGGCAATGTGGGCTGGGCGGTGGAAACGGTTCTGCGGGCGCTCAAGAGTCCCATCAGCCAGGAGGAATACCAGCGCATCCAGGATCTTTGCAGCGGTCTGTATGAGTTGGGGGACTCTCCCGCGTTCTATGGCGGCGGTGAGATTGAAGTCCCCAACGGCCCGGCCTTTCAGGTGTTCGACCTCAACGGCATGACAGGCGTGCATCTGATGCTGGAGAGCTTCCTGGACGGCTTCCTGCGGGATCTGGCCAGCCACAGTCAGGGAGAAGAGGGATACGTGCGCGGCGAACCCATTGCAGGCTGCGGGCTTCTTCCGGATTACTACGTCCGTACCGGCGCCGGGAAGCTGGAGGACGTGCCGCAGATTCAGGCCGAACTGGAGCGCGTCCGGGACGACTTTGCCTTTGTCAGCGGCGCGCTCTCCTGGGAAGAACTGGCGGCCCGGGTGGAACAGTATCAGGCATTGGATATTCTGCAAAAATAAGGAAATCCCCTTGAGAGCGGCGCGCTTTCAGGGGGATTTTTGTGATTTTATGCTTTCTCGCCCGTTTCTTCTTTCCCGCCAAGTTCATTGATATCGGCGGCAGTCAGGCGGGTCAGGTCCTCACGGCTGACTTCAGGCTGTGCGGCAAGACGTCCGGCCTGGGCGACCAGAACGCGTTCAAAGATATTCCGCACGCCCCGGGCATTCCCGAAGGACACGGGGTCTGCCGCGCTCTCCTTCCGCAGAAGCTTCTCCAAGGCCCCGGCCGCGTCCTCCTCCAGCTCGTAACAGCCCTTTCTGCACTGCATCCGGAAGATTTCCAGCAATTCCTCCGGGCTGTAGTCCTCAAAATGAAGAAAACGGTTGAAACGGGATTCCAGGCCGGGGTTGGAGTGAATGAACACATCCATCAGCCCGTCATAGCCCGCGGCGATCACCACCAAATCATTCCGATGGTCTTCCATGGCCTTCAGAAGCGTGTCGATGGCCTCCTGACCAAAATCGTTGC
>Ga0073906_1005464_pt1 | contig 11373 bp, 10 predicted proteins | sample Inofromicrocosms_FD_65485 | JGI IMG/M metagenome (GOLD analysis project Ga0073906, IMG submission 65485) | Mouse cecum microbial communities from Vienna, Austria - Inoculum for glucosamine and mucus D2O microcosms | ecosystem: Host-associated > Mammals > Digestive system > Large intestine >... | reverse complement strand
TTACCGTTTGTTTCCATCTTGCAAGCAAGTTTTTCGCTTGCATTATAACACATTTTCCGCCCGAATACAAGTGCAAACGAAAAAAAGTCCGCCGAAAGAAAAAAGAGCGGTTTGTTCCGCTCTTTTTAGTAAAGTTACATACTCTCGTGAATGGTGCGGGCGATAACGTCGTCCTGCTGTTGCTTGGTGAGTTTGATAAAGTTGACGGCATAGCCGCTGACGCGAATCGTAAGTTGCGGATATTTTTCGGGGTGCGCCTGCGCGTCGAGCAGCGTATCACGGTTGAACACGTTGACGTTGAGGTGGTGTCCGCCGCCCTGCATGTAGCCGTCTAACAGAGAAATAAGATTTTCGCAGCGTTCCCCCCCGCTCTTGCCGAGCGACTGCGGCGTGATCGAGAAGGTATTCGATATACCGTCGCGCGAATAATCGTAAGGAAGTTTGGCGACCGATTCGAGCGAGGCGACCGCGCCGTTGGTGTCGCGCCCGTGCATGGGGTTCGCGCCGGGGGCAAGCGGTTCGCCCGCCCTTCTGCCGTCGGGCGTGTTGCCCGTGTTCTTGCCGTAAACCACGTTGGAGGTGATCGTCAAAATGGACGTCGTCGCGATCGACTCGCGATAGGTGGTATGGCTCTTGATTTTCCGCATGAAGGTTTTCAACAGCCAAACGGCGATCTCGTCTGCACGGTCGTCGTTGTTGCCGTACTTGGGGAAGTCTCCCTCGATACGGAAATCGGTGACGATACCGTATTCATTGCGTACGGGAAAGACCTTGGCGTACTTGATCGCGGACAGGCTGTCGACCGCGCAGGAAAGACCCGCAATCCCCGTGGCGAAGAAACGGCGGACGCAAGTATCGTGCAAAGACATTTCGAGCGCCTCGTAGTTGTATTTGTCGTGCATATAGTGAATGACGTTGAGGGTATTCACATACAGACGGGCAAGCCAAGTCATCATGCCGTCGTATTTATTAACGACGTCGTCATAATCGAGCGCGCCGTCGCCGGATACGGGCTCGAACTTGGGAGAAACCTGCAAGGGAAGCCCCGATTCGCGATCCTTCACCATTTCGTCCCTTCCGCCGTTGATCGCATACAGAAGGCACTTGGCAAGATTGGCGCGCGCGCCGAAAAACTGCATATCCTTGCCCACGCGCATTGCCGAAACGCAACAGGCAATGCAATAATCGTCGCCGAGCTCGGGGCGCATCAAGTCGTCGCTCTCGTACTGAATGGCGGAAGTCTTGATGGAAACGTCCGCGCAAAACCGCTTGAAATTATCAGGCAACAGCTTCGACCAAAGCACGGTGAGGTTGGGCTCGGGCGCAGGGCCCAAATTGATAAGGGTATGGAGAATGCGGAAACTGCTCTTTGTGACGAGCGTCCTGCCGTCTAAGCCCATACCGCCGATGGATTCCGTGACCCAAGTCGGATCGCCGCTGAACAGCTCGTTATACTCCTTCGTGCGCATGAATTTGATGACGCGCAATTTCATGACGAAATGATCGACGAGCTCCTGCGCCTCCTCCTCGGTGAGCGCGCCCTCTTTTAAGTCGCGCTCGATGTAAATATCGAGGAAGGTGGTGTTTCTGCCGATGCTCATCGCCGCGCCGTTCTGCTCTTTTACAGCGGCAAGATAGCCGAAATACAGCCACTGGATCGCCTCTTTGGCGTTGACAGCCGGCACGGAAATATCGAAGCCGTATTCCGCCGCCATCTCTTTGAGCGCGCGGAGCGCCTTGATTTGCTCGGAGAGCTCCTCGCGGTCGCGGATCTTGTCGGGAAGCATTGTTCCGTCCAAAATCGCCTTGTCCTCTTCCTTTTTCTTGATGAGGCGGTCGACGCCGTAGAGCGCGACGCGGCGGTAATCCCCCACGATCCTGCCCCGCCCGTAGGTATCGGGCAAGCCCGTTAAAATGTGCGCCCTGCGCGCACGGCGCATTTCCGGCGTATAGGCGTCGTAAACGCCGTCGTTATGCGTTTTGCGGAAGGTGAAAATATCCTTGACGCGGTCGCTCGCCTCGTAGCCGTACATGGTGAGCGCCTCCTCCGCCATACGGATTCCGCCGAGGGGCATGAGGGCGCGCTTGAAGGGCTTGTCCGTCTGCAAGCCGACGATCTTTTCCAAACCGCGGTCGAAATATCCCGCCTTATGGCTGTTGACGCGGGAGATGATATCGGTGTCCGCGTCGTACACGCCTCCCCGCTCCCGCTCCGCCTTGGAAAGTTCGAGCACCTGTTCCCAAAGCTTCTTAGTCGCCTCCGTTGCGGGGGCGAGAAACGCGCCGTCCCCCTCGTAGGGCGTGTAGTTATGCTGAATGAAATCGCGCACGTCGATTTCGCCGTTGCTCCATTTACCCGTTTCAAATCCGCGCCATGCTTCCATATCCTTCTCTCCTTTTTTACTTTCTTATGTATGAACTATACCTTCTTTTCCGTTAAAATGCGTCTTGCATTTTCAATGCGCTCCTTCGTAGGGGGGAGCGTCCCGTGAAGAGGATAGCGAAGTCCCAACTGCCCGTACTTGGCTTCCCCCATACCGTGATAGGGCAAAACCTCCACCTTCTCTACCGTGCTTAATCCGTCTATCAACGCCCTGAGACGTCTGAGCGCGCCGTCGTCGTCCGTAAGCCCCGGCACGAGCACGTGGCGGATCCACACGGGGACTCCCCTCCCGCTCAAAAACGAGGCGAACGCGCGGGGCGCGCCTCCGCCTATCCCCGTAAGCACGCGGTGCGCTTCTTCGTCGGCGTGCTTGATATCGAGCAAGACAAGATTTGTGACGCGCGCAAGTTCTTCGTAGCGCCCGTCCTCCTCCCGAAAGCAAATGCCCGAGGTGTCGAGACAGGTGTGCACGCCCTCCCGTTGGAGCAGAGTAAAGAGTTCTATCAAAAAATCGAGCTGTACGAGCGGTTCGCCGCCCGAAACGGTCACTCCGCCCTTGCTTCCGAAATAGGAGCGGTATTTGACCGCCTCGCGCGCGACCTCTTCCGCGCTCATCTCCCGCCCGCCCGCAAGCGGACGACTGTCGGGATTATGGCAATACAGACAGCGCATGGGACAGCCCTGCAAAAAAACGACGAAGCGTATTCCCGGCCCGTCCACCGTACCGAACGATTCGAATGAATGGATTTTTCCCACTGCGCCCATCGCAACGCTCCCTTACGCCCGAAAAAAAAGACAGCTTTTATTTCCATAAAAACTGCCCAGACGAACGGCTTTTCCGCGCATACGGTTCCACGCGGTTCTCCGCCTCTCTCGTCAGTTGCCGTATGCGGTTTTCAAATGTGGATTCATCATACAACATTGCGCGGAATTTGTCAAGAAAAATAAAACGAAATTCGGAAAATATTTTTGCGCGTCACCACTAAATATAGTGTTTGCAGGAAAATATTAACACAAAATATAGCATTCTTCAACAAACTACAAATCGATCGATTCCTTATAGATCACGCTCTTGCTCACGCCTCTGTCGGCGGCGGTGCGCTTCAACGCTTCTTTCTTGGGCAAACCCGCCTGCATATAGTGCATGACGTGCTCTTTTACGGAAAGCGCGCAGAGCGCATTCTCCCCCTCGGGCGCGCCCTCTACCACGAGAACGTATTCCCCGCGCTTCTCCCCCGTAAGCCCGCCCGCGAGCGTAAACGGAACGCTCTCCTCGTGAATTTTGGTGATTTCGCGTACGGCGCAGGCATTGCGGTCGCCGAACGCCGCGTACATGGCGGAAATATAGGCGTCCACGTCCTGCGGGGCACAGTGAAAAACGAGGGTTTCCCGTACGGAAGCATAGCCGTCGAGGAATTTTGCGCGCTCGCCCGCCTTATCGGGCAAAAAGCCGAGAAAGGTAAATTTATCGGAGGGAAGCGCGGAGAGCACGAGCGCACAAAGCATAGCGTTCGCGCCGGGAAGCACGGTATAAGCTTCCCCCGCTTCCCTTAAAACACGGCAGACCTCCCGCCCGGGATCGGACACGACGGGCATCCCCGCATCCGACACGACGCAGATGTTTTTTCCCGCCTTGGAAAGCGCGATTATTTTTTCCGCCGCCTCCCGCTCGTTGAATTTATGACAGGAATAGAGCGGTTTCTTAATCTCGTAAGCGTTGAGCAATTTCAAGGTATGGCGGGTATCTTCGCAAAAGACTGCGTCCGCCCCGCGCAGGCATTCCAACGCACGGAGCGTAATATCCTTTAAATTGCCGATCGGCGTTGCCACAAAATAAATCATAGAAACATTTCGCAAACTTTTCGTTCCGAAAAGCTTTGCGGGCTACTCTCCTTTGGGGTTTCTCTTTATTACAGGAGCATTGAGCCCCGTCTATCAAAAGTCATTCGTTCGCGGTTTGGGGCAAAACGTCCAAGCCCGCTTTGCCGCCCTTGACGGCGACGACCAAAACGCAATAGGGCTTTGCGCCCGCCCTGCCCGAAACAAATTGCAGTTTTTTTGGTTCCAATCCGTTTTCGTGCAAAGTATACAACACCTCCGCCGCCCTGTCGGCGCGGTGAACGAGTGCAAATCTTCCGCCGTACTTCAAACAGCGCGAAGCGGCTCGGCACAGCTCTCGGAGCGTAAGCGCAAGCTCCTTTCGGCAAGACGCTTTATCCGCGTCGGCATTTTCGAATCCGCCGCTCTCGTAGGGCGGGTTGCACAAAATCAAGGAAAACGCTTCAACATACTTCGCGGGAATATCTTGCACGCGCATATGCTCCACCGTGAAAGTCTGCTCTAAGCCGTTGAGCGCGACCGTCTTTTCGCTCATGCGGACAAGAGCCTCCTGCATTTCAAACAGCGTTACCGAACGCACGCCCGTGTTCTCGGCATAAAAATGCAAGCCGACGACCCCGCTCCCCGAGCAAAAATCGGCGACCGCCTCGTCCTTCTTCGCCGTTACGAAACGGCTTAAAAGCACGGAATCGGAAGTGAAGCGGTAACGCTCCGTATCCTGTATGATGCGATAGTTTCCAATGAGTAAATCTTCTATGACTTCCATAATGAATTTATCCCGATCCTCCCGCACGCGCACCGCTTATCGACGAGCTTACAAAAAAATAAAAGCGCGGAAGCCCGCGCTTTTTGTTTGGCTTACTCAGCCTTGATTGCACCCGTAGGGCATCCGTCCTCGCAAGCGCCGCAATCGATGCAAGCGTCGGGATCTACGACGTACGTGGAATCGCCGGGAGCGATTGCGCCAACAGGGCAAGTGTCCGCGCAAGCGCCGCAGGACACGCACGCATCGGTAATCGTATGAGCCATGGTGTACCTCCATAAGTTTTGGTAAGTTTATTATAGCACATCTTTTCGGATTCGTAAAGGATTTTTGCTTATTCTTCGGAATTTTTATCATTTCCGTCGTTTTCGGCACGGTGGAACTTCACGTCCGCCACGGCAAAATCGCGGTAGAAAAAGGTGTTGTCCTTTTCTATTTTCACGCGGATCTCCTGTTTGAGCATATTCTGCGATACAACCGCACCCTTCCCCTCGGGGGTTTCCACGGAAGAACCGATTTTGGGCATCTTCTTATAGACGTTCGCATAATACTCGTTTTCGTAGGAAAGACAGCACATGAGCCGTCCGCACAGACCGCTGATTTTTCCGGGGTTGAGGGAAAGCCCTTGGTTTTTCGCCATTTTAATGCTTACCTTTTTAAAATCGGGCATACAGGAGGCGCAGCAGCATTCCCTCCCGCAGGGCGCGATCCCTCCCAAGATTCGCGTTTCGTCGCGAATGCCCACCTGTTTGAGTTCGATTCGGATATGGAATACCGACGCAAGATCTTTTACGAGCTCGCGGAAGTCCACTCTGCCCTCCGCAGTGAACGTAAACACCACTTTACTGCCGTCGAACGCAAATTCGCAATCGATGAGCTTCATCTGCAAATTGTGCTTGCGGATCTTCTCCTTGCAAATACGCATCGCCTCGCCTCGGCGTTCCTCGTTGCGTTTCACCGTTTCTTTGTCGTGCGCGCTTGCAGGGCGTAGAACGGGCTTCAACGGAGAAACGACGTCCTTTTCGGCGATTTCTTTTTCGGGATCGACTACGATGCCGTACTCCGTTCCCCGCGCCGTTTCCACCACGACGCCCTGCCCGCGTTCGAGCGAAAATTTGCCCGCGCTGAAATAGTAGGGCTTGCAATTATTTTTAAATTTTACTACGACAACTTTTGCCATTTTATCTTCTCCCTTCGGATCCGCGCGACCAGCGTTAAAAGCGCCTGCGCGTAATTTGCATTGAATTGTATTTGCCGTTCCGTTTCCCCGACGAGCCGTATTCCTTCGAGAAGCGCCCCCGCGGGATATTCCCGCCCGATCGCTTCGATCTCTTCAGAACGGATCGCGGCGTACCTTTCCTGCGCCGTCGCGTAAAACAGCGCGTCGCGCAAGGTGAGTTTGAGCGCCGAAAGCAAAGCGCGCTTATCCTCCCCGTTTCCGCACTCACGGCAGAGTGCAACGTAGTTCTCTTCGTTTAGCAACCGAACGGCGAGAGCAAACTCGTCGCCCCCCGCAAGTAGTTTTTCGGCGACCGAATAGACGCCTCCGCTTGCCGCCGCCGCTTTTCGGATATCCCCCTCGCCCGCATGACCGCGCGCGAGCGCGCGTTCGATCTCCTCTTCCGAAAAAGGCGCTTCTTGAAACTTTTTCGCCCGCGATAGCACGGTAGGAAGCACGGAGGAGGACGCCGTCGCCCCGATCAAAAAGAACACGCTTTCATAGGGTTCTTCCAACACCTTTAACAGCTTGTTCTGCACGAGCGGAGAAGCCGTATGGAATGCGTCCAGCACGAACAGCTTGCGCTTGCCCTCCACGGGACTGAGCGCCGCCTCGTCGAGAATGCGCGCCGTCGAATCCGCCGTAAGCTTCTCGCCCGCCAAGGGATAAAAGACGCAGTCCGAATAACTCTCCTCGTCGATGAGTTTCGCCGTTCTGCTCCCGTCCTCCGCACCTAAAATCGCTTTGGCGCATTCTCTCAAAAGCGGACGGAGCAAAGCCCCGTCGGGAAAGAGCACGAGCACGGCGTGGGAAAGCTCGTCCCGCTCCGCATCCGTAAGAAGCCTTTGATATGCGGTTGTCTTGCGGAGAAGTATTTGCATTTCAGCTCCTTGTCATACAGGCGTAGGCGGAGGGCTCCTCCCCTCCGTCCGCATTCCCGCGCGGAAGTTTTGCAAGCAACCGCCCGAGCTTTTTCAATTCCCGCACGCGGGTGCAGGGAGAGAGGTAGAACGCGAGATAGTTCCCGTCGTTGAATTCGGCATAGACGCCGCGGCGTTCCAGAAACGCCTGCGCTTCGTTCGCCTTGTCCCCGAACGCGATGAGTATTTTGCTCCAATCCTCGTTTTCGTATGCTCCCCAAGCGGTTTTGCATTCTCTTGACAGCAATTCTATTTTCTCGTTCCGCGGATATTTGACCGCGTACTCCACGCTCGCCATGATCGGATAGGAAGGCGACGTGGTGCGAAACAGCCCGACGGCTTGTTTGAGAAGAGGCGCGAACCGCCCGTTTGCGGAAACGACCGCCCCCTGCGTGAGCGCAGGCAGGGACTTATGCGCGCCGTCCACCCACATATCGGCGAATCTGCCGGCATGAAACTTCGTAAAATGCAGATGACTGCCGTGCGCACCGTCGATACAAAGCGGTTTTCCCAATGCGGCGCAAATCTCCTTCGCCTCTTCGAGCGGAGGAAAATTGCCATAATAGTCGGGCGACGTGATCAGAAGCGCGTCCGCCTCCGACAGCGCGGTTTTCATCTCCTCCGCCGTCGGCTGCATCGGAACTCCCGCAACTCTTTTCCCCTCGATGACAACGGGGCTAAGCCCCAGAATTTGACAGCCGTTGATAACGCTGATATGAGTAAACGCGGGAAAAGCGATTCTTTTACAACCCGCCTTTAAAAGCGCGGCGAGCATGGCGTGAACGCCGCAGGTGCTTCCGTCCGTGAGAATAAAGCTCGCGTCCGCGCCCAAGATTTCGGCGATATCCCGCTCCGCCTGAGCAATGACGCCCGTCGGCGCAAAGAGATTGTCCGAATAGGACAGCTCCGTAACGTCCGCCCCCGCGCGCTTATGCCCCGGCGTATGAAAGGAAATGTGCCGTTTTTGCGCTTTCAGCATGGAGGCGATTTTACAATCCGAGTGCTTCATCATGCGCCGTACGTTTCCACCAAATAACGCAGGAAGGTCAGGGTTTCCATGCGCAGATCGTTGCCCGCGCCCCGTTCGTTAAAGAAGAGAACGAGCACGACGCCGTCCGTCGTGCGCGTACCGTCCGCTACGCGGTACACCAAATTATCCAGCCCGCCGTGAAGCCCCGAAACGTCGAAACCCGCGCAACGGTCGCCGTCCGAATAGCTTACGATGCGATAGGAAATCTTTCCGTCGTCAAGCGCGCTCCGAACCGCGAGATAGTCGTTCTTCAAGCTCTCAATGCGCGCCTTTTCCAAGACGATCCCCTCCTGCTTTTTCGCCGCGGAGCGAAACCGCTTGTCCTTTGCGTTGCGCGCCAAAAAGTGCTCCTCGACGCGCGCGTCGAACCCTTCGAGCTTTTCATAGCTCTCCGTGTCGTAAAATTTTGCGAGATACTCCTTACACCAAACTTCGATAAAGTACTGCGTATCCCAAAATCCGCCCGTGTCTTCTTCGCCCGCATACAGCCCGTAGCAAGCGCCGTCGCTCTCCCTTGCCGTCATGGCTTTGAGCGTCGATTCGCTCGTCACGTTCCCGTCGTCGTCCACGACCGTAACGTCGGTCACGAACATCGCCGTGCCCTCGCCCGCCGCGCGGCGCGCGGTATAGGCGGAGCCCGCATAGGCGTTACCCGAAAAGCTGTTGAAATTGCTTTCGAGAATTTCGTAAGAGAATATCTTTTTTTCTTCGAACGCATCGGACATATTATAAAAATCCGAGCCCGCGCCGACGTCGGTGTAAGCGTAGACCTCGAAAGTCTGCGCTTCCGTCGGAGTCGTTCCGACCATCGTAAAAAAGATAGACAGCAAGGCGACCGCCGCCGCAATGCAGACGACGATTTTCAGCCAGTCGTAAGCGAGCAGGTTGCCCAGCCGTTGTTTGGTAATTTTTGCGTCCAAATCGGCTCCTTTTCAAAGAAAGGCACGAAAAGCGTATCAACGCGTTTTCGTGCCCCTTTTTCTTATTTTTTGGGTTTCATGGTAGGGAATAAGAGCACGTCGCGAATGCTGTCGTTGTTCGTGAGCAGCATAACAAGCCTGTCCACGCCGAAGCCCAGCCCGCCCGTGGGCGGCATACCGTATTCCAAAGCGTTGAGGAAATCTTCATCTACCTCCGCGTTCATGCCGAGCGCGCGCTTCTTTTGCGCCTGCGCCGTCATTCTCTCGCGTTGGTCGATAGGATCGTTGAGCTCGGAAAAGGCGTTGCCCATTTCCATGCCCGTAATAAAATACTCGAACCGCTCCGTCATGGCGGGATCGGAAGGCTTGCGCTTGGCGAGCGGAGAGATCTCCACGGGATAATCGTAAATAAAGGTGGGCTGAATGAGCTTGTCCTCCACGAACTCGTCGAAGAACGCGGCAAGCAAATGCCCCTTCGTATCCTTCCCCTTCTCGATTTCCACGCCCTTTTCCCGCGCGATTTCGCGCGCTTCTTCGTCCGTTTCGATCTGCGCGAAATCTACGCCCGAATATTTCTTCACCGCCTCCGTCATGGTGAGGCGTTCCCATTTGCCGAGATCGATCTCGTGTCCGCGGAAGGGAACGATCTCCGTCCCGCATACGTTCTTCGCTATACGGCGGTACATTTCCTCCACGAAGTCCATCACCTCGAAATAATCGGCGTAAGCCTGATAAATTTCCACCGTGGTGAACTCGGGGTTATGGGAAGAATCCATACCCTCGTTGCGGAAAATTCTGCCCAGCTCGTAAACCTTTTCGTATCCGCCCACGATGAGCCGTTTCAAATACAGCTCCGTTTCGATGCGCAGGTACATATCGATATCGAGCGCGTTGTGGTGCGTTTTAAAGGGACGCGCGTCCGCACCGATCTCGATGGGCAACAAAATGGGAGTGTCCGCCTCTAAAAATCCCTTTTCGTTGAGATAACTGCGAATCTCGGAAATGATCTTCGCACGGCGGTAAAAGGTCGTGCGGACGTCCTCGTTCATGATGAGATCCACGTGCCTGAGGCGGTATTTCATATCGACGTTGACGAGCCCGTTGTGCTTTTCGGGCAGAGGCAACAAAGATTTAGTGAGCATTTCGAGATGCGTCGCGTGTACGGACACCTCCCCCGTCTGCGTCTTGAAAACCGTACCGCGAACGCCTACGATATCGCCGATATCGTAATCCTTTTTATAGGAAGCGTACACGTCCTCGCCTACGTCCTGACGGGTGATATAGAGCTGTAACTGACCCTCGCCGTCCGAGATATGCGAAAAGGAGGCTTTCCCCATGATACGGCGGGACATGAGCCTGCCCGCTACGGAAACCTCTTTCCCCTCATACTGCTCGAACCCGTCCTTTATCGTTTGGGAACGCGCGGTAACGGCGTACTTGGTTTTCAAATAGGGGTTCGCCCCCTCCGCCGTCAGTTTCTTCAATTTTTCGCGGCGGATACGCGCCTGCTCCGCAAGCTGCTCCTCCGCGTTTAAGTTGATCTCGTCCATTTCGACCTCTTAGATCTCAGCTGATTTTTACGATTTTCAGCTTGTATTCGCAATCGGGCGCCTTTACGGTAACGGTTTCTCCCTTTTTATGCCCCAAAAGAGCTTTCCCGACGGGGGATTCGTTGGAAATGACGTTGTGCATCGCGTCCACTTCCGTCGTCCCCATAATGGTGTAAACGGTCTGCTCCTCCAAGTCGTCGTCGTACACGGTCACTTTGGAAGCGATATGCACCACAGAATTGTCGTCCGATTCTTCGATGATTACGGCGTTTTTGATCTTATAATCGAGCTCGCTGATCTCGCCCTCGTTCGCCGCCTGCTCGTTGCGCGCCGCGTCGTACTCTGCGTTTTCCGAAAGATCGCCGTGACTGCGCGCCTCTTGAATGCGCGCCACGATTTCCGCACGCTTGACCCTTTGGAGATATTCCAACTGCTTTACCGCCTCGTCGTATCCCTTTTGCGTCATGAAAAATTCTGCCATTTTTACCCTCTTTTTTTATGCGCTTTACGCGCTTTCAATAAAGACGACCGTGATTTCCGCAAAATAAGCGGAAACCACGGTTCTTTCCTTTTCATTATAGCGGCTTTTCGCCCCTTTGTCAAGTCAGTTTCCTCATTCAGTGAAGCTTTTTCCCGCAATTTTTCAAAAATCGCTCCATTCTGCGCACCGCTTCGGTGAGTTCCGCCATGCCCGTCGCATACGAACAGCGCACGTGATACTCCCCGCAAGCGCCGAACGCGCTGCCCGG
>Ga0073906_1005463_pt1 | contig 11380 bp, 7 predicted proteins | sample Inofromicrocosms_FD_65485 | JGI IMG/M metagenome (GOLD analysis project Ga0073906, IMG submission 65485) | Mouse cecum microbial communities from Vienna, Austria - Inoculum for glucosamine and mucus D2O microcosms | ecosystem: Host-associated > Mammals > Digestive system > Large intestine > Cecum... | reverse complement strand
AAGTCAATCGTTGTTCCGGTGAAATACGACCTCGACAAATATGAGATAATGATGAACAAGGCAATTGTTGCTGGATTGAACCGTTCGGAATATATCCGTCAGGCATCAATCCATTGTACGGTGACGGAGCGTCTAAAACCCAAAGACGTAAAGGCGATAAGAGATCTTCAGGGCATAGCCGAGAATCTCAATCGCATCGCCAAATTCTGTTCATCTATTCTAAACAGAGGTTCAACAAATGAGAACCTTGTCCAACTTTTTCGGGACATATACGAATGCCGGGACTTTATTTTGTCGCTTATCAAAACCTATCGTAATACTCCCGACAGCATATGATGGGCAAGATAAGCAACGGCGGAAGTGCCGGAGGTTGCATTGATTATGTCACCCGAAAGAAGAAGGACAAACCGGATGGTTCGCCCTGTGATGAATGGAAAATCATCGACTCTAAAGATGTATTTCTGTCAGGTGGGCGAGCGGAAATCACCGCCTCTTTACAGGATAACATATCTATGAACCCGAATGTCAAAGACCCGGTCGGACACATTTCTCTCAACTTTCACGCCTTGGATAAGGACAAGGTGACAGAGGAAATGATGGTTGAAATCGCTGGAAAATATATGGAGAGAATGGACATAAAAGACACTCCTTATATATTGGTCAGGCATTTCGACAAGGATTATCCGCACTGCCACTTGGTGTATAGCCGAATTAATAATTTCGGGGAGACTATCTCCGACAGTAATGACTATAGTCGCAATAAAGACGCTTGTCGTTCCTTGACTGAGGAGTATGGACTGCATATTTCCGACGGTAAGCAGCATACGAATGTGGACCAACTTCGTGGTGTCGAGAAAATCAGATATGAGATTTTCAATGCAGTAAATGACGCATGGAAAGATCGTAGCATCTGCGATTTTGACAAATTCAAGGCTAAACTCAAAGCGTCAGGTGTCGGTATAGAGTACAAATACAGGCGTGGCACCAATGAGGTGCAAGGCCTGTGGTACACCCGAAAAGGGAAACGGTTTTCTGCATCGAAGATTGACCGGCGTTTCAGTTACAGTAATATTCGAAAGCATCTTTCAGAGAATCGCCCATTGCATCCCGACTCAAAATGGATGTATGCCGACGGCTCCATTGTCCCGATAACCAATTTCCGAGGAGTGAAATTTTCTAGACAGCAGATTAATGACTACGTTACAGGCAAAGCAATCCGCGTCGATGGATGTAAGGGAGAATACTCTACCGTCTATTTGAAATTCGTACCGGAAGTCAAAGTACCCAAAGTATTTTCATCAAATCCAGACGAGCCTAAGCAGACTTCAACTTCTTCCTTTGCCCCATCTCTTAGCCATACTCAGCAACCGTCCGCTCCCGAAGGTGGATGCTGTTCAGTATCCGGAGGCGATACTGAGACATTCTCTGAGTTCAAGGCGAGACATCCGGAGCTTACGCCTAAGCAAGCCCTTGATGCATGGCGAGCCAAACGCCGAGGCAAGCACCTCAACGGCGGCTTCCACATGTGACAACAATCCCCATTCAATGCCATCGACAGCCAACGCAGTTGCCGATGGCACTTTCTTATACCTTCCATCAGCTTCTACTTGACAGAAAATGTTGAGGAAATTTGGTTGCATCAAAAATAATCATTAATTTTGTCATAAATTGACAAATCAAAATTTGACAACAATGTATTTCGCACAGAAATTAAAGTCGTTGAGAGAAGAGAATCACTATCTACAAAGACAGATAGCGGCACTGCTCGACATAGATACACCTATGTATAGCCGCATTGAGCGAGGAGAAAGATTTGCAAAAGAAGAACATATACCCATATTGGCTAAATACTATGATATAGATGAAAACGAGTTACGACAATTATGGTTAGCTGACAAAGTGTACGATGTAATTGCTGGTGAGTCATCAGCAAATGATGTTTTATCTATTGTTTCAGAAAGTATAGCTGAATATGGAAAAGAAAATAAAAGTTGCTGATCTGGTATCAAGATTTCGACAAGATTTTGACTATTACAAATCAGAACGATATAACGAAACCTTATTACGGAGCGATTTCCTCGACCCTCTGTTTGAATTGTTGGGTTGGGATATTAAAAACGTTCAGGGTAAGAGCACTAATGAGAGGGAGGTTCTTTTGGAAGAACCCTTAAAAGCTAATGCCCATACTAATACTAAGAAACCAGATTACACTTTTAGACTGTTTTCAGAAAGAAAATTCTTTTTGGAAGCCAAGAAACCGCATGTCAAAATTGAGGTGGAAGATGGTCCAGCCAGACAAGTGCGCAGATATGGTTATACTGCAGGACTTAATATTTCTGTGCTTTCTAATTTTGAGTATTTGTACATCTACGATACAACCATACCTGTAAATGGTGACGATAGTAGAAAAAAGTGTCTCATCAAGAGCTATCATTATACTGAATATGCGGAAAAATTTGATGAGATTTCTTCCTTGCTGAGTCAGGACAGTGTATATAATGGTGATTTTGATAAGAACTGGGCGCATATTGAACGCAATATCGATTACAAGCCAATAGATAAGTTATTTCTTGAGCAGATAAATAATTGGAGACTTGCGTTAGCGAATGAAATACATCGAGAGAGTCCAGAGATGCCGCTCGACCAATTATCGGACATCGTGCAAAGCTATATTAATAAACTCCTATTTCTACGTGTATGTGAGGATCGCAACATTGAGACTTATCAAGAATTACTGTATATTGCAGAAAAAGGAGATGCTACTGAATTAGTATCTTTATTCCATAAGGCCGACCTAAAGTATAATTCCGGTCTCTTTGATGAGTTTCTGGCACCACAATTAATCGGCAATATATCTTCGACTTTCTGGGATATTGTAAGGCAGTTGTATTATCCTGAAACTCCATATTCTTTTGCCGTTTTGTCATCAGATATTCTTGGTCGGATTTATGAAATATTCCTCTCTAAACGGATTGCAGATGTCGATGGTTCGTTGGCGCTAGTTGATAAGCCGGAAAATGTCGATAGAGACGTTGTTACCACACCGACATATATAATCCAAGAGATACTTAGGCGTGCCGTACTCCCTAGAGCTGTAGGTAAAAATCTGGGCCAACTATGCGAGATGAAATTTGCTGATATCGCATGCGGTTCTGGTGCATTTTTACTGGAACTATTCCAATTATTGTGTGACGTTACATTGGATTACTATATTCATAATAATCCGGAAGAACTCTGCCGCACTGGTATAGACGGTTTTCGTTTGCCCTACTCTATGAAGGTTAAAATACTTACTAACTGTATTTTTGGAGTAGATAAAGATTACAATGCGACAGAAGCGACTAAGTTTGGGCTATTGCTTAAGGTGCTGGAGGATGAGAATGTAAACTCTTTATCCGGTCATAAGCCGATATTGCCAAGTTTATCTCAAAATATATTTTTCGGGAACAGCCTTTTGGGGCCTGATGATGTAAAAAACACAAACCTCAGAGAGTCTATTAACACGTACGATTTCGGAGAATTGAAATTTGATGTCGTTATTGGGAATCCTCCATATATGTCATCGGAGGATATGAAGAATCTTACTCCATTAGAGCATCCATTATATCCGTCAAAATACAATTCGGCCTATAAACAGTATGACAAGTACTTCCTGTTTATAGAACGTGGGCTTCAACTCTTAAAAGATGATGGAGCTCTTGGGTATATCATACCTAGCAAATTCATGAAAGTAGGTGCAGCTCTTAAACTGAGAGACTTAATTGCCATAAATCATCATCTCGCAGAACTCATCTCCTTTGGTGCAAACCAAGTATTCAATGGCAAAACCACATATACGTGTCTGCTGATTTTAACCAAGGAAAACAATCCCAACTTCAAGTATGAAGAAGTTCGTGATCTTTCTCTTTGGAGAACCAGACTTGACGTTAATGACATAACTGAACGCTCATCAGATTATATCAGTTCTGATACATGGGCATTATTACCAATGGAATTCGACCAACTTTTTGAAAAGATTCAAAGAGATGGCTATACCTTGTCAGATGCAGTTGGAAGCGATAATATCTTTAACGGTATTCAGACAAGTGCTAATAAGACCTATATTTTTCAGCCTATCGCCGAGACTGCAACCACTTATTCATTTTTGAGAGGTAACTCCACATGGGAAATAGAAAAGAGTCTTACCAAGCCTTATTTTAAGACTGTCAAGGATGGTCTGAGCTCCTATAATTCATTCAGACCGAATGCTCGTGTAATTTTCCCCTATATTAAAGACGGCAATGGGAAGTTGCAGATAGTATCACTGGAGGAATTGGCTGAAAAATATCCTTTAGGATATTCCTACATAATGGCTTTTAAGCACGAACTGGACAGAAAGACTCGTGACATTAAGCCCACCCCGGACAATGACAATGAATGGCATAGATACGGAAGGCATCAGAGTCTTGAAGCATGCGAACTGCCATGCAAACTAATTGTAGGAGTGCTCTCTCAAGGAGAAAAGTATGCCGTAGATATTTATGGCACTTTGGTTTCATCTGGAGGGACCGCAGGATATTGTATTATCAGTTTGCCGGAGAACTCTCCATACTCAATTTATTACCTCCAAGCACTACTCACATCAAGACCTCTTGAATGGGTCTCATCTTTGTATGGTGAGATATTTCGGGGTGGTTTCATTGCAAGAGGTACTAAAGTCCTCAAGCAATTACCTTTTAGGTCAATTGATTTTACCAATCCGGTTGATAAACAATTGCATGATGACATATCTGCTCTACAACAAGAACTTATCTCAATTGGGGATAGAATTGTCAATGCCGGGAACAACAACCGAATCCTTACACCCTTGAAAAGAAATTTCTCCATTAAGAAGAATGAAATGGAGGTTCTTATTCAAAAGCTCTTCTGTCTGACAGAGGAAGAATATTATCAAATACCCAAAATATCAGAGATATATGCAACTATTTGAAAATGCAACCGAGCAGAAATTGAGAGGGGGATATTATACACCTCCGCAGATAGCCGCATTCCTGTTACAATGGGGAATGTCAGGCTTGACGCATCCTGATATTTTGGAACCCAGTTGTGGAGATGGTGTATTCTTTGAGCAGATGCAAAATCTCAATATGGATTTTACATCATTTCTTGGCATAGAATTAGATGAGGAAGAGGCTAATAAGGCATTGGCGATTGATCTTCCTGACGCAGAGATTCAAAATCGTGATTTTCATGAATTTTGCTTGACGACAAATCAACGTTTTGATCTTGTGGTTGGGAATCCTCCGTTTATTCGTTACCAATATTATGACCAATCGCTGCAATCTTTAGCTGCTGATATTTTTAAGAAGGCTAAATTGAAGTACTCAAAATTGACAAATGCTTGGGTAACCTTCATAGTAGGTAGCTCTTTATTGTTGAAGGAGCGAGGAAAAATTGCTTTTGTTGTGCCAGCAGATATACTACAAGTATCCTATGCCAAGCAACTTAGAAATCATCTTATCAAGACCTTTAACCAAGTGAATATCATTTCATTTGAGCAGCTTGTATTTGATGACATTCAACAAGAAGTGGTTTTGCTGCTTTGTGAAAAAGATGGAAGTGGAAGACATAATATTGACCATGTTGATGTCAAGGATATTTCAGCTTTACAATTCCTGCTTAATGGAGGACTGCATTTCAACAAAAAAACAGTCAATAAGGATTCCGATAAGTGGTCATATTATTTTCTATCAGAAGAGGAAATCTCTTTCATTGAGAATTTGTCATCAAATGCGGAACACCATATTGGAGACTATGCTTCTGTAGAAGTCGGCATTACGACAGGTGCCAATCAGTATTTTACAGTACCGAAATCGATTGTTGATTTCTATGGATTAGATGATTTTGCAAAACCCATGGTCGGAAGAAGCGTGCAAGTGTCAAGTCTTGATTTCACAACGCACGACTGGCAGAAAAATGTGAATAAAGGTAGTCGTGCACACTTACTTGTGTTTAGATCAAAAGAGGAAATTGCTAATCATGACGGCGCAAAAGAATATATAGCCTCCGGCGAGGCAGATGGGATTAATAAAGGATACAAGACCAGCATCCGCGATGACTGGTTTGTAATCCCTTCGGTTAAACTCTCAGACGCTCTGTTCCTACGAAGAAATCATCTATTCCCTCGTCTTGTATTAAACAGTGCTCAAGCTTATACCACAGATACAATGCATCGTGTATTCTTTAAGCTAGGCACTAATCACAAGGCATTTGTAGCGAGCTACTATAATTCACTCTCTTTTGCTCATGCCGAAATAGTAGGCAGGAACTTTGGAGGTGGCGTATTGGAACTGATGCCCAGCGAGGTAGAGTCCATATATCTACCTTATAATGAAGACAATGATATGATTTTTGATGAGATAGATGCAATGCTTCGTAAAGGAGAATCTATTGACAAAATTCTTGATTTTACAGACCAAAAAATACTCATTGAGAAATACGGTTATTCGTCAGAAGAAGTTAAATTAGGGCGTACCATCTGGGAAAAATTGTCTTCCAGAAGACTAAAGAAAGGGAGAACTAACATATGAGAATACAATCAGTTCATATCCGGAATTTCCGTAAATTAAAGAATTGCCATATAGACTTTGGAGAAAGAGAGACGGTATTTGTTGGTGCTAATAACAGTGGAAAAACTTCTGCCATTAGTGCTATTGTTTGGTTCCTTAAAAATACTGAAAAATTCACACTTAAGGAATTTACAGCCACTAATTGGGCATTAATTGATGCAATAGGCGAAAAGTGGTTGGAAAATGACACTGTTGATGAGGCATTATTAGACTCTCATAAATGGGATGACATTGTGCCATCAATGGATGTTTGGATACAAGTGAACGATGGAGAACAGTATCGTGTAAACCACCTGATACCTTCACTTAGCACATGGGACGGTAAAGTAGTAGGAGTACGTGGACAATATGTACCCAAGGATGTTACAACGTTATACACCGATTACAAAAAAGCCAAGATAAAAGCTAATTTTTTAGAGTCGACTGAGGAGTACGCGAAAGCGTACTCTCCGGAATTATATCCAAGAAATTTATGTGATTTCTTAGGGAAAGGGGCAAATCTTAGAAAATACTTTGATGTTAAATATTATATCATAGACTATGCCCTTGATCCAGATGATGAAGAAAGAGTTCAGAGTACTCCCGATGATGAACTTGGATTCAATCCATTAGATAAGCTAATCAGAGTTGATACGATTCTAGCATCACGCGATTTTTCTGATCCAGAAGGACAAACTGACAATGATATTGATACGTTATCACGGCAGTTCCAACAATACTATAAAAGCAGATGTCTCGAAGAAGATGATTTAACTTCGGATGACCTGGTTCTTATTGGAGGTATAACAAAGGCCAATGAGACATATGACGAAAAACTAAGAAGGACTTTTAAGGATCCTGTTGGTGAATTGAAGAATATCAATTATCCTGGATTTCAAAATCCAATGATAAGAATAAGTAGCAAGATTCAGATAGAAGAAGCCATCAAGCATGATTCAGCAGTCCAATTTGCCATACACGGACTGGAAGGTCTTACACTTCCCGAAAAATATAATGGTCTAGGATATAGAAATCTTATCTCGATTTATCTAAAACTTATAGATTTTCGAGATCGATGGTTAAGAGAATTAAGCGAAGATGAGAAAATTGAGCCAATTCATGTGGTATTTGTAGAGGAACCTGAGGCGCATCTTCACGCTCAGGCTCAACAAGTATTTGTAAAAAAGGCTTTTGAAGCCCTATGCAACAATAAACTCATTGAGGATAATCCTTGGCTATGTACACAACTTGTATTAAGCACCCATTCAAATCATGTTGTAAACGAACTTGATTTAAACTGTATGCGTTATTTCAGACGAGTTATGGATGCTGACGATAAACTTCCTATTTCAAAAGTAGTTAATCTTTCAAGTACATTTGGGTCCGATAAGGAAACGCAACAATTTGTAACACGATATATTCGTCTGACTCATTACGATATATTCTTCTCTGATGCGACAATATTAGTTGAAGGTCCCGCTGAAAAAATACTTGTACCTGGATTCCTATCGAAAGTTGGAATGGACTCGCATTATATTTCAGTCATAGAGGTGAATGGGCGACATGCCCATAGGTTCCGAAAACTTATTGAACGACTTGGAATCGCGACTCTAATTGTGACTGATATAGATGCGACTGAAACAAAAATAGGAGTCGATGGGAAAGAGACCCATCCGGCTGTAATTACAGCTAAAGGGAGTGGATATAACACAGGAAATCCTTCAATATTAGATTGGCTTCCAGAAAAGGAGCAGATTGACGATTTGTTAGTGCTTGATGATAAAGAGAAATTGATCAATAATGTAAGGATTGCCTACCAAACTCCAGTGAAGGTCAAGTGGAATAAAGATGATGATACCGAAACAGAAATATGTCCTTATACGTTTGAGGACGCATTGATCTTTACGAACCTTGAATTATTCCGTACAGAAGGACTCAAAAAAATGGGAACAATTACTACCGTAGCAAATCTACTGAAGAATAGTAATTCCGCTAAAGAACTTCAAGAAAAAATATTTAAGAAGTTGGAAATTAAAGGAGGTTTCTCAAAAGCTGACTTTGCCATTTCTCTGCTATATAACGTCAAATTAATTGACAATCTAATCCCTCCAAAGTATATCCAGGAAGGACTTGATTGGATAAAGGCTTATTTGGATTCTAAAGAGAACAAAAATGGGAAATAGTATCGATACGCAAGTAGATGAAATGCTAGAGAAATGTATTTTTTCAACTCCTCGCAAAAGCTTCTTTCTTTTTGCTGGGGCTGGCTCTGGAAAGACGTTCTCTTTAGTTCTATTACTGAGAAAAATTCGCGATCGCATTGGAAAAGATTTGTTATTACAGGGCAAAAATGTAGCAGTCATTACATATACTAATGCCGCGACCGATGAAATAATAAATCGTTTGGATTACAGTTCGATTTTCCGCATCTCAACGATTCACAGTTTTGTTTGGGATGTTATCAAACATTATCAAACGGATATTAGATCTTTATATTGTCAACATCTCAGTGAAGAAATGACAACTTTAAGGAAGAAGTTAAATGACACGAAAAACAAGACGACTAAAACATATCTATCTAATAAAGAAAAACTTAATGACCTAAATGAACGATTCGAAAAAGCAAAGACCATTGAGCGTTTTATATATAATCCCAATGGAAGTAATCCAGAATATAATGCATTAAAACACGCAGAAGTTATTAAAATCTCTGCCCAGATGATTAAGGACATACCATTGTTACAAAGAATCATTGCCCAAAAATATCCGATTCTTCTGATTGACGAAAGCCAAGATACAAAAAAGGAACTAGTCGATGCTTTCTTTGAAATTCAAAAAAACTTCGCTAGTATTTTCACATTGGGTTTACTTGGTGATCAGAAGCAACGCATCTATACTGATGGCAAGGAAAATATCGAAAGCATAATTCCTGCCGGATGGGAAAAACCAATTAAAAGAATGAACTATCGCAGTGGTCGACGAATAATTCGTTTGGCCAACAGTATTGGCAAGGATATAGATATTCATGCTGAACAGAATCCACGAGAAGATGCTAATGATGGCTTTGTAAGGCTATTTATCGTCAAACAACGTGATGACCAAAACAAAGATGAGGTGGAGAAAAATATTAGACATATCATGTTCGAGCAAACAAATGATGAAAAATGGGTCGGAGAAGACACCGATGTCAAGTCTCTAACTCTGGAACATATGATGGCTGTTCGAAGATTAGGATTTGCTGAATTTTTTGCACCATTTAGCAAAGTCTCAAAATACCAGATGACCTTTCTTCAAGGTACTGTACCTGAATTAGAATTTTTTACTAAAGAAGTTCTTCCCATAGTAAAATCAATAAATGACGGGGGACGACAAGCCTTAGAAATATTGAAAGAATACTCACCACTATTGAGCAGACAGAATAAGGACAAGCCATACGAACTCTATTTAAGATGTAGAGATGCAGCTACACGCTTGACAGATTTTGTAAATGGAAATAAAACCATACGAGTAGTTACAGAAGAAATCATAAAATCTCAATTGTTAAAAGTGCCGGATGTTGTCAAGCAAGCGTATACACTGAAATTATCCGAGTTAGATGAAACCGTAGCAGAGGACATTCGCGCTTGGGTAGAAGTAATGGATTTGCCAATTTCTATGATACATAAATATGATGATTATGTAAATCAGAAGTCACAATTCGATACACACCAAGGCGTTAAAGGTCTTGAATTTGATCGTGTAATGGTTATTATTGATGATTCTGAGGCAAAGGGTTTTCTATTTAGTTATGACAAACTTTTTGGAGTAAAAGGTTTATCAGATGCAGACAAAAGGAATTTAATGGAAGGTAAAGAAACTTCTATCGAACGTACTAAAAGATTGTTTTATGTCACATGTACTAGGGCAAAGAATGCACTAGCAGTCGTGATGTATACATATGTCCCTGAAAATGTGAAGAAAGAGGCTATTGATAAGGGATGGTTTGATGAAAACGAAATCATAAACATATAACATAAGGTTAGTTCAGTTCGGGCACTATATATGCCCGATGAACTAAACCGATGTATAGGGGCTGAGGAAAAGAAAAATCAGTCGAGGAGGTTGACAAGTTCTTTCTTCATGTCCTCATCAATGTCTCGGTAACGGGCGAAGGCTTTGCTGCCTTCCTTGTGGCCGCTGAGTGAGCCGACGAGATTAGGGTCTTTGACTTTCTTGTAGAGGTTCCCGATGAAGGTGCGTCGTGCCAAGTGGCTGCTGGCTATTTCATTCAGCGGACGTTTCTCTTCTGCCCCGGTTGTAGGATTGAGAACGGTGACTATGCGATTGACTCCGCAGGTCGTGAATATCTTTTTGATGGCCACGTTATACTTCTGCGAACTGATGAAGGGAAACAGTTTGCCGTTCAAGTCATCGCGTCCGGCATACTTGGCAACGAGGGCTTGGGCTCTTGCATTTAGAGGCACTCTGACAACCTGCGGACGTTCGCCCTTTGTCTTCTGAGGCATATACTCGATGGCTCCATTGATGATACTTGCCGGAGTCATTGCCATGAGGTCAGACACGCGGCATCCGATGAGGCACTGAAAGATGAAAATATCGCGTTGTGCCTCTAATGACGGATTCGCAGAAAGGTCGTAGTCTGCAATCCTGTCGCGTTCTTCAAGAGTAATGTAATTATAGTACTCCCGAATTTCAGACCGGCGGAGCGCGGTTTTAAGTCAAGGATAAGCAGGCAATGTGAGCCTGATTCTTCTTTGGGGTAAAGGATTGAGGGGCTCGATGCCCCTCGATCC
>Ga0073906_1005462_pt1 | contig 11381 bp, 9 predicted proteins | sample Inofromicrocosms_FD_65485 | JGI IMG/M metagenome (GOLD analysis project Ga0073906, IMG submission 65485) | Mouse cecum microbial communities from Vienna, Austria - Inoculum for glucosamine and mucus D2O microcosms | ecosystem: Host-associated > Mammals > Digestive system > Large intestine > Cecum... | reverse complement strand
CGGTCGGACCAAGCATCAGGATATTACTCTTGCCCAGCTCTACTCCCAGATCTCTTCCGGCCATAATTCTCTTATAATGATTGTACACTGCAACTGCCAGAACCTTCTTCGCCGCATCCTGTCCGATCACATACTCGTCCAGGAACTCCTTGATCTCTTCCGGCTTCAGCAAATTAATGTCTGCGAAGGGATTCCATTGCCTTCCGTCATCATATTCAAATTCTTCCTCCAGAATCTCGGTGCATACCTCGATACATTCATCACAGATATAGGCTCCGTTCGGACCTGCGATAAGCTTTCTCACCTGATTCTGCGTCTTATTACAGAACGAACACCTTACTTGATCGTCGTTCCTTCCTACCATTCTCTCACCTCGCTTGGGACCTTCCCAAAGGATCAGCGGTTCTTGATCACTTCGTCGATCAGACCGTATGCCTTCGCTTCCTCTGCCGACATGAAATTATCCCTGTCCGTATCGGCGCTGATCACTTCTATCGGCTGTCCCGTATTCTCTGCTAATATTTGATTCAATCTCTGGCGGGTTTTCAGGATATGCTCTGCGGCAATCTGAATCTCCGTTGCCTGCCCTCTCGCACCGCCTGACGGCTGATGGATCATGATCTCGGCATTCGGAAGCGCCAGTCTCTTGCCCTTCGTTCCTCCTGCCAGAAGGAAGGATCCCATACTTGCCGCCATACCAATACAGATTGTCTCTATATCACACTTGATATACTGCATGGTGTCATAAATTGCAAGTCCCGCCGTCACAGATCCGCCCGGACTGTTGATATACAGATGGATATCCTTCTCGGGATCTTCTGCCTCCAGAAACAACAACTGTGCGACCACAACACTTGCAGACACATCAGATACCTCTTCTCCAAGGAAGATGATCCTGTCCTTCAACAATCTTGAATATATGTCATAGGAGCGTTCCCCGCGGCTTGTCTGTTCAATGACATAAGGTACTAAACTCATGTATATTCCTCCTTACGACTGCCTGTTACAGCTTATTATTCGTCCGCTTATTTCTCTACGGCGTTATCTGCCAGGAAGGTAACAGCCTCCTGAACGGCTATATCTTCCTTTATCTGCTTCTTCTCTTTGTCACCCATGTATTCCTTGAACTTATCGGCTTCCATCTGATAATTCTCGGCCATCTTCTCGATCTCTTCGTCGAAACGCTCGTCGCTGACCTCGATATTCTCTGCCTTAACAACCGCCTCAAGTACAAGGCGTGTCTCAATGCTCTTGACTGCCTGCGTTCTTAGATCTTCCATAAACCTCTCTGCCTTCAGACCGGTAAACTGGAAATACTGCTCCATCGTAAGTCCCTGTGAGCGCATCCTCTGCGCAAAGCTGTCGGCCATCTGCATTACCTGCGTCTCGACCATCGCTTCCGGAAGTTCATACTGTGCATTCTTAACCGCCTGCTCAACAGCCGCGTCTTCCTGCTTCTCTCTGCCTTCCGCCGCCTTCTTATCTGCTATCTGCTTCTTCAGATCTTCCTTGTATTCCTCTAATGTATCGAACTCTGAAACCTCTGACGCAAATTCGTCGTCGATCTCCGGAAGCTCCTTCGACTTGATCTCATGGATCGTGCACTTGAACACAGCTTCCTTACCCTTAAGCTCCTCTGCGTGATACTCCTCAGGGAACGTTACGTTAATCTCCTTCTGCGCTCCGGCTTCGACTCCAATCAGCTGCTCTTCGAATCCCGGAATAAATGATCCCGATCCGATCGTCAGAGGATAATTCTCTCCCTTTCCTCCGTCAAATGCAACACCGTCCACAAATCCTTCATAATCAAGGATCACTTCGTCCCCATCCTGTACCGGACGGTCCTCTACCGTGATCTGTCTTGCATTCTTCTCAGCTTCCTCCTGAATCTTGGCATCCACTTCCTCTGCCGTTACCTCTGTTGATACCTTCTCCACTTCCAGCCCCTTGTATTCTCCAAGGGTAACCTCCGGCTTAAGAGCCACGGTTGCTGTGAAGATAAACGGCTTGCCCTTCTCAATCTGGATCACATCAATCTCCGGTCTTGACACGATATCTTCCTCACACTCGTCATAAGCCTCGGAATATGCCTTTGGAATCAGCTCGTTCGCCGCGTCATCGTAGAAGATCTCCGCACCGTACATCTTCTCGATTATCTGGCGCGGAACCTTTCCTTTGCGGAATCCCGGAATTGCGATCTTATTCTTCTGCTTCTTATATGCACTCTGAAGCGCTTTCTCTAAATCATCGGCTGAAACTTCAATCGTAAGTTTTGCCATGCTTTTCTCTAACTTCTCTACCTGTAAACTCATCTACTATCTTCCTCCTGATTCTATCCCGCCTTCCAATAGTCGAAAAGAGGGGCTTACTGCATTACATTCACCAATGAAGTATAACACAAACATCTGTAAATATCTAGCCTTGAATTTCATCTAAACGAAGTATTTTTCGGATCAGACCATCCATATCGTCTTCATCGACCGAATAATCCTGCCCGTCTTTTGCATCCACGAGGAGGACCACCGTCTCCTTTTCCCCGTATTTCATATCCATGCAGGCTGTATCAAGCAATTCATACGCATGATTCACGATATCATTCAGGATCATCTGGTCTGTCTCTTCCTCCGTCGCGCCTTCATATTCTCCCGCCTCTATCTTCTCCGCCATCTTAAGGGAATCCTCTACTAACATCTGGTTAAAATTAATAAACACGTCCACCGGCCAGATATCCACGGAAACTTCATACTCCTTCTTCCCGGTCTTCTCTGCCTCACCTACGTTGTAGCGCATAGTCATGAACAGCCGGGACACCAGCTCTGCAAACCGAGTCGTCTTCAATTCTCCTATTTCCATCCCGCTCGTGATATTGCCGGCGACAAACCGGTCTATCGAATCCTGGTACGCCTGCATCAGGGATTCTCTCGACGCCTCCTCCATGAAATCCGCCGCCTGGGAAATATCTCCCTGAAACGTAAGGTCAAGCAATGCCTGCACATAGCCTGCCGCGTCAAAATCCTTCCCGCACCCCGCCAGACTGATCACAACGGCCAGATACAGGGCGCAGAATCTAATAACCTTTGTGCTTCGCTTCATATACTATAGACTCCGCTATCTCATTGGACTTATCCTTCCCAACAAGGACCTCTATCAGCTTCAGCGCAAAATCTATCGCCGTCCCCACTCCGCGGCTGGTCACTATATTGCCGTCCACAGTCACAGACGCCCCTGTAAGGGCCGCCCCCTGGATCTGCGGCTCCATAGCCGGATAACAGGTCGCACGCTTTCCTTTCAGAAGCCCCATATTACTGAGCACTGTCGGCGCCGCGCAGATAGCCCCGATCCACTTTCCCTCGTCGGCAAAGTCTTTCAGAACCCTCCTCACGCCGGCATGTGCATCAAGATTCGTCGTCCCCGGCATTCCCCCTGGAAGTACGACCATATCTGAATCCACAAAATTGACTTCTTCGAAAAGATCCTCCGTCTGCACGTGGATCCCGTGGGATCCATGCACCGTATATTCCTCCGTAATCGATACTGTGTCTACATAGATTCTTGCCCGTCTCAAAAGATCGACCACGGTCAGGGCTTCCACCTCTTCAAAACCATCCGCCAGGATCACACTTACTTTTTTCATGATAAACTCCCTCCTTAATCTTTGGCTGCTTGATTTTCATATTAGCATTGTTTACTTTTGGTGTAAACTATATTATCATATTACTGTATAATTTATATAAGATCTTGATCAGACAGGAGGTACAAGACATTGGAAATCGAACGGAAATATCTCATACATCAACTGCCGAAGCCTTAGACAGCTATCCCTGCCGGATGATCGAACAGGGCTATCTGAACACGGATCCTGTCATACGCATCCGCAAGGATAATGACAGCTATGAACTCACTTACAAATCCAAAGGGCTTCTTGCCAGGCAGGAATACAATCTGCCCCTTACCGCAAATGCCTATGCACATCTTCTTACGAAGATTGACGGGCGCCTGATAAAGAAGAAGCGTTATATGATCCCCTTAGATTCCGGGCTGACTGCGGAGCTGGATATCTTCGAGGACGAGCTTGCCCCTTTGAAGCTTGTGGAAGTAGAATTTCCAACCCTCGAAGCGGCCGGCTCCTTCATCCCGCCTTCCTGGTTTGCAGAAGATGTCACATATTCCAGCGAATACCACAACAGTAATCTCAGCAAGATCTGAACCCAAATCGCAAAAAAACTGGTAATACCATTTATCTCACTGATGAGAAGATTATTACCAGCTTTCTCCCTGCTAATTCCCTGCATCCGCAGAAGCAGACAGTTGCCGCCCATGCCGGTAAAAACAACCGGACTTTTGCGCTAATCGGACATTGCAAAACCGTCATGGACTGCATTCATTGCCTTATCGATCTCATTCTTCGGAACCAGTACCGTGATACGGATCTCTGATGTCGAGATCATATTGATATTGATCCTGGAATTATATAAGGATTCGAACATCTTCGCCGCAACTCCCGGATTGCTCATCATCCCTGCGCCGACCACCGAAAGCTTCGCCACATCCTCGTTCCATGTGATCTCCTGGATCGTAAGCCTCTCCTTATTCTCTTCCAGTATCCGGATCGCCTCGGAAAGGTCGTCTGACGCGACCGTAAAGGAGATATCCTTCGTCCCCTCTCTTCCCACAGATTGCAGGATGATATCCACATTGATATTATTCTTCGCCAGCGTATCGAAGATACGGAAGGCAATCCCCGGCTTGTCTGTAACTCCGATCGCCGAGATCCTGGCTGTATTCTTATCGGCAGCCACTCCGGTCACTAATAATTTTTCCATCTTCTTCGCCTCCTTGACCACGGTTCCTTCCGAACGGTTCAGACTTGACCTCACAACCAGTTCTACATTGTATTTCTTCGCCATCTCCACAGAACGGTTGTGAAGCACCCTTGCCCCAAGGCTTGCAAGCTCCAGCATCTCATCATAGGTGATAGCGTCAATCTTCCTGGCGTTCTTCACAATCCTTGGATCCGCCGTATACACGCCGTCCACATCCGTATAGATCTCGCATCTGTCCGCGTGCAGCGCCGCCGCCAGCGCGACCGCCGTAGTGTCCGAACCGCCTCTTCCAAGCGTCGTTACGTCGTCATACTTGTTCACTCCCTGGAACCCGGTCACGATCACAATCTTCCTGGAATCCAGTTCGTGAAGGATCCGCTCCGTCTCCACACGCTTAAAACGCGCATTGCCGTATCGCGAGGTAGAATGCATCCGTACCTGGAACGCATTCAGGGAAACCGCCGGCACATCCAGCGACTGCAACGCCATCGCCATCAGGGAAACCGATACCTGCTCTCCTGTCGTCAGGAGCATATCAAGCTCCCTCTTCTTCGCTTTCGGATTGATCGAGCCTGCAAGCGTCAACAGCTCGTCCGTCGTATCCCCCATGGCAGACAACACGACAACAACATCGCATCCCGCCTTGTAATCTTCTATACATCTTCTGGCGACATTAAAGATCCGCTCCTTATTGGCCACTGAGCTGCCGCCGAATTTCTTCACTACCAGCATAATTCCTCCTGTATCAAGTGCCCGATCAGCTTATATCCTTCCGGCCAGTTTCTCCCCGATGCGGCCGCCGTCTCTTCATCATAAGACGCCGCGCCTTCTATCCTCCTTGTACTGTCATACAATAGATAGGGAACCGGCTCACTGGTATGGGTACGCGCCTCTATCGGTGTCGGATGATCCGGAAGGAGCAGTATACGTAAGTCTTCTCCCGCTTCCTCTAACCCCTTCACCACGACACCGAGCACTTTTTCATCCACATATTCAATCGCGGCAATCTTGTCTTTTATGATGCCCTGATGTCCCATCTCATCCGGTGCCTCCACATGAATATATGCAAAATCATATCCCTTCCGCGTAAGCGCCTCCACAGCCGCATGTGCCTTTCCTTCATAGTTCGTATGAAGACCACCGTTCGCGCCTTCCACCAGAATGCGGTCCATTCCCGAACCCACGGCGATCCCTTTCAGAAGATCCACCGCCGAGATCATAACCCCCCGCTTCTTAGTCCGCTCTTCAAAGGACGTAAGAGACGGCTTCCTTCCAGCTCCCCAGAACCATGCCGAATTCGCCGGTTTCAGCCCCTTCTTCCTTCGTTCCTCATTCAGGGGATGCAAAAAAAGTATCTCATAACTCTTCTCCATCATCTCTCGCAGGATCGGATCCTCTGGAAGATACTCTCCGATCCGCTTCGTCAGGATATCGTGGGGCGGTACAAGCTCCGCCACCGAACCGTTCTTCTGCACCAGCAGATGCCGGTAACTGGTCCCCGTATAGAACACATACCCCTCTCTTTCAAGCCCCTCTTTCATAGCCTCCAAAAGAACCGCCGCATCCCTGGTACTGATCTCATCAGAACTGTGGTCGAGAATCACCCTGTCTTCGTAGGAGCCCTCCTCTTCTGACAGCGTTACGATATTACACCGAAAGGACACATCTGTGTCCTCCATCTCTACACCGATACTCAGCGCCTCCAGAGGAGACCTTCCTGTATAATAAACCTTCGGATCATATCCCAGCACTGCCAGATTCGCGGTATCACTGCCGGGCGCCATCCCGTCGGGGACCATCGACGCCGTACCGATCTCCGACACCGGTGCAAGGGCATCCATGACAGGCGTCCTTGCCGCCTTAAGCGTCGTCCTGCCGCCAAGCTCCGGCAACGGCCTTCCTGCCATTCCGTCACTTAAGACTATCACATACTTCATTGTCTTCCCACTCCTGTTTTCCACAAGTTATGAACATGAATCCTCCACACGTATCATATGCAGGATCTGCTCCCGGTAGATATTCGCCCTGGTATCATAATCCCCTTCCATCATCACAGGCGTCACGAATCCGAATTCATCCTCAAGTCCGTCTGCGCGCACGATCTCTATCTCTCCAAAGGAATCCCTGAGCCTCGGCAGCATCTCATCTGCATCACCCTTCATGCGGATGAAGAACCGGCGCTTCGCATCTGCCTTATTCTCCAGTTGCAGCTTCTCCTGCTTCCACATGGTCATGATATTCCGGTTCAGATGCTTCGCCGCATCTACCACATCGGCCACGACCGCACTGGCTGTCGGGAGCTTTCCGGCCCCGCTTCCATAGAACATGGCGTCTCCAAGCACATTTCCATGAACGAAAATAGAATTAAATACTCCGTTTACATTATAGAGAGGATGCTCCGGATACAGCATACACGGCGCAACGATGGCATGGAGCCGGTTCCCCGCATGGCGTTTGCTGGACGCCAGAAGCTTGATGGTCGTGCCCATAGCCCTCGCATACTTCATATCCTCCACCGAGATCTCTGTGATCCCCTCACAGTAAATATCCTCAAAATCCACCTGCTGTCCGGAAATCAGCGACGACAGGATCGCGATCTTCCTGCAAGCGTCATAGCCTTCCACATCCGCCTCCGGATTACGCTCTGCATACCCGTTCGCCTGTGCCTCCTTAAGCACCGTGTCATAATCTGCCCCTTCATAGAACATCTTCGTCAGCATGTAGTTCGTCGTCCCGTTCAGGATACCGGTGATCTCCTCGATCTCATCCGCCGTCAGAGAAGAATTCAGCGGACGGATAATAGGAATGCCGCCCCCCACGCTCGCCTCAAAGAGGAAATTAATATCCTGCTCCTCGGCGATAGACAGAAGCTCCGCACCGTGCTTTGCCACCAGCGCCTTGTTCGATGTCGCAACGCTCTTCCCGGCCTTCAGGCATCTCTTCACGAATGTATAGGCAGGCTCGATCCCGCCCATGACCTCCACCACGATCTTAATCTCGTCATCCGACACAATCTTCTCGAAATCATGAACGATCTTCTCCTGTACCGGATCTCCCGGAAAATCTCTCAGATCCAGTACATACTTGACATTCAGCTCGTCCCCGATCCTCTGGTTGATCCGCGCTCCGTTGGTATTGATAACCTCCACAACACCCGAACCAACCGTTCCATATCCCATCACTGCTATATTTACCATCTCTTAACTTTCCTCCTCTAACTGTCCGCCGTCTGTCGTATCTTAAAGCTTTCAAAGTCCGCGCCCGGCTTACAGACTCCGCAGATATGCATTTATAAACGGATCGATATTTCCGTCCAGCACTCCCGTCACATTGCTGTTCTCAACATTGGTCCTGTGATCCTTGACCATCGTATAAGGCTGCATCACATAAGAACGGATCTGATTGCCGAATCCAATCTCCTTGACTTCCCCCCGGATATCCGACACCTTCTCCGCCTGCTCCTGCTCCTTAAGAAGCTGAAGCTTCACCTTCAGCATCTGCATGGCCTTCTCCTTATTAAAATGCTGAGAACGCTCGTTCTGACACTGTACCACGATCCCTGTTGGAAGGTGGGTGATCCGGATAGCCGAGGACGTCTTGTTGACATGCTGCCCCCCTGCTCCGCTTGCCCGGTACGTATCAATCTTCAACTCATCCTCTGCAATCTCGATATCAATCTCATCTTCTATATCCGGAACCACGTCGCAGGACGCAAAGGATGTCTGACGCTTCCCGGCCGCATTGAACGGAGAGATCCGCACCAGACGGTGCACGCCTTTCTCCGACTTCAGATAACCGTAAGCATTCTCACCTCTGACCTCGAAGGTAACCGTCTTGATCCCTGTAATATCCCCGTCCAGATAATCCAGCACCTGGATAGAGAAGCCCTTCCGCTCGGACCAGCGGCTGTACATCCGGTACAGCATACTCGCCCAGTCACAGGACTCGGTTCCTCCCGCCCCCGCATGGATCGTGAAGATCGCATTGCAGTTGTCGTACTCTCCCGACAGAAGCGTCTGGATCCGAAGCTCCTCAAACAGACCTTCAAATCCTTTGATCTCCTCTTCTATCTCCTTCGCCATAGAGGCGTCGTTCTCTTCATATCCCATCTCGATCAGAAGATTGATATCCTCATAGGACGTATAAAGCCGCTGGATCGTCTCCACCGTCTCCTTAAGATTCTTCAGCTCCTTCATAAGATTCTGGGATTCCTCCGGATTGTCCCAGAATCCCGGCTCTTCTATCTTTCGTTCCAGTTCCTCGATCCGTCTTACCTTGCCAGCGAGGTCAAAGTGAATCCCTCATCTCGGCAAGAGGTTCTTCGTATGCATTCATCAGTGTCTTATACTGATCCAGTTCAACCATCTTATCACCTCTTTCTATATCTGGGGCGCTCCCTTACGGCGCCCCATACTTATATCCTGTCTGTCTCTGGCGTCTTACTTTCGTCCGCAGCACTGCTTATACTTCTTACCGCTTCCGCACGGGCATGGATCGTTCGGATATACCTTCTTGTCCGCGCGCTTCTTCGGTCCGCGGACCGCCGTATCGTCACGGTTCGTTCCCGTTACCTTCGCCACCTGCTCTCTTTCTACCTTCTGCTCTATCCGTACATGGAAGATCGCCCGTACCGTATCCTCCGCAATGCTCTTTGTCATCTCCTCGAACATCTCATAGCCAAGCATCTTATACTCGACCTTCGGATCCCGATTGCCGTAAGCTTGCAGGCCGATCCCCTGACGAAGCTGGTCCATATCGTCAATGTGAGCCATCCACTTTGCGTCGATCACCTTAAGAAGGATCACACGCTCCACCTCACGGATATGCTCCGGCTCCGGGAACTCGGACTCCTTCGCCTCATAAGCCTTCGCGGCACGTTCCTTCAACAGATGCTTAAGCTGCTTCTGTCCCATCTCCCTGACATCCTCTTCCGTCACTGCCGCGATCGGGATCGTATTATGGATGGTAAGATTAAGCTCCGACAGATTCCACTCATCATAATCCTGATCGGAACTGGTCACCATATCCACCACATTCTCCACATACTCGTTCATCATATTGAAGATGGAATCCCGCATGTTCTCGCCGTCAAGCACACGGCGCCTCTCCTCGTAGATGATCTCCCTCTGCTCGTTCATAACCTGATCGTAATCCAGCAGGTTCTTACGGATACCAAAGTTGTTGCCCTCGATCTTCTGCTGTGCCTTCTCAATAGCGCTTGAGAGCATCTTGTGCTCAATCTGCTCTCCGTCCTCCACTCCAAGGGCGGTAAATATATTCATCAGCCGTTCGGAACCGAACAGACGCATCAGGTCGTCCTCCAGGGAAATATAGAATCTGGATTCTCCCGGATCCCCCTGACGTCCGGAACGTCCGCGCAGCTGATTGTCGATACGTCTGGACTCATGCCGTTCCGTACCGATGATCTTAAGGCCGCCCGCCTCCTTCGCTTCATCGTCAAGCTTAATATCCGTACCACGTCCCGCCATATTGGTGGCGATGGTAACCGCATCATGTACGCCTGCCTGTGCAACGATCTCAGCCTCCATCTCATGGAACTTCGCATTCAAGACGTTATGCTTGATCCCCCGCCTCTTAAGCATACCGCTTAACAGCTCTGAGTTCTCAATGGTGATCGTACCCACAAGCACTGGCTGATGCTTCCCGTGGGCCTCCTCAATCGCATCACAGACGGCACGGAACTTCTCCTTCTGCGTCTTGTACACCGCATCGTCCAGATCCTTACGTGCCACCGGAACATTGGTCGGGATCTCAATCACGTCCATCCCGTAGATCTCGCGGAATTCCTTCTCCTCTGTCAGAGCAGTACCCGTCATGCCGGCCTTCTTCACAAACTTATTAAACAGATTCTGGAACGTGATGGTTGCAAGCGTCCTGCTCTCACGCTTCACCTTCACGTGCTCCTTCGCCTCGATCGCCTGATGCAGTCCGTCCGAATAGCGGCGTCCCGGCATGATACGTCCGGTAAACTCATCTACGATCAGAACCTCATCCTCCTTCACCACATAGTCCTTGTCCCTGAACATCAGGTTATGGGCGCGCAGCGCAAGGATAATGTTGTGCTGGATCTCAAGATTCTCCGAATCCGCCAGATTCTCTATATGGAAGAACTGCTCAACCTTCCTCACACCGTCCTCAGTCAGGTTGACGTTCTTCTCCTTCTCGTTGACGATAAAGTCTCCGGTCTCCTCGATCTCCTCGCCCATAATGGCGTTCATCTTGCTGAACTCTCCGCTGGCCTCTCCCCTCTCTAACTGGCGCGCCAGAATATCACATGCCTCGTAGAGCTTCGTAGACTTACCGCTCTGCCCGGATATGATAAGAGGCGTTCTCGCCTCGTCGATCAGTACAGAGTCCACCTCGTCGATGATGGCATACTTAAGCCCCCTCTGAACCAGCTGCTCCTTGTAGATCACCATATTATCTCTCAGATAATCAAATCCGAGTTCATTGTTCGTTACATAAGTAATATCGCAGTTATACGCCGCACGTCTCTCGTCATTATCCATACTGTTCAGCACGACGCCTACCGTAAGT
>Ga0073906_1005461_pt1 | contig 11382 bp, 5 predicted proteins | sample Inofromicrocosms_FD_65485 | JGI IMG/M metagenome (GOLD analysis project Ga0073906, IMG submission 65485) | Mouse cecum microbial communities from Vienna, Austria - Inoculum for glucosamine and mucus D2O microcosms | ecosystem: Host-associated > Mammals > Digestive system > Large intestine > Cecum... | reverse complement strand
CAATCAGGTCCGCCGGGAGAATGGAGTCGGGGAGCTGACGGTCAATGACGCGCTCATGAATGCCGCGCAGGACTGTGCCGCACAGGGTTTCTCCTCGCACCATTCCCAGTATGAATGCGAAACGGCAATGGCATACGGCTATCCTCACGGCTTCGGATCGAATCTCACAGTTTTCACAGGAACGTCCCTTTCCAACGCCCCCAAACAGGCGGTTCAAAACTGGATTGATTCCCTTTATCACTATCAGACAATGGTTGAAGCCCGCTATAATACCATCGGTGTCGGTATCTTTGAGGACGGTCAGTGTACCTGTTGCTATATGTTTGCGGGGGACCCCAACAGTCACCATCCATATGAATAAATCTGATATCCCAGCAGGGCTCTCCGGTAATGCCGGAGGGCCTTTCTTATCCCACTTGCATCTATCCAAAGACATAATTTTCTGAAAGGAACAGTCTATGAAAAAAATGAATCATCCCCTGCGGACTCGTCTGACAGCTCTGCTGCTCACTCTGGTCTGCGTTTTGGGATTGCTGCCCTCCTCCGCGCTGGCGGCTGGTCCGAGCACCATCAAGCTGGAACGGTTCGGCTACTATGGTGTTTCTTATGAGTCTGCGAAGCTGGGCCACTGTCTCATTCACCAAATGTTTTATGATTTCGACAACCAGACGGCCATTGGCTTCTGCGGCACCAAAGGCGCGGCCATGAACAATAATTTCCGGGGACATACCTGGAATAATCCCCGTGACATCACCGACCCCACGGTTAAGATGATGATGGGATATTACTACTCCCATTCCACAGGGAAGTTCACAGATGTGGCGATTTCCGCTGGCGTGAGCGATGTCTGGGATGCCGGATACACCTGGTATATGAACGCCTGGGTGCAGGCTATTATCTGGCGGTATAAGGCAGGCACTATGAGCAACCCGGTAGAGGCTTGCGCCGAGGAGTTGATGTATGTGTATAACTCCCTGGAGGGAACACATTTCACCAATATCGACCAGGCCAAAGAAGGTCATAACTCCTTCCGTGACCGTGCCCAGTACATCTTTGACCTCGGTGCCCAGGGAGCCTGGGGCGATTGTGCAGTTTACGAATATACCTACGCAGGTTCCGGTTCTGGCAATGTTCAGAAAATCATCATCGGCAAGCTGAACATCACTTCGGAAAAATACACACTGATCGTCAAGAAGGTGGATTCCAGCAATCCCAACAAGGGACTCCCGGGAGCCGGGTTTCACATCGAATCTGCAAATGGCAGTTACAGCAAAGATGTTGTAACCGGTTCTAATGGAACATATACGTTGGATAATTTGGAGGCAGGCACCTATGCTGTAACAGAAACCGCCCCGCCTCCGGGTGGCTATATGGTTGATAATCCTGGCCCCCAGTATGTCACTCTGCCCAGCGGCAGCAATAAAACCGTAACTGTTACCTTCTCGGACACGATTGACAATCCCGGCGAAGGCAGCATCCGCAAGGTGGATGCGGATAATCCCACCAAGGGCCTGGCCGGAGCGGTTATCAAGATCACCGGCGTGGACAATTCCTTCACCGGCACCTATATCACCGGCGAGGGCGGCTATCTGACCGATGTACCCTGGGACGCCATGCCCGTTGGCAGCTATGTCGCGGAAGAGGTCACGCCCCCGGAAGGCTACACCAAGAGTCCTGACCAGAGCAAAGTCAAGCAGAGCTTCCACTGGGATGGGAAGCACGATGTTGCTCTCGTTTTCGAGAATGACAGTACAGTGAAGGTCCGCCTTATCAAGCTGGACGATTCCAACAATCCTCTCCCCGGCGCGGTGTTCAACATCTTCCGTGACGGTCAGTTGATCGGCACCGAAGCCACCAAGGAAGACGGCAGCATCACGGTCACCGACATTGCGGAGGGGATGTACGCCTTTGTGGAGGTGTCCGCACCGGCTCCTTACGCCAGACTGACCGAGCCGGTCATTGCCCACGTCGATCAGGCTACCATCAATGGCGGCGGCACCATCACTGTGACCGCCTCTGATAAGAAGCTCCCGAACCTCACGATTTTGAAGCGGGACGCTAAGACCGGCGATGTCATTCCCAATACCAACTTTGAGATCCGCGGCATTCACTTCGGGTATCACAATGATGTGACTACTGGTCCGGACGGCAAAGCGGTTCTCACCGGCATTCCCTCCGACAGCTATGAAGTCACAGAAATCTCCGTGCCCGATCCTTATGTGGTCAGCGACGAACCCACCCAGACCATCTGGCTGGAGGGCGGCGATAACAAGGAGCTGATCTTTGATAACCTCCCTCAGCCTACATTGAAGATTTCCAAAACTGAGAAGGGCACAGGGACGAAAATTCCTGGCACCGTATTCACCGTGGAGGCCATTGACGGCGACTACCGCCAGGATGTGACCACTGGAGCCGACGGCACGGTGACTCTGCGGGTGATGCCCGGCAGTTACCGCATAACGGAGAAATCCGTGCCAGAACCCTATGTGGTCAGCGATGAACCCACCAAAACCATTTCCCTCAATGCCGGAGACGAAAAGGAGCTGGTCTTCGAGAACCAGAAGCAGCCTCTGCTCCGGGTCACAAAAATTGAGAAAGGCACCGGCGAGAAGATTCCCGGCACCGTGTTCCTACTGGAGGCCATTGACGGCGACTACCGCCAGAACGTGACCACCGGCGCGGATGGCTGGGCAGAGCTGCGGGTTGCTCCTGGCAGCTACCGCGTTACAGAGCAGTCTGTCCCGGAACCCTATGTGGTCGGCAGTGAACGGACAAAAACCATTTCCCTCAACCCCGGAGACGAGAAAGAGATCACCTTCGAGAACCTGAAGAAGCCGGAACTGACCCTCTCCAAGATTGACGCCGACTCGCAGAAGCCCATCCCCGGCACGGTCCTGCGGGTAGAAGCGGTCAACGGTGACTATCAGGATGACTGGACTACCGGCGCGGACGGGAAAGTGACCAAGTATGTGGAACCCGGAACCTATCGTGTTACTGAGATTTCTGTCCCCGCGCCCTACTACCTCCCGGATAAGGACGCCGACCGGGTGCAGACCATCAGCCTGAATCCCGGCGACGAAAAGGAATTGGTCTTCCGGAACCGAAAGTCCCCTGAGCTGACCATTTTCAAAGAGGACAGTGTGGCGGGCGCACCCATTGAGGGCGTGAAGTTCCATGTCACCTACACCAGCAACGGTGAAGCCGCCGAAGCTCCTGCCACCATTGATTTCGGCTACATCTTCACGGATGCCCGGGGCGAGATCAAGCTCCACGAGCAGGGTAAGCGGTTGTATCCCGGCGAGTACACCATCAACGAGGTTGCTCCTGCGCCTGGGTATCAGATGAAGGAACCCACTACTCAAAAGGTCATTATCCACGGAAATGAGAGCAAAACCGTCACTTTCCAGAACGAACCGCTCAATGCGATCATAATCGAGAAGTACGACAGTGTGACCGGCGAGGCTCTGCCCGGATGCACCTTCCAGCTTCGTTACCTTGGTGGGACATCCGGCACGGGCGGCACTATCATCAGCCAGAAGGTGACCGGCAAAAACGGAACGGCAATCTGGACCGGCTTGAAGGCAGGGACCTATGTGCTGGAGGAGGTCGATCCTGCGGACGGTTACTCCATTATCAATTCCTCGGAAACTGTGTATCTGGCGGACAGCGGCACCCAGAGCGTTGTCACAGTCCGTTTTGACAATTCGCCGGATGGTTCTCTGCTGATTCGGAAAGTTTGCAGCGTGAATCCCAGCATTACTCTTGCAAACGCCGAGTTCAAAATTACCTACTCTGATGGCACTCTGATCGGCGACAGCAACGGGATTTACCGCACAGATGAAACCGGTGAAATCCGGATTCCCGGCCTGAAGCCCGGTAAGTCTATCATCGCAACCGAGGTGAAAGCGCCTCCGGGATTCATCATTGACACGCAGTCCCAGACAATCCAAATTAAGGAAGGCCGAACGGTGACGCTGACCTTCAAGAACCAGCCCACCGGCAAGCTGATTGTCCAGAAGCGGGATTCCATCAGCGGCCAGCCCCTCCCCGGTGCTCAGTTCCGTATCACGACTGCCGCTGGCTGTGAGGTTGGTTTGAACGGCGTGATTGGTACTGCTACAGCCACGCAGAACGGCATTTTCACCACCGATAGTAACGGGGAAATTCGCATTACAAACCTGATTCCGGGCGCTTATGTGTTAAATGAGATCAAGGCTCCTGACGGGTATGTCATGGACGAACCCAGCAAAAACGTGGTTATTGGAACCAATGGCGATACCCAGACGGTCCTCGTCACCAATACCCCCAAGGGTGGATTGATTGTCGAAAAGTATGACAGCATTACCAGACAGCCTCTGGCCGGAGCACGCTTCAAGATCATGTATTCCAACGGCGAGCTGCTGCCGGACGATGAGGGTCTGACTTCTTCCAACGGCCTCTATACCACGGACCAGAACGGCCAGATCGTACTTTCCAAAGTCCAGCCGGGAACACTGGTGGTGACAGAGGACAAAGCGCCGGACCATTACCGCAAGGACCCCACCCCGCAGACCGTTGTGGTCAATGCTGGAGATACACAGACGCTCCGTTTTTACGACGATCCCCTCTGCACACTTACCATCCTGAAGCGGGATGCTGTTACCCGGAAGCCTCTTGCAAACGCGCAGTTCCTGGTTCGGGACAGCGAAGGAAAAACCGTGGGCCCCAACAACGGCATCTATACCACTGGCACCGACGGTACCGTGACGGTTTCCGGCCTGGAGCCCAACGCAACCATCGTTGTCTCTGAGCAGAAGGCACCCACAGGTTATATCCTCGACGAGACGCCCAAGAACATCGTTGTGCGTTCCGGCGTGGCCAACAGCCTGATCTTCGATGACCAGCCGGGAACCACGTTGATTATCCAAAAGTTCATCGAAGGGACCGAAAATGAACCTTTGAGCGGCGTTGCGTTCAAGGTGGTTGACGGTTCTGGGGCCGCTGTGGGACCGGATGACGGGGTTTATTATACGGATGAGGCGGGCGAAATTGTACTTTCCGGCATCGAACCCGGAACCACCGTCAAAGTCCGTGAAATCAAGACTGTAGACGGTTTTATTCTGAACGGCACGCCCCAGGACATTCTGATCAAGGGCGGCGAAGTCCAGCGCCTGACCTTCTGGAACAAGCGGGCCGGAACCCTTATCATTGAGAAACTGGATTCTGTCACGAAGACCCCACTGGCGGGCGCACAGTTCAAGGTGCTTTACGCCGATGGCCGTGTGGTGGATACCGAGGGCGGCAAACTGTCCTCTAATGGTGTCTATATCACGGATGCAAATGGCCAGATCAGGATTACCCAAGTAACCGGAACCCTGGTGGTCACGGAGGAAAAGGCTCCGGACGGTTATGTGATTGGTTCCAACGACAAGAGCCAAACCGTCGTGGTGAATCCCCAGGACACCCAGACCCTGCGCTTCTACAACGATCCCCTGTGCAGCCTGACCCTCACGAAGCTGGATTCCGTTACTGGAAAACCCGTGCCCAACACCGAGTTCACGGTGAAGGACGGCGACGGCAGAGTGCTGGGCCGTTATACCACCGGCAGGGATGGGACTGTCGTGGTGACCGGCCTCATTCCCAATTCCACGGTTGTGGTGGTGGAATCCAGAGTACCCTCCAACTACGTCCTCGATCCCACGCCTCATGTGATTGCGGTCCGCAATGGCAGCAACACGCTTGCTGGCGCTGGCGGCGGTTCCGGGACTGGCAGCGGCGGAAGCTCTGGCACAATCAATGGCGGAACTTCCGGCGGCAACAATGTGGTTGTGGAGAATGACCCTAAAACCACTTTGACCATTGAAAAGTACTTGGAAACCGAAACTGGGAACCAGCCCTTGAAGGGCGTCACCTTCCTCGTCACCGACTCCAGTGGCGCGGTAGTTGGCACCAGCAACGGCGAATACACCACCGATGAAAATGGACGTATTGTCATTCCCAGACTGGAGCCCGGCGTCACAATCATCGCCAAGGAGATCAAGGTTCCCGAGGGCGTGGTGCTGGACTCCGCGCCCAAGAGCATCGAGATCAAGGCCGGCGAGGGCCAGACGCTTCGCTTCGTCAATCAGCAGGCAGGGACCCTCGTCATTCAGAAGCTGGACAAGCTGACGAACAAGCCCCTGGCCGGGGTGGAATTTGAACTGACCTACGCGGAGGGCGGCTTTGTAGACAGCGCCAACGGGCACCTTTCCAGCAACGGCCGCTACACCACCAACGACGTCAGAGAAATCCGTATCAGCGGTATCACGGGCACCATCGTGGTGAAAGAGGTGAAGTGTCTGCCTGGGTACACCATTGACCCAGCGACGCAGACTCAGACGGTCAAGGTGAATCCAGCAGATACACAGACGCTCAAATTTTACAATGTCCCCGGTACCACGCTGACCATTCAGAAGCTGATTACCGGCACCAAGGACAAACCTCTGGCCGGAGTGGAATTCCTGATTACCGACAGCAGCGGCGCCTTCATCGGACCCAACAACGGTATTTATCGGACTGATGAATATGGCCGCATCACGCTTTCCGGCTTGAAGGCAGGAACGGTCATTACCGCCAAGGAAACCAAGACCCTGGACGGCTATGTACTTGACGGCACGCCCAAGAGCATTGAGATCAAAGAGGGCGAAGCGCAGATGCTTACCTTCTACAATGCTCCTGTGGGCGGCCTGGAGTTGATCAAGGTCAGCGCCAGCGATGAAACCAAGCGCATTCCCAGCGTCACCTTCGAGATCCGCGGCATGGACGGTGCTCTCATTGAAACCGTCACCACGGGCGAGAATGGCCGGGTCCACGTGGACCTGGACGCGGGTGATTACTACTGCGTTGAGCTGAAAGCCGCCGAGGGCTTCAAAATCGACGCCACACCTCATTACTTCACCATCAAGGACAACGAGACGACCACCCTGACCGTGACCAACGCCCCCTTCTCTGGAATCATCATACACAAGGTAAACAGCGTCACCGGAGACGGAATTTATGACGTGAAATTCCTGCTGTATGATGAAAACAAGAACCCCATCGGGGAATACTCCACCGACAACGAAGGGTACATCTACATCGACGATCTGACCGTCCAGGGCAAGGGACGCCTGTATCTCCGCGAACTGGAGGCCGCTCCCGGCTACGAGCTGGACAAGGAGTACAAGACCATCTATATCCAGCCCGGCAAGACGATTGAGATTAAGTGGGAAAACACCCCTATCACCGGACAGATTCAGGTGATGAAATACGCCGCCGAGTACAATGAAGTCACTGGAACTCCCGCAGGAACTCCCCTCCAGGGCGCGGTCTATGAGATCAGCGATCCCCGCAGCAACAAAGTTGTGGACTACATCACGACGGATGCTCGCGGCATCGCAGCTTCCAAGCCCCTGCCTTTGGGCCGCTACAAAATCAAAGAGGTGACGGCCCCGGCCTACTGGCAGCTTAGCAAAACCGTGTTCGACGAAACGCTGGAATATTCCGGCCAGATCATCAAGGTGAGTGATTACGACAAGCCTGCGGGTCTCGGCGTCACCATCACCAAGCGCGGCAACGCGGAAGTGCTGGCAGGAAACCAGATGCGCTACGACTTCACGGTTGCCAACACCAGTAACGTGCCCCTTGAGAATTTCTACTGGCATGATCGCGTTCCCACCGATGCAGCCCGTGCCATGGTCATTACCACTGGCACTTACAGCGCCAGATTGAACTACCGGATTTTGTACAAGACCAACTACTCCGGTACCTATCAGGTTCTGGCGTCCAATCTGATTACCACCAGCAACTATTCCTTCAGTCTGAGCGCGATTCCGACACAGGCCGGAGAAGTGGTTACGGACGTTTATTTTGACTTCGGTAAGGTGCCTGTGGGCTTCCAATCTACCAGCAATCCCACATTGACCGTGGCTGTCAGCGGTACGGCGGCCAACGGCTATCAGCTTGTCAACCGGGCTGACGCCGGCGGTAAGTATCAGGGCACCTGGCAGACAGCGCAGGCCACCTGGGTTACGATCATCCGAAAGCTGACGCCCACTGTTACCCCCAAGCTCCCCAAGACCGGCTATTAAGCGGAAAGGAGCGGTCCCATACTTTGGGGCCGCTCCTATTGATCTGGCTTCCTTTTCCGTTTCGGGGCAACGCTGTCATAGCCCAATTCCAACAAAGAACAAATTGTTTCGTCTGGAACAGAATCATCCAGGAGAATCGTGATCCAATGATCCTTGTTCATGTGGTAAGCAGGAAGAAATCCTGGTTCTGTTAACAGCGACCCGATCATAAGAGAGCTGCATTTTATGTCTATGATATCTTCTGCAGAATCACTAGACAGTCCCAACTTATTCCTGGGGACGTTCATAACAACCGCATACCACTTCTGGCTGGCGGGGTGACGGAAGACGGCATAATTCGGGTATTTGGCCCATAAATGTTCCGCTTCACATCCATATCGTTCCGCAATATGCGCGGCAATGCGGTCAACTTGCAGTTTTTTCTTCATATCACACGCTGAAATTCAATTGCCGGTAATAACCGTCGCAGATGCGGAAAATGGGCTTGTCCGCAATCTCGGGTCGGTTCGGGCCATAGATCAGACGGCCAATTTTATAGCTCACGCCGTTGATGCAGACATCCTCCCCGGCGCTGTGGCTTCCAAACCTCGTCAGCCAGGCCAGGGCTTCCCGGACGGTACATCCCCTCCGCAGCTCCCCACTTTCATCCCATAGAGGATCATAACTCAGTTCCATAACGCAGCTTCCTTCCATTCATTTTCCTCAACAATTCAACATTGTAGCTGGATACCCATGGAAAAGCAATTGCGGAAAGAGAGAAAAAAGAGCGGACTTTTCGTAACAATTCAGACTTGACAAGGAGGTATCTGCTTTGTACGACACACCTCACAGCGCACAATTTCAAAATCTGACACAACGCCTGCTGTTGGTCTTTTCTGATGCCGGCGCAATTCCCCGTATGTCTGCCCAGGACATCGACCATTACTCCGAGCTGGCGCTGTTTCATGATGTCGGGAAACAGGCCATTCCGCCGGAGATTCTGAACAAGCCCGGAACGCTGACAACGGAAGAGTATTCCATTATGAAGACCCACACCGTCCAGGGCTGCCGTCTTCTTGCAAAGGACCCGGCCCTCTCCGCCCGGGAGGACTTTCCCCTGATCTGCGACGTCTGCCGCCACCACCACGAACGCTGGGATGGCGGCGGCTACCCGGACGGACTGCCCGGCTGCCAGATTGCTCCCTGGGTCCAGGTGGTGGGACTGGCCGACGCCTTCGACGCCCTGCTCCAGCCCCGCCCTTATAAACCGGCCTATCTCTGGACCCAGGCCGCGGCCATGATCTCCGATGGAGCCTGCGGAGCTTTCGCGCCGGATATCCTGATCTGCTTTCGTTACAGCATCGGCAAAATTTACGCCGCTGTGTATTGAAAGATACCACTTTATAATAGGAGGGATGCCTTTTGAACAAACACATTTTCCTGAACCGTATTGGTCCCAACCTGCCCCGGTATTACAGCCGTATGATGATGCTGGTGATCGCCTGTGCCTGCCTCACCGTCCCCGCATTTGCGGTGCAGGACCTGTTCGCCGTGGCAAAAACTATCATCATCGACCTTTACACCCAGATCGCGGGTATCAGCACCGTGCTGGCGGGCCTCATGTCCGCCGTGGCGGTCATCGGCGCAAAGCTCTCCAACAACCAGCACAAGGTAGACCAGGCGTGGGACTGGCTGAAGCGCATTTGGATTTGCTGGGCCATCATCAACGGAATCGGAGCCTTTATCGCGTACATCGTTCCCAAATTCTCCGGACTTGCAACCCTTACGCCTTAACCCAAACCGCCCGGCAGGAAGGAGGTGAGCTGTCCTGCTGGAATTTATTTTTCAAGGCTTTTTCGAGTGGATTTATGGCCTGATACTGGAAATCTGGAACTTTTTCTTCTCGTCGCTTCTGGATATCATGACCCTGGATTTTGCCTACATCAAAGCCCATGTTCCCGTGGTGGAGGACATCATGGAGGTCTTTCTGGCGGTGGGCTGGGCGCTGCTGCTGGGGAACCTGGTGTTCCAGGCCATCCGCAGCATGGTCTCCGGTCTGGGCTTTGAGGGCGAGGACCCAAAGCTGCTGTTTGCACGAACCTTCGTGTTCTCGTTCCTGCTGCTTGCCAGTCCGCAGATCTGTAACATCGGGCTGAACCTCACATCCAGGGCCATGGATCTGCTGGGTGTTCCGGACGCGCTCAATGTTCAGCTGGTGGACGGCAGCGTTTTCGGGAGCCTCACGGCCGCCTGGCTTCTGGTGATTATTTTTGACATCATTCTGATGTTCATGGTGCTGAAGCTGCTGCTGGAGGTGGCGGAACGCTATGTGATTCTGGCGGTGCTGACAATCACAGCGCCGCTGGCCTTTTCCATGGGCGGCAGCAAAAGCACGTCGGAAATCTTCACGGGTTGGTGCCGGATGTTCGGCAGTATGTGCCTGTTGATGGTGACGAACATCATGTTCTTTAAAATGCTGCTGTCCGTGGTGTCCACGGTTCCCAGCGGCCTGGACGTGTTCCCCTGGATGGTGCTGAACGTCAGTATTGTGAAGGTCGCCAAAAAAGCGGATGAAATCATCACACGCATTGGTCTGAACCCGGCCATTACCGGCGATAAGGGCAAGGGCTTTGGCAGCGTACTTGCCTACAGTATGTTCCGCAGCGCCGCAAGGAAGGTGGTCAAGACCATTGGCGCGGCGGCGACGGGCGGAGCAAGCGCCGCCGCAGGTGCAGCCGCCGGAGGCGCGAAAGTGGTGGCTGGCGCGGCAGGTGCGGCGGGAGCAAAAGGCGCCGCCGGAGCTGCTGGAGGTTTCTTCCGGTTCGGTGGACAGCGCGGCGGAGCGCAGCAGCCCGGTACGGCTAAAAATCAACCGGCAGGAAGTTCTCCGCAGAGCCCGTCCAACGGAGCTGGTAAAGGGACCTCTGACCAAACCGGCAAGGGCCCAGTCAACCAAACTGGAAAGGGCCCCGTCAGTCAGCCCGGACAGCAGAGCAGCTCTTCCAGGAAATCCTCCGTTCCGAAGGGTACCCGGCGCGGGACCTCGAACGTCGCCGGAACTTCAGAAGCCCCCAGAATCAAGCCCGAAGGCGGCTTTAACGGAGGCAGAGGCAGAAGCCCCGAAGGATTCACCGGCGGAGGCAGATTGGGTGGTGGGACTGGCCGTGAAACCCTCTGGCACTCCGGCAGAACAGGTAAAATGGCTGGCGGAGTCCGGATGCGCGGCGTCGATGTGTATGCTGATGATTTTGATGATGGGATCGTCGGCATGGGCAAAGGTTTTCCCTCTCCGGATACAAGTTTCAAGAGTATGCCC
>Ga0073906_1005460_pt1 | contig 11382 bp, 11 predicted proteins | sample Inofromicrocosms_FD_65485 | JGI IMG/M metagenome (GOLD analysis project Ga0073906, IMG submission 65485) | Mouse cecum microbial communities from Vienna, Austria - Inoculum for glucosamine and mucus D2O microcosms | ecosystem: Host-associated > Mammals > Digestive system > Large intestine >... | reverse complement strand
ATCTCCTCCGCCTTTACCGGACGGAAGGTCCCCAACCCCACATGGAGGGTGACATAGGCTGTCCCTATCCCCTTCGCCTCCAGCACCGCGAGCAGATCCCTGGTAAAATGGAGCCCGGCAGTGGGCGCGGCGGCTGACCCGTTTTCCCTGGCGTAAACGGTCTGATACCGCTCCTTGTCCTTCAACTCCTCGGTGATGTAATGGGGCAGCGGCATCTGCCCTACCAGGTCCAGCACATGGAAGAAATCCCCTTGGTATTTAAAGCGGGCAATGCGGTTTCCGTCCGGCAGAACCTCCGCGATTTCCGCCTTCAGCAGTCCACCGCCAAAGACAAACCGGGCCCCCAGCTTTGCCTTTCGTCCAGGGCGCACTAGGGTTTCCCATTCGTCCTTTCCCTTCTGCTCCAGCAGCAGGAACTCCATCGCCCCGCCGGACCCCTCCTTTTCCCCCAGCAGGCGGGCGGGAATCACCCTGGAATCGTTCATCACCAGTAAATCCCCTGGCCGGAGCAGATTCTGTATCTCATAAAAATGCCGGTGGACACATTTCCCCGTCCTCCGGTCCATACACAAAAGCCGGGAATGGTCCCTGGGCTCAATGGGTGTCTGGGCAATCCGTTCCTGGGGCAGGTCATACCAAAAATCGCTTGTGCGCATTGCTGTTATCTCCTTATCTGGCTTTCCGTTGGCTGGCAGTATTCGGCAGCACCGCCATAAAGCGCGGAATATCTCTTCTATTATAATCCTTTTTTCGATTCTTTTCTCTATCTGTTCCTACAAAAACGACCATAAAACAGGATTGTTTTATGGGATTTCTCACGAATCCGAAAAAAATCTGCCCAATAAATTGACAGCTCCCCCGCTTCCGTGATAAAATGCAATTATCCTAATATCCTTGTCGGACAAAGGAGAAACCGCATATAATAGAAAAGAACACCGGATAGAGGCGCGTCTTTCATCAGTAGCCCATGCCAGATTGCCGAAATCGCTCATGTATGGCCGAAAGGGAAAGTCGCCGAAGGCAGACGGACCGGCAGCCGTTCGCCTGGGTGCATGTCTGAAAAAGACTGCAACTGTCATCATGCGACTGTGATGGAGAGCTATCAGTTTTCGGAGAATTCGGCAGACAGAGGGTGTTTTTCCCTTGTCCCATTCTCTAAAACCTTCCCCACAGGCGCATCGTTTGAATGGCTGGTTGTTCAACCAGCTATTTTTTGTATCCTGTTCTTTCTAAAAATTTCTTTCTTCCCGCGCCTTCCGGCGCAAACCAACATATATATAGATTGGAGCTAAAAGTATGAAACAGTTCAATGTCGCCATCATCGGGGCCACTGGAATGGTCGGCCAGCGGTTTATTTCCCAGTTGGAGAATCATCCCTGGTTCCACATCACCCATGTGGCGGCCTCGTCCCGTTCCTCTGGTAAAACCTATGAGGAAGCGGTGGGCAGCCGCTGGGCCATGCCCTTCCCCATCCCCGCTTCGGTCAAGGGGCTGATTGTCATGGACGCCTCCGCGGATGTGGAAAAGATTGCCGCAGATGTGGATTTTGCCTTCTGCGCGGTAGATATGCCAAAAAATGAAATCCATGAGCTGGAGGAACGGTATGCCAAGGCGGAATGTCCCGTTATGTCCAACAACTCCGTCCACCGCTCCTATCCCGACGTTCCCATGATCATCCCGGAGCTTAACCCGGAACACGCCGAAATCATCCCGGTCCAGCGCAGACGTCTGGGAACCAAACGGGGATTTATTGCCGTCAAGTCCAACTGCTCCATTCAGAGCTATGTCCCCGCCCTCCATCCCCTGTTGAAATACGGCGCGACCGACGTGCTTGCCTGTACCTATCAGGCCATCTCCGGGGCTGGAAAAACCTTCCAGACCTGGCCGGAAATGACCGACAACCTGATTCCTTACATCGGCGGAGAGGAAGAAAAGAGCGAGCAGGAACCCTTAAAGGTCTGGGGCAAAATAGAAAATGGGCAGATTGTCAACGCAGTCTCCCCCCGCATCACCACCCAATGCCTGCGGGTCCCCGTGTCCGACGGCCACACTGCCGCCGTGTTTGCCCGCTTCCGGGAAAAGCCCTCCATTGAGCAGATCAAGGCGGACTGGGCCGCCTTCCGGGGGGTTCCCCAGGAGCTGGAGCTGCCCTCCGCCCCCAAGCAGTTCTTACATTATTTCGAGGAAAACGACCGTCCCCAGGCCCGGCTGGACCGGGAGCTGGAGGGCGGCATGGCCGTATCCCTGGGCCGGCTCCGCCCCGACACCCAGTATGACGTCAAATTCGTTTGCCTGTCCCACAACACCCTGCGGGGCGCGGCAGGCGGCGGCATCTTGATGGCGGAGCTGCTCGCCGCAAAGGGGTATTTTGACTAATCATGAACAGGAGGCTTGGTATGATATGAAAAAGACCATCTTCACCGGTTCCGCCGTTGCCATTATCACCCCCATGTATCCCGATGGCAAGGTCAACTATGAGGAGCTGAAAAAACTGGTGGATTTCCAGATTGACAACGGCACCGATGCCATTGTCGTCTGCGGCACCACCGGTGAATCCGCCACCCTGAACGACGAGGAACACGTCCAGGTAATCAAAGCGGTGATCGACCACACGGCGGGGCGGGTCCCCGTCATTGCCGGGGCCGGAAGCAACGACACCGCCTATGCCTGCTGGCTCTCCAAGGAGGCAAAGGCCCTGGGCGCCGACGCCCTCCTCCATGTGACCCCCTACTACAACAAAACCTCCCAGACGGGGCTGGTCCGTCACTTCAACGCCGTGGCCGACGCCACCGACCTGCCGGTTATCCTCTACAACGTCCCCTCCCGGACGGGGGTCAACATCCGCCCGGACACCTACTGGGAGCTTTCCAAGCACCCCAACATTGTGGCCGCCAAGGAGGCCAGCGGAAATTTCTCCGAGATTATCAAAACCGCCGCCCTTTGCGGGGATGAGCTGACTCTGTACTCCGGCAACGACGACCAGATTGTCCCCATGCTGTCCCTGGGCGGCAAGGGGGTCATCTCGGTGCTGGCCAACGTGATGCCCAGGGAGACCCACGAAATCTGCTCCCTGTTCTTCGAGGGCAAGGTCCAGGAGAGCGCGGCCCTGCAAAAGAAGCTGCTTCCCCTGATCAACGCCCTGTTTATGGATGTAAACCCCATTCCCGTCAAGGAGGCCATGAATCTGCTGGGCTATGCCGCCGGCTGCTGCCGCCTGCCCCTCGACGAGCCCTCTGAGAACGTCCGCCATACTCTGTCCGGTGAGATGAAGGTCCTGGCCCTCATTCGCTGAGCGCCCCCTATCCGGGCCTCGCACCCTGGAATATGTCACGTCAGATACAGCGGTTTTCCATTCCGCTGTATCTGTCTTCCGGCAAAACAGGACAACCCATCAATGATAAGGAAGTGAAAACCATATGACCCGAATCATCCTCTCCGGCTGCAATGGAACCATGGGAAAGGTCATCACCGGCTGTGTAAAGGCGCGGGAAAACTGCGAAATCGCGGCGGGCATTGACCTGAATCCTGACGCGGAAAGCGGTTTTCCCGTGTTCTCCAAAATCTCGGAGTGCAATGTAAAGGCGGACGTCATTCTGGACTTCTCCCATCCGTCGGCGCTGTCGGGAACACTCGCCTTTGCCAGAGAAAACCACATTCCCGCCGTTATCGCCACCACCGGCCTTTCTCCCCAGCAGATCGCCTATATCCGGGAAACCTCCCAGTTTGTCCCCTTGTTCTTCTCGGCGAACATGTCCCTGGGGGTCAACCTTGTGGCGGAGCTGGCCCGGAAAGCCGCCGCTGTACTGTCAGACAGCTTCGACATTGAAATTCTGGAAAAGCACCACAATAAAAAGATCGACGCCCCCAGCGGCACAGCCCTGATGCTGGCCGATGAAATCAACGACGCGTTAAACGGCACAAAGGAATATGTCTTTGACCGGCACAGCGTCAGCAAGCGCCGGGAGAAAAAGGAAATCGGCATCCAGTCCGTCCGGGGCGGGACCATTGTCGGGGAACATGAAATCCTGTTCGCCGGTCCGGACGAGCTGATTTCCATCAAGCACACCGCCATGTCCAAGGAAATCTTTGCCACAGGGGCGATCAACGCGGCGCTGTTTCTCGCAAAGCAGCCCAACGGACTGTACAGTATGAAGGAAATGATAGAACAAGCGTGAAAGGAGTGTTTGGTCTGACATGAACGGAGTATCAAAGCTTACCCTGACAGAGGATGTTTCGGTCATCACCTTTAATAAGCTTTCGGCGGAGCCGTCCAATGTGGCAAAAATCCTCAACCAGTTTTCCGAGGAGGGCATCAACATCGACATGATTTCCCAGACCGTCCCCAACAGCGGGGAAATCAGCCTGTCCCTGACGGTCTTCTCGGAGGACCTGATGAAGGCCCTTTCCCTGTGCACCCAGTTGAAGGACAGCGTATCCGATCTGCGTCCCCTGGTGAGCAGCGGAAACTGCAAATTGCAGCTGTATGGAGAGGAAATGCGCTCCATGCACGGGGTGGCGGCAAAGGCCATTGATGTGATAGCCTCCGCAGGCGAAGAAATCTACCTGATCACCACCTCGGAGGTGGACATTTCGGTCCTGCTGCCCAGGGACCGGGTCCACGAGGCGGTATCGGCGCTGGAAAAGGCATTTGGGGTAGCCTGTCAATAACCGAAAACCGGAACCTTTCCCTTTGGAGACAGTTCCGGTTTTTTATTTATCAGAGCCCTCCGAAGTACATCTGCAAATTTGACATATAAAGGGTGAGCCGTTATAATAGAATTGATTGAAACGGACAGAAACAAAAATATGGAGGTGATAAGGAAATGTCAGAAGCATATAAAATTGACTGGAAAGAGGAACTGATTGGCGGCAAGGTAGTGGCTATGTCCCCTGCAGCTTCAAACCATAACCATATTGCGCGCAATATTATGGGAATTTTCTGGCCCTATCTGCGGGGCAAAACTTGTGTCCCCTATGGCGATAACGAGTTGGTTTTTCTAACTCCCACTGATAAGTTCGTCCCGGATTTCATGGTCGTCTGCGACCGCAATAAAATCAAACACGACGGCATCCACGGCGCGCCGGACCTGGTTGTGGAGATACTGTCCCCCGGCACAGCAAAATATGACAAAGGCCACAAAAAGGATATTTATGCCCACTGCGGCGTTTTGGAATACTGGATTGTCAACCCCGCCGACAGGTCCGTTGAAGTTTTTCTCAACGACGGGAAGGGCAATTTTCAGCTTCACAACTTCTATGCCCTCTATCCTGACTCGATGCTCGCCTCCATGAGTGATGAAGAACGGAAAGAGGTTGCAACACACTTCCAATGCAGCCTGTATGACGACCTGGATATTTCCTTGGATGATATTTTTTATGACCTTCTGCCATAGTGCTCCGGGGCCCGTTAGCGTATTCAAACGTCACACATTTTTAGTTGGTTAAGGAGGGAGAGATAATATGTCAGAAGCATATAGAATTGACTGGAAAGAGGAACTGATTGGCGGCAAAGTGGTTGCCATGTCCCCGGCCTCCACAAACCATACCCGCATTGCGGGTAATATTTACCACATTTTCCGAACCCATTTAAACGAAAAAAAATGTGAACCCTTTGGAGATGGGGTATTGGTTTATCTGACCGATGAAGACGAATTCATTCCGGATTTTATGGTTGTATGTGATGCGGATAAGGTAAAGGCGGACGGAATCCACGGCGCACCTGATCTGGTGGTAGAAATTCTCTCCCCCAGCACGGCGCGCAATGACAAGATATATAAAAAAGAGATTTATGCAAAGGCCGGGGTTCGGGAATATTGGATTGTCAGCCCTGCCGATAAGGCTATAGATGTTTACCGCAGCAACGGAAAAAATGAGCTGCTTCTGCATAATACCTATGCCGTCTATTCTGATTGGATGCTGAAAAAAAGCAGCAAAGCGGAACGCGCTGCAATCGTAACCCACTTCCAATGCAGCCTTTATGATGATTTTGAAATTTATCTTGACGATATTTTCTATAGAGTGCAATAAAAAGCCGGAGGCATCAGAAGACGATTCATTCGCCGTCTGATGCCTCCGGCCCGTTTTTACCGATATTTTTCAGCTCAGGCTAAGCTCCAGGTTCAGCGTCCGGTTGGTAAACCCCAGCTTCCGGTAAAAGGCCACCGCGCCCCGGTTGCAGTCCCACACGGAAAGCTCCGCGCTGTCGGCCTTTTTCTCCCTGGCAATACGGAAGGCCTCCTGGCAGACCATCTCCCCTATTCCCTGCTTCCGGTACGCCTCGTCCACGCAGATATCGTCCAGATACGCCACCTTCCGGGGCACACAAAGGGGGTTGTTTGCCCGGCTCCGCCACAGCAGGAAGCACATTCCCACCAGCCTTTCCCCGTCCATAGCGCCGATCACCCGGTTTTCCGGATCCTCGAATATCGCTTCGTACCGTTCCAGCGTAATGGGAGTGTCGGAGGCCAGATAAAAATCCGGCCTCAAGTCCGAATGAACCTTGTGGAGTTGCCGGAAAAGCCGCAGCACCTGGGGATAATCCTCCGCACCTAAAAATGTTGTTTTTATCTGTGCCATACCGCATTCCTCCTTCTGCAAGCAATTATGGCGGGCAGGGGGCAAAACTTATCCCCTGCGCCGCATACTTCTGAAAATCACAGGGAAATCTTGTGGTAAACCTTCTTGCCCTTGCGGATAATCATGGGCTTTTCGGAGAGCGCGGAGGTGGCAATCTTCGCGCCAATATCCTCCACCTTTTTGTCGTCGATGCTGATGCCGCCCTGCTGGATCAGCCTGCGGGCCTCCCCCTTGGAGGGTGCCAGCTTCGCGGCAACCAGGATATCCAGAACCGAGGCTTCTCCATCCGCAAACAGCGCGCTGTCGAGGACAGTGGAGGGCATATTCTCATCGCTCCCGCTGCCGCCGAACAGGCTCTTCGCCGCCGCAAGGGCTTTATCGGCCTCCTCCTTGCCGTGGACAATGGACGTCACCTCGTAGGCGAGAATTTCCTTTGCCTTGTTGATCTGGCTGTCCTTCCAGCTCTCCATCTCCTCAATCTGCTCCACCGGCACAAAGGTGAGCAGCTTCAGGCAGTTGATCACATCGCCGTCGTCCACGTTGCGCCAGTACTGGAAGAAATCGTAGGGACTGGTCTTCTCCGGGTCCAGCCACACCGCGCCCTTTTCGGTTTTGCCCATCTTCTTCCCCTCGTTGGTGGTCAACAGGGTAAAGGTCATGCCGTAGACCTCCCTGCCCTTCACCCGGCGTACCAGGTCGATACCGCCCAGGATATTGGACCACTGATCGTCCCCGCCGAACTCCATGGTGCAGTTGTGCATCTCAAAGAGCTTGAGGAAATCGTAGCTCTGCATAATCATGTAGTTGAATTCGATAAAGGAAAGCCCCCGCTCCAGGCGGGATTTAAAGCACTCCGCCGTCAGCATCCGGTTGACCGAGAAGTGCACCCCGATGTCCCGCAGCAGCTCAATGTAGTTGAGCTTCATCAGCCAGTCGCCGTTGCGCTCCACGATGCACTTTTCCGGGGAAATATCCACCAGCTTTCCCATCTGCTGGAGGAAGCACTCGGCGTTGTGGTTGATCTCCTCCACGGTGAGCATCTGCCTCATGTCGGTCTTGCCGGTGGGGTCGCCCACCATGGTGGTGCCGGTCCCCAGCAGCAGGATGGGCATATGTCCGGCCATCTGCATCCGGCGGATAATCATCAGCTGGAGGAAGTGGCCCACATGGAGGCTGTCGGCGGTGGCGTCAAAGCCGATGTAAAAGGTCACCTTGGAATTGTCCATGGCCTCCCGAACCTTTTCCTCGTTGGTGCATTGGGCGATAAGGCCCCGACGTTTGAATTCTTCAAACAGTGTCATTGGTAATTGCTCCTTTCCCGATATGGGTTTTTTTTGGCGGCAGGATGAAATGTCCACAATAAAAAATCCTCTGCTGCATTACACAGCAGAGGACGAATAAACCGCGGTACCACCTCTGTTGCCGGGAAATCAAACCCCCGGCCACTCTCCGGCACATCCATGCCATAACGCTTTAACGGGCGTACCCGGCCAACCCTACTAAAATTCTGTCAATTCATTCGGACGGCGGCTCGGTGAGGTATTCGCCTGATGAAGTCCGCGCTTTTTTCCACCAACCAAAAGCTCTCTGTGCCATTCTTCACCGGTTACTTGGTCACGTCATTGCCATTGGTGATACTATAACACAAGGCGTCCGGATTGTCAAGCGGAAATTTTATTTTTTTCCTCCATGGAACCCAGGCAGATTTCATTCCGGAGCCTGCGCTGCTCCTCCTGGGCGGATTCCACCATCTCTCTGGCGGTATTCAGCGATGCGGCGGTGATATTTTCCCCGCTGATGATGCGCGCCAGCTCCTCCAGCCGCTGCTGTCCCTCCAGTTCTGTCACCCTGGTATAGGTCTGTCCGTTGGCCGCCTCCTTGTGAATCAGCATGTGGCAGTCGCCGCAGGCGGCAATCTGTGCCAAGTGGGTAACGCAGATAACCTGACGGCTCTGGGCCGCCTGGGAAAGCTTACGGCCGATCTTCTGGGCCGCCCGCCCGCTGACCCCCGCGTCAACCTCATCGAAGATCATCGTCCCGGCATCGTCTCTGGACCACATGACGTTTTTCACCGCCAGCATAATCCGGGAAAGCTCGCCGCCGGAGGCAATCCTCGCCAAAGGCTTGGGAAGCTCTCCCTGGTTGGCGGAGATGAGCAGTGAAATCCGGTCCATCCCATCCCCATCCGGGAGGTGGATGTCGTTCTGCACCGTCAAACGGACCGCCGGCATATCCAGGAATGCCAGCTCCTCCTCCACCTGGGAGACAAATTCCTTCCCCGCCCTGTTTCTCCGGTCGGAAAGGGTTTTGGCCAGCCGGTTCACCAGCTCCTGCTGGGATTTCATTTCCTTCACCAGCTTTTTGATCCGTTCGTTGGCAGAGGTGATGGTTTGCAGCTGCTCCTGGGCCTTTTTGTAAAAGGACATAATCTCCGGGTAGGAGCTGCCGTATTTCCGTTTCAGGCGATAAATTTCGTCCAGGCGTTCCTCAATCTCATCCAGCTGGGCGGGGTCGTACTCCATCTCATCCAGCCGGTCGCTGACCTCCCTCTCCGCCTCCTGGAGCTCGTAGACCATTTCCTGGATTCTCTCGGCCAGTTCCGCCGCGTCTGGCAGGAACCTTCCGGCGGTTTCCAGAGTGGCGGCGGCGTTCTCTAACAGGGAAACAGCGCCGGTATACTCCCCGCTCTCGTCGCCGGAAAGACTCTCCCGCGCCTCCGCCAAACCGGAAAGGATGCGCTCGGAATTCTGTATCTTCCGCCGCTGGGCGGCAAGCTCCTCCTCCTCATCGGGGGTGAGCTCCGCGTCCCGTATCTCCCGTATCTGGTGCTTGAGCAGGTCTATTTTCCGCTCCTTTTCCGCCTCGTCCATCTGGAGGGCACGGATTTCCTTTTGGATGGCGTTAAGCTGCCGGTACTCCAGGCGGTACTGGTCCGCCTCCGCCTCCAGCTGTCCGAAGCTGTCGATCAGCTCCATCTGGTATTCCGGGAGCAGCAGGCGGTTGTTGTCCCGCTGCCCGTGGAGGTCGATGAGGTACAGCCCAATCTCCTTCAGCACGCTCAGGGTGGCGGGGCGGGTGTTGATGCGGCAGGTGTTCCTCCCGTCGGCGGTGAACTCCCTGGTAATCAACAGGCAGCCGTCCTCGTCAGGGGCAAACCCCCGTTCCTCCAGCATATCCCTTGCCCGCTGTCCCAGTCCGGTGAACAGGGCGGAAACGCAGGCCTTAGTCTCCCCGGTGCGGACCTGATCCCGGTGCATCCGTCCGCCCAGAATGGCGGCGATCCCCCCGATGATCACCGATTTACCCGCGCCGGTCTCGCCGGTAAAGACATTCAGTCCGGCGGACAGGTCGATGGACGCTTCCTTTACCACAGCCAGATTTTTGATATATAGTTGAGACAGCATCATAAAAGCCCCCTTGCTATCCGGTTTATCTCCATACAGAAAGCAGAACATTTTTTCGATGCTTCTATCATAGCACACTTTTTTGAAAAGAACAAGTGTTTGGAACAAATTTTTCTGAAAATTTGTTCTGCATTTATTTCACACACAGGGACTATATTGGAGAAAATAAAAAACCAGTTGATTCTTAAAATCATATAGGGTATTATGGAAATGAAGCAAGGCACAGTAAGGTTATGTGACAGTATGGCAGAGAAAGACATTACAGAAAAAGCGCTGGAATCGTATAACGATGTATTTGCGGATATTGCAAATGTCCTTTTGTTTGAAGGAAAAGAAATCATTTCATCGGAAGAATTAGAGGAACGCCAGTCCCGCACTTATTATAAGGCGGCAGGAGAAATCCGGGAAATAGAACGGGATGTCTCCAAAATTTGGAAAAAAGGAAAGATACGGCTTTCCCTGATAGGTTATGAAAACCAAACAGAGGCAGACCCGGATATGCCGCTTAGAATTATGGGATATGACGGAGCGGAATACAGAGCGCAGTTGACAAAAGAGAATAAGAGCGACAACAGATACCCGGTCATAACGCTGGTACTGTACTTTGGTTATACAAAGCATTGGGACAAAACCAAAAGCCTATTGGAACGCCTGGAAGTTCCGGAAGAGCTGCTGCCTTATGTAAACGACTATAAGATAAATCTATTTGAAATCGCATATTTAACCAGAGAGCAGGTAAACCTGTTTCAGAGCGATTTTCGAGTGGTAGCAGATTATTTTGTACAGAAACGGGAAAAGGGCAGTTACACCCCAGAGGCACTGGAACTAAAACACATACAAGAAACCTTACAGCTCCTAAGTGTGATGACAGGTGATCACAGGTTCGAAGAACTATATAACGAAAAAAGCAAAGAAGGGAGACCACATAATATGTGTGAGATTTTGGACCAAATTGAAAACAGAGGGCTTCAAAACGGGATAAAGCAAGGAAAAACGGAAAAAGAGCTTCAAATTATTCAAAATATGTATCGACACCAATTTCCCTTAGAGCAGATAGCGGTCTCAGTTGAGAGAAGCGTGGAGGAAATCAAAGACATCCTAAAACAACAAAATACACTGCCTTCATAATACAATAATAGGTGCTGTTTCAAAACGCTAAAAGCGCAGAGAAACAGCACCCCTATTGTATTTTATGGATTTGTGTCAAACCTCCCTGTTTAAGAATAGAGAGAAAATGCGGTAGATGTTCCCCGCAATCCGGTTGTGGTTGATGGCCGGACGAGGGGATATGGAAACCATCCTTCCGCCCAGTATCTCAAACGGGTGTTCTTCTCTATATGCCTCCAGCATATTTTCCTACTCTTAAATCCCGAAATGTATCACAAACTTCCCCTCGGCCTCC
>Ga0073906_1005453_pt1 | contig 11393 bp, 12 predicted proteins | sample Inofromicrocosms_FD_65485 | JGI IMG/M metagenome (GOLD analysis project Ga0073906, IMG submission 65485) | Mouse cecum microbial communities from Vienna, Austria - Inoculum for glucosamine and mucus D2O microcosms | ecosystem: Host-associated > Mammals > Digestive system > Large intestine >... | reverse complement strand
TCTTGCGATGGCCGCCCGCTGACACTGTCCGCCGGATAGTTCTTTTGCCTTCTTTTTCAGAAGGTCCCCAATCTCCAGTTCTTCTGCTGCCTTATGTACAAGCTCTTTCACCTTGTTCTTCTTTGTCTTGGACAGATACAGCGGGGCCGCGATGTTATCAAAGACGTTCATGTTCCAGATCAGGCCAAAGTCCTGCAGGACAAATCCTACCTTTTTCATCCGGATATCTGCCACCTTATTCTGTCCCAGATGATCCACACATTGTCCGTCAAAGATAAGGGAGCCGGATGTGTATTTATCCACCAATCCCAAAATGTGAAGGAGGGTTGATTTTCCCGATCCTGATTTACCCATAATGGAGATCCACTCTCCCTGGCCGATATCAAGATCCACCTGTCTCAGTGCCCGGACTTCGCTGTTTTTTCCCTGATTATAGATTTTGACAATTCCCTTTGCTTCCAGAATACCCATTTTCTCACTCCTTTGTCTGTGTTACTATTTCTTTTGGTTGTATTTTCAATATGTACAGGTTGTTGAGCAGGCTGACTGCCATCATAATGGCGAAGAAGATCAGGCCGGTGATGATATGGTATGGATGGATGACTGTCCCGGAGGCCATTTCTTCTCTTTGAGAGTACCATTGGTATACAGCCAGTGATGTGATAATTCCGATCACATACGTGATCCCGCTATTTAGCATAGTGACCCCCAGCAGTTTATTTGGCGTTATGCCCAGCAGCAGATAAATGCCCCAGACATATCTCCTCCGCTTACTGATGAGGTAACCAGTGGCGATGATCCCGAAGATGATCACGACTGTCCAGACTACACCCTCTACGGCAGCATCCTTAATAAAATTGGAAATGTCGGCGGACGTCTCCTGCTTCATCTCATCAAAGGACACAAGCTTTCCGTACTGAGACAGGAATTTTTTGTCCGCGTTCTTATTTAGCTTAACGATGCAGTGGGCAGTGGAATGCCCGAATCCCTCTCTTTTTACCATGTTGAAAATTTTCGTGTGGTTTACAAAAATGGTATTTTGGCATTCTACCATAAAGGAATACATATTTTGTTCTGCCATTAATCCCGATAGATCGAGCCTGTTGCAGTGATCAGCCAGTTTTCCCACCACTTGAATTTTATAGACAGAACCTGTATTCAGATCAATAGTTATCATGTCGCCGATCTGGTATCGATTGGCTATAGTGCCGCCCAGAACGGCAGGAATGATTTCTCCGTCCCGGTCATTCTCCTTCAGCCATCGGCCTTCCTTTATATTATAAGTAACCGCTGCGGTGGAGATGGAATCCATGGCACTGATTTCAAATATATCTTCGGGATATTGTATGGAGTCGTTTTCAACGGTAATGGAGGTGTTAAAAATTTCTCCTAATCCATCAATTCCCGGAAGGGAGCGGATCTTTTCACATGCTGCCGGATAGTCCCCGTTCTCCATATCAAAGAGTCCACAGGCGGCCATAGCATACTGATATAAATAGGTGTCGGCATCTGCTTCTGCGATACTATTTAGATGTTGTATCTGCAATATAGCAGCACTGATCTGATGATTGATCAGAAATAATCCAAGACCGATTTGTATTATGATAAACACATTACTCATTATGCAGGACAGATATTCTCTCGCCCAGAGCTTTCTATGTAATAGCATGTCGTGATCTCCTTTATTTATTGGCAGAATATGCTTCGAAGGGCTGCTTTTTTACCAGTCTGATTGTCATGATCAGGGATAACAGGACATAGATCAGAAGAAGCAGTCCAAAGCTGTATCCAATGGAATAGCGCAGATTGTAGATCAATTGTCCGGATGCGCTGCAGTACAGAAGGAATAGTACGATTGACACAATAAATGAACAAGAAAACAGGAGTAGCATTTCCAGGAGGATTACAGCCCTGAGCTGGAAATTTTTTAACCCCAATAACTTAAGTACGGCATATGAGGGGATTCTACGTTTCAATACGGACTGATAAATGAACAATGCATTTAGTACAGCAAGGATCACGCCAAGGATCAGATTGCTCATGAAATCCAGATAATCAGAAACGCTCAGGGTAGTATCGGGCTGTTCCCTGTAAGTACTTTCATATGGTTTGACGGAACGGATCAGCTCTTCTGCCTGTGCCATCTGTGTACTGCTGAAATCGTCGTTATAGATATAGATCAGTTCTACATCAGATAGTCTGCCTGCTCTGTCCAGCTCCATAAAATCATTTTGTGAGAGAAGGTTTTCTTCGAAATTAAAATTCTCTGCTACGATACGATAGGAGCTGCCCGCCATTGGAAATAACTCATTGCAGGAATAGAACACGGTATAGCTCGATTTCGGGGGTTCTTCTCCATAGGTAACGATAATTCCGTCTCCCGGATCCGGAGTCCTGCTCCCCTCCAGGCTGCAGAGCGTACCATATGATAATACGATAGTACCATCCTCAACTTGCGCCGGGGTAGTTCCGATGGAGTTGTCATGTTCTGTCAGCATCGGAATAGAGCTGTAAGAGGCTACGGCAAAATCATGTCCCGGAATGATTTCTACATTTCCCTTCAGAATTACATTGCAGATACCCTTCTGCTCTTTCAGCTTTTTGATCACCTGATCCAGCTTTTCAGAATTAGTAAAAGAAAAATGCACCCGGTTTTCATAAAATACTCTTTCTTCCCGGGTTCCTTTGGTATCATAATAATAATGCTGGAAGTTTGTAATATTGTCAGTAAATTTTATAACGGCACAGGAAGAAATAATAATACCCAGCATGACAAGAAGGATTTCACGTTTCCAGTCCGTGATCATCTTTAATGACAGCCTGTATAAAAAAAGACCCATCTTCTCACTCCTTTGTCTGCGTTAATATTTCTTTTGGTTCTATTTTTAAGATATAAAGGCTGCTGATCAGGCTGACGGCCATCATGATCACCAAGAAGAACAGATCAATCATGATATGGTATTGATTGATATCTGTTTTAGATGACACTTCTTCATTTTTATACATTATTTTGTATGTGACCAGTGCCGCTATTACTCCAATTATATAGTTGATTGCATTGCTTATTAGGTGAATTTTAAGCAGTTTTTTTGGTTTTTCACCAAGCATCAGGTAGATGCCCCAGACATATCGTCTGTTTTTTCCGATCAGATATGAGGTAGCAATGATGCCAAAAATAATAACGACTGCCCACAAAATATCCTCTTCAACAGACTCTTTTATAAATGTTTGGATGGACCGCTCTGTCTGTTGTTTCATTTCTTCAAATGAAACAAGCTTTCCGTATCCTGATAAATGCTCTTTGTCTGCCTTCTTGTCTAATTTAACAATACAATTGGCATTTGAATAACCAAATTTAAACTTCTTTAAATCATTAAATATTTTGTTATGATTGACATAAATATCATTTCCACATTCCTGCATAAAAGCATAGATGTCCTGATTTGGTGTAATAGAATGCATATCAAGAGTAGTACAGTGTTCAGATAGTTTTCCCACTACTTTGATTTGGTATCTTTCCTTTTGCCCATCAGTAAGTAATTCTATATTTATAATATCGCCGAGACTATATTGATTCATAATAGGTCCCCCAAGGACTGCATGGATTTCCTGGGCACCCATATCTTTCTCATTTAACCATCTGCCCTCCTGGACATGATAGGTAACTGCTGATGTTGCAATCGAATCCATAGCAGTAATTTCAAATCCCTCTTCCATGTATTTTTCCAGATCCCCATCAATTATCACAGGATTTTCAAAAATCTCACCGATTCCTTTCACACCAGGTAGTGACTGGATCATTTTACAAGCCTTTGCGTAATCACCATTAAGATCAAATAGTCCTGCGGCAGCCATAGAATATTGATATAAATAAGTATCAGGATCCGTTTTTTCAATACTGCTTAACTGCTGCAGTTCTGATGCTATAAAACCAATCTGGTTATTTATTAGAAACAGTGTGAGACCAATCTGTACTATAATAAATAAATTGGTTCTCATACAGCAAAAATACTCTTTCATCCATATATTAGCAAGCCCGACCATAAATATTCTCCTTTATTTGTTATTTGAATAAATCTCAAATGGATGTTGCCTTACCAGTTTTTGTGTCATTATCAATGATAACACGGCATAAATAACTAACAGAAGAAGAAAACTATATCCTCCAGAGTAACGCAGATTATAGATCAGTTCCCCGGTAAGGCAGCAATATGAAAAGAATAGTATCATTGCTATAATAAAAGATACAGAAAAAACAATTACCATTTCCAACAGGATCATGAATTGAAGCCTAATGTTTTTAAGTCCCAAAAGTTTAAGTACAGAATATGAGTAAATTCTTCGTTTTAGCAGAGACTGATAAATAAATAGTGCGTTTAGTACAGCAAGAACTACTCCAATGAGCAGGTCACTCATCAAATCTATGTAATCTGAAATCTCAAGTGTGTTTTTGGGCTGTTCTTTATAACTATCATTCCAAGGTTTAATGGTACGAATAACATTTTCAGCATTAATCATCTGATCGCGGGTGAAGTTATTATCATAAATGTAAATGAGCTCTAGATCTTCTACTTTCCCCGTTGTATCCAATGCCATAAAATCATTTAGGGAAATCAGATTTTCTTGAAAGATAAAATTTTCTGCTGCTACTTGATAAGATTTGCTGCCCATTGGGAATTTCTCATTACGTGTATAAAAGTTTTTATAAATTTTATTTTCACCATTTTCATTATAGGTTTCATTTATTTCTCCGACATTCCTTGTGTTGTTTCCTGCTCCCCCCAGATCTGCAAGTGCCCCATAGGAAAGAACAATGGTTCCATCCTTAACCTGATCTGGTGTCGTGCCAATAGAGTTATCATATTCTGTCAGGATAGGAGTGGAATAATAAAAGGCAACTGGAAAGTCGTAACCAGAGGTGATTTGAAAATTTCCTTTTAGTATAATATTTTTAATGCCTTGCTGTTTTATCAGTTTATCTAAAATTTCATCTAATTTATCAGAATCCTTGAAAGCAAAGTGTACTCGGTTTTCATGAAATATTCTTTCTTCTTCGGTACCTTTGACATCATAATAGTAACGTGTAAAATTTGTAAGATTGTCAGTAAACTTTATGACGGCACAGGAAGAAATGATAATGCCCATCATCACCAGTAGTATTTCCTTTTTCCAGTCGGTGATCATCTTTAATGATAGCTTACATAAAAAATAAATCATAGTTTCCTCCAGGAAAAAAATATTTCCTCTCCAGTATAGCATACCGCACTGGCAAATCAAGAAAATCTGCATGAAACGACGTTTTTAATTGAGTTTTGGTACTTTTAACGCACACTTCCTTATAACGAATAATATAGGGAGAGAAACAGTAGTGTCAGTTTCTCTCCCTATATTTGCCTGATATTCTTTTAAGAGCCACAGGTATCTGTGAAATAGCCGGAAGGATCAGCCCGGCGGCGATCCATTTTGCATAGTAGTCCAGCCGGAGCAAAAGGAGCAGCACGTAAATGGCAAAAAATGCCATGGCGATCCATATGGTGATTTTTTTATATTTCTTCTTTTCCTGAGAATCTAACTGCCGGTTTTCCGAGTCTACAGGACTGAAGATTCCCAGGCTTATCACTGCCGCCAGCATAAGGAGGCTGACTATGCCATTGCAAGGGATCCTGGCTGTGACATAGATGCAGAGGCACAGCACAATGCAGGAACTGAGCAGACAAGCCCAGGCATGTTTCAGATGAAGTCCGCCGCTGTATTTCCGTATCACCATAAATGGCAGGATAAAGAGGATGCTTTCCTTCACCAGTGCCATGATACAGCCGCCAGTTATCACGATGATCAGTGGTGATATTGTTAAGATCAGACTGCATATGGCATACTCATACAGAGAGCGATCTTCTTCCGTAATGGCGCTGTGCCGGATAAGCCATCCCGTAATATATCCCGCAGCCGCCCGCATCATTTACTCTTCTTGAAGCGGGATAATTCTTTTGGCGCTTCCGGCTGATAAAAATATGCACAGGAAGTGGTATTAGCATCAACTGTCAATGAGGTATTGAGCAGGTTTACCACAGTCCCTGCAAAAGATCTGCCCTGTTTTTTCTGTTTCATGTAAATCCTCCCTTCTTGTGTATTAAACATAAAATACTGTATGTGCATACTATAAAACAGGAGATTGAAAAAATCTACCGCTCTGGCGCAAACAGGATGATTTTGTGGAAATTTGGCGAAAAATAGGGAAAAACACATTTTTTGCAATGTATTACAGAAATTAAATGCAATTTATGCATAAAAACAAATGTATTACAGAATAATTGTGTATAGCATTCTTCTGTTTGGTCTGGTTAGATGATAGTATATTTTTAAAACAAATTTAATCAGATGTGCAGCAGAACATGAGGAAAGGGACATCACAATGATAAGAGACCAGCGTTTTATTGAAATAGGGAGAAGGATCAAGCTCAGAAGAAAAGAATTGCACATCAAACAATATGAATTGGCAGAAGAAGTTGAGGTTTCAAACAATCACGTCTCAGCCATAGAGAATGGCAGAGAGAAACCGAGTATCGATCTCTTAATGGATCTGTGCGAAAAGTTAGAGGTAACGCCGGATTATTTTTTGCTGGGAAATATACATGCCAATAACATACCGTTGAATATTATAGACAATCTCCGTCTATGCAGCGAGGATGATATTGACTTTATCAGCCGGGTAGTAGCCTTTCTGGCAGAACGGAACATAAACAATTTTAATAAAGATCATTATGCTTAAAGAATTCGGAAAGCGGCTTGTTTTTTTCATCTTCCCTGTAGTATAATCTGATTTATGATTATGCTGCAGGGAGTTTTTGTATGAGAATTTTAATTTGTGATGATGACAGACTGTTTTCCGCACAGCTGGAAAAATGCATTACCGATTATTTTCACAGAAACGGGTTTAAGGCACCAGAAATAGCCATATTTGAAAGAGGGGAAGAACTGCTTGGCGATACCGGCGAAAGGGATATTGTTTTTCTGGATGTCGAGATGCCGGGTCTGAGCGGTATTTATATTGGCAATGAGTTAAAGAAGAAAAATGAAGCGGTGATCATATTTGTTATTTCCTCTTTTTCTGAATATCTGGATGAAGCTATGCGTTTCCATGTGTTCCGGTATCTGTCCAAACCATTGGAACGGCAGCGGCTGTTCCGCAATCTCAGGGATGCCCTGCAGGTATACCATTCGACCGCCGCAAAACTGCTGATAGAGACGAGACAGGGGTGCTATACGGTTCTGGCATCGGATATTATATCCATCGAGTCACTGGGAAGGAAAATTACCGTTCATACGATACAGGGGGACTATGAATCCCTGCAGACAATAAAATATTGGCTGGGTATTCTGAATATGAACTGTTTTTTTCAGCCCCACAGAAGCTTTATCATCAATATGAAATATGTATCCGGTTTTGACCACTCCGTGATTCAACTCTGTGAGAATCGGATCAAGGCATATCTTACACGGAGAAAATATACGGAATTTAAGCAGGCATATCTATTGTATTTAGAAAGTGCAAGGTGATCCGGATGCTGGTACTGATTTATTATATGATTTTATACATAGCTGAAGCAATTATTGCATGGCAGTATTGTTCCAGTCTGTTTTATTCAAAATATTCAAAAATAAGAGAGGGCATTTCACTTTTGGTCTCTTATTTTGTTTTGCTTATCATTGGTTTGTCAGAGATGGTCTGGATGAATATACCGGCTTTCGTTATTGTTAATTTTATTATAATTGCCATGATGTTTCGGATTAAATGGCAGTCTGCCTTCTTTCATTCGCTGATTATTTCTGTTGTTATGGCATTAAGTGAACTGGTTATTATAGGAATTAATTCACAGGTACTGATAAATTTCTTTTCAACTCATAATCATAACGCGAACCTAATTTTGTCAGCTATGTTCAGTAAACTCATATATTTTTTCGTACTACAGTTTATAATCCGCTTTTTGAATAAAGAAAAAGAGGAACCTGTCTTACCAGATAAATATACAATGTTACTAAACCTGATTCCTGTTATGTCAATAATAATTTTTTTGACATTATCAACAATCTCTCTGGCAGTGCGTCTGCCTGCTAAGATCGAATTTATGGTCTCCGTCAGTTCCATGCTTCTCCTGATCCTCAACCTGCTGATTTTTTGGATCTATAACAGAAATCAGAAGAGGAGCAGGGAATATATGCAGCTTCAGATCCAGCTGCAGAAGGAGAGCGATACGGCAGGCTACTATCAGCTTCTGATCCGGCAGGATGAGAACCAGAAGATCCTGATCCATGACATCAGAAAACATTTACAATCCATCCGTGTTCTGAACGAGCAGGGTGAACGGGAGAAGATAGCTGCCTATATCGACCGCATCGTCCATTCCTCGGATCTGCAGGGATCTGTCCAGGTATGCGACAATGTTTCCCTAAATGCCCTTCTCTGCCGGTATACCCAGCTCTGTCAGGAACAAGGTATTGATTTTCACGCGGACGTCCGCAGCGGGCTGCTAGCCAGCCTGACTTATCATGATCTCACAGCATTATTTTCCAATCTTTTGGACAATGCCGTGGAAGCTTCCTCCGGGGTGCCGGAGGGTTATATAGAATTAAGTATCACACAGCAGGAAAATGCATCCCTGACGGTACTGTCCCTGATCAATTCCTGTCCCGAAAATCCGTTTTCTGGCAAGACAGGCAGGCTGGTATCGTCCAAAAAGGATTCGCTGCGGCACGGTTATGGTATCCGGAGTATAGAGCGTGTCGTAAAAGCTTATCATGGTGATATGCAGATGTATTATGAGGAAGAGAGACAGGAATTTCATACCGTTATCACGTTACTGTTGTAAAGCTAAGGATAACATGGTAAACTGGTACAACGAATCATAACTTATGGATACATTCGCCTGCGGGGAGCGGAAGGAGGGGTAATTATGCAGCAGGATTTTATTTTTGACACACACAGCCACTATGATGACGAAGCGTTTGACCCGGACCGGGATACTCTTCTCCGTGGACTGGCAGAGAGAGGGATAGGAAATGTCGTCAGCGTGGGGGCGGATCTGGCATCCAGCCAGGCCGCGCTGTCGCTGGCAGAGGCTTATGATTTCATTTATGCGGCGCTGGGGATTCATCCCAGTGAGACCGACGGCCTGACGGAGAGAGATATGGACTGGATCCAGGAAAATGCCGGACATAATAAAGTTGTCGCCATTGGGGAGATCGGGCTGGATCATCACTGGCCGGAACCTGCCGCAGAGGTTCAGCGCAGATGGTTCCGGCGTCAGATCGAACTGGCAAAGGAAGTAAAGCTGCCCGTTATTATCCACAGTCGGGAGGCAGCGGAAGAGACCATGAAGATCCTCACAGAGACAAAAGCATATGACTGCGGCGGGGTGATCCACTGTTTTTCCTACTCACCGGAGATGGCGAAGCAATATGTGGAGATGGGATTCTATATCGGAGTGGGCGGGGTGGTAACCTTTAAAAATGCGAAAAAGCTGGTGCAGACGGTGGAGGAGATCCCTCTGGAAGCCCTTGTGCTGGAGACGGATTGTCCCTATCTGGCACCGGAACCATACCGGGGGAAACGCAACGATTCCTCCCGGCTGGTCTGGGTGGCGGAGAAGATCGCAGAGCGGAAGGGAATCACTGTACAGGAGGTAATCCGTACCACTACAAAAAATGCAAAGACTTTATATCATTTGAATGGAGGAAATGAAAATGCAGGAAACGATGAAGGATTTTGAGGATGAGATAAACGCGGGCTTTCGTACCTTTCGACAGGGCGACAAGGTGACGGGGATGGTAGTCAGTGTAGAGGAAGAGGAGGTGCTTCTGGATCTGAACACCTATTCACAGGGGGTGATCCCGGCAGGAGAATACAGTGATGACCCCGCCTTCCATGCCATGGATGAGATTCGTACCGGAGAAAGTCTGGAGGCTGTAGTCCTGGAACCGGATGACGGCCAGGGGAGAGTGCTCCTCTCTCTCCGGGAGGCGAGAGAAGAGAAGGCATGGGAGAGGATGCGGCAGGCGCTGGAGGATCGAAGGGTCTTTTCGGTGAAGGTGCTCACCAGTGTGAATGCCGGGGTCGTGGCTTTTGTGGACGGTATCCGCGGCTTTATCCCGGCCTCCCAGCTGGCGCTGGAATACGTCGAGGATGTGGACCAGTTTGTGGGTGAGACGCTGGAGGTCATAGTGATCACGGCAGATCCGGAGAAGAGAAAGCTTGTTCTCTCCGCCAAAGAGGTGGCGAGAGAGAGGGCGGCAGAAGAACAGGAGAGGAAACTGAATGCGCTGCAGAAGGGATTTATCACAGAGGGCATCATTGAGCGGATCGAGTCCTACGGCGTCTTTGTAAAGATTGGCGGCGGACTCACAGGACTGGTCCATATTTCCCAGATCTGCAATAAATTCCTGCATTCGCCGAATGAGGTGGTGAAAATGGGACAGCGTGTGAAAGTGAAGGTACTGGATGTGTCGGAGGGTAAGATACGTCTCAGTATGAAGGAGGCGGAGGACACTGCGCCAGAAGTGGCGGAGGACGGGGAAGTGTCAATGGAATACCATGACGGCGAGGCCACCACCTCCCTTGCGGGTCTGCTGGCTGGCATACGGATTGAAGAATAATTGGCCGCGGCAAGGCATACATTGTACTAAACAGAGACAAGAGGTGCGGCATGCACAGAAAAAGAATTGCGGTAACCCTGCTTCTGCTTCTGACCCTGTTCTGCGGCCTGACGGGATGCGAGGCGGCAAAAGAAGGCGGCGAGCGGGGAAAGGACTGGGATTATACCGTTGTGCCCACGGCGGATATCCCCCAGGAATTTCTAAAAGAAATTGACAGTAAGAAGCTCAACGCCTTTCAGATGAGCTACCAGCAGGAGGAGTATCTCTATATTGCTGTGGGATACGGGGAACAGAACAGCGGAGGGTTCAATATCAAGGTAGTGGGACTGTATGAGAAAGGAGCCGCGCTCTGCTTTGAGACCAGTCTGAACGGTCCGGGGGAAGACCAGGTGGTGAGCGAGAAGGCAAGCTACCCCTATATTGTTGTAAAAACACAGAAGTCGGATAAGGAAGTTAAATTTCTAACTTGAAATGAATAAACTGTCTTGTAATTTTCTCCCAAACACTATATAATTTACTTTATCTTATCCGTTCCGGGTCCTGTTCTACTGCCCGGCCGGCATACAAAAGGAGGGATACAGTGATGAGACAGTTGATAACGAGATTGAAGAACTTCCGGGGAGCCATGCTGTGGGATTTTATCACAGCCATTGTATTGTTCCTTTTCATGATCTGGAATCTGGACCGGTTTGAAGGAAACGTTACAAGATTGTCGCTGATCATACTGACCACGGGTTTTCTTG
>Ga0073906_1005450_pt1 | contig 11398 bp, 8 predicted proteins | sample Inofromicrocosms_FD_65485 | JGI IMG/M metagenome (GOLD analysis project Ga0073906, IMG submission 65485) | Mouse cecum microbial communities from Vienna, Austria - Inoculum for glucosamine and mucus D2O microcosms | ecosystem: Host-associated > Mammals > Digestive system > Large intestine > Cecum... | reverse complement strand
ATCCGAAGGGGAGGACCTTACAACCCCTCCCGGGGCGCGCCGGCGAAAGCGCCCCGACGCGGCGGGCCTTTGGCAAGCCCCCGCACAAGCCGGTAGATGGCCCGAGCCCCGCCCGGAGCACGGCCGTTTCCCGGGACAGGCAGCCTTAAGAAAGCCGCCAGGAACGCACAGGCGAACGCGTCCCGCCCCAAAGATGCCCCCGGAGCATCACCCGCACGCCCCCTTTGGAAAGGGACGGCACAAATCCAGGCAAAAAGAGAACATTGACATCGTTGGTACAAAAATCTGCATGCATATAAATATATTATGCATAAGTAATTCATAATATCAGATAATATATAGATATTATGAAGAATAGGAAAGATTTATGGGATATGTTTCATGAGAGCAAAAAATTGGGAGGTGCACATGCCAATTTTTTGCATATCATGTATCAAAATTCAGATTTAAAGCCCAATTAAAAGGAAAGAGCCCGGTACAATACCGAACTCTTTCTCTAATCGGGTAGCTAATAGCCTATCCAACTTTTTGGGGTGCAGTTCATTTTGACATAGCCCCTTTAGAAAAAGTATAGATAATAATCCTTATTTCATCGCACAGGCATTGCAACGGTTGGAGATTTCAGTAAAAAAATCATTTCCTTTATCGTCAACAAGAATAAATGCAGGGAAATCTTGTACTTCTATTTTCCATATAGCCTCCATTCCCAGTTCCGGATACTCAAGCAACTCGACATTTTTGATACTGTTCTGTGCCAGTACCGCAGCAGGGCCGCCAATAGAACCAAGATAGAATCCTCCATGCTTATGACAAGCATCTGTCACTTGCTGGCTGCGATTACCTTTTGCTATCATCACCATTGAGCCACCGGCTGCCTGGAACTGGTCCACATAAGAGTCCATACGTCCAGCCGTAGTAGGCCCAAATGAACCGGAAGCCATACCCTTAGGCGTTTTAGCCGGCCCGGCATAATAGATTGGATGATCTTTTAAATATTGCGGCATATCTTCACCTTTGTCAAGGCGTTCTTTTATTTTTGCATGTGCAATATCACGGCCGACTATTATTGTGCCATTAAGCGAAAGACGCGTAGCGACAGGATATTTGGTCAGTTCAGATAAGATCTCTGGCATTGGACGGTTAAGGTCTATGCTCACCACATCTCCTTCTCCTGCCTTACGGTATTCCTCTGGAATGAGTTCACCCGGATTGCTATCCAACTTTTCAATCCACAGCCCTTCTTCGTTTATTTTTGCCTTGATATTCCTGTCGGCAGAACAGCTAACGCCCAAGCCGATAGGGCATGATGCCCCGTGTCGGGGAAGACGGATAACCCTTATGTCATGAGCAAAATATTTACCTCCGAATTGGGCACCCAATCCCAACTTTTCAGCCTCAACCTTTAATTGCTTTTCAAGCTCGATATCACGGAATGCATGTCCGTATTCGTTGCCTTCAGTTGGAAGATTATCATAATACTTTACAGAAGCCTTCTTTACTGTCGCCAGATTCATCTCTGCAGAAGTTCCACCTATCACAAATGCTATATGATATGGAGGGCACGCCGCAGTACCCAATGATTTCATTTTGCTGACCAAAAAGGGCAGAAGGGTCTTTGGATTTATTATCGCCTTTGTTTCTTGATAAAGATATGTTTTATTGGCCGAACCGCCACCTTTTGCGACAAACAAGAAATGGTATTCCCCACCTTCTGTTGCATGTATATCAATCTGTGCAGGCAAGTTACATCCTGTATTGACCTCATCATACATATTCAATGGCGCATTCTGAGAATAGCGCAGATTGTCCTCTGTATATGTCAGGTACACACCTTTCGATAGCATCTCCTCATCGTTGCATCCTGTATACACGTTCTGGCCTTTTTCAGCATGCATAATGGCCGTACCCGTATCCTGGCAGAATGGGAGTTGCCCCTTGGAAGCCACCTCTGCATTACGTAGCATGGTCAATGCAACAAATTTGTCGTTTTCACTAGCTTCTGAGTCCGACAATATTTTCGCAACCATGGCATTATGCTCACGACGCAGCATAAACGCATTGTCATGAGTACATTGACGGGCTAAAACGGTAAGAGCCTCTGGGGCTACGACCAACATCTTGTGTCCAGCCCAATCTTCAACTTTCACATAATCGCTGGTAAGGTGATAGTATTCTGTCTCATCCTTGCCAAGTGGAAACATTTCCTGGTAATGAAAAGGCTTTGTTGCCATAAATTAAAAAAATTAAGTATAGAATTTTAATTAAGAGTCATTGTCATGAGGACGATACAAAGTTACAACTTTAATTCTACAATTCCCAATGCTCCAATTATTTTTTCCACGCATAAAAACCACAGACAAAAAACTTCGATTATTTTATAGAATTATAAAGAGATTATTGTAATTTTGCAAAAAAATTATACGCATTATAAAATAACCCGTTAAGGGTATCAAAAATAGACCGTGCCAAAAAATGGAAAAATTTAAGGTATACGAAAACTTCAATCTTTCTGCCATAAACCGTGACATGCTTGAACAATGGGAAAATGAGAATCTATTTGAGCAGAGCATGAAAGTACGTGAGGGTTGTCCGTCATTTGTTTTTTATGAAGGACCTCCCAGCGCCAATGGCATGCCTGGTATACATCATGTTATGGCCCGTTCCATCAAGGACATTTTCTGTCGTTATAAGACAATGAAAGGCTTTCAGGTGAAAAGGAAGGCCGGATGGGACACACACGGTCTCCCCGTTGAACTCGGAGTGGAAAAAAATTTGGGGATAAAAAAAGAAGATATCGGAAAGAAAATATCTGTAGACGAATATAATGCGGCCTGCAGAAAAGAAGTAATGAAATATACAAGGGAATGGGAGACCCTTACCCGGCAAATGGGCTATTGGGTTGACATGTCAGACCCGTATATAACATACGACAACAAGTATATTGAATCCGTATGGTGGCTTCTGCGTCAACTTTACGACAAAGGATATCTCTATAAAGGATACACCATCCAGCCATATTCTCCGGCAGCCGGTACCGGGCTAAGTTCACATGAACTTAACCAACCTGGATGTTACCGTGACGTAAAAGATACGACATGTATCGCCCAATTCAAGGTAACCGACCCTATGGAAGAAATGAAGGGGTGGGGAAATCCTTATTTTCTTGCATGGACAACAACTCCTTGGACTCTACCATCAAACACTGCATTATGCGTAGGTCCAAAAATAAAATATGACATTGTAAGGACATACAATCCATATTCTGGAGAACCGATAACAGTTGTCATTGCCGATGCTTTGGTCGCTTCTGTTTTGAATCCGAAAGCCAAAGACCTTCCATTGGACAGCTATCATAAAGGAGACAAACTTATACCATATGAGATAGTATGCTCAAAGATTGGGGAAGAGCTCGTAGGCATTACATATGAGCAGTTGCTCCCTTGGGTAAATCCAGGAGAAGGCGCTTTCCGCGTAATCCCTGGAGACTATGTCTCGACAGAAGATGGTACTGGCATAGTGCATATCGCTGGCACATTTGGCGCTGACGACAACCGTGTATCGAAGCAAAACGGGATACCGCCACTTCATCTCATTGATAAGGAAGGAAATATTCGTCCTATGGTCGACCTTTCCGGCAAATTCTATCTCATACAAGACCTAGACCCTACATTTGTGGAGAAAATGGTTAATGTGGAAGAATATTCACAATGGGAAGGCAAATTTGTAAAGAATGCATATATTGAAAATATAGCACCGGATGCTGAGACTCTTGATATTGAAATATGCATGAATCTCAAACAGAATAATAAAGTATTCAAGATTGAGAAGCATGTACACAGCTATCCACATTGCTGGCGCACTGACAAGCCTGTGATTTATTATCCTTTGGACAGCTGGTTCATTCGTACGACTGCCTGCAGGGAACGTATGATGGAATTAAATAACACCATAAAATGGAAACCTGCATCAACCGGTACTGGACGTTTCGGCAAATGGCTCGAAAATCTTCAGGACTGGAATCTATCCCGCAGTAGATACTGGGGGACACCACTTCCAATATGGCGTACCGAAGATGGCTCAGAAGAATTATGCATAGATTCTGTAGAGACATTATACAATGAAATAGAAAAAGCTGTAAACGCTGGCATAATGGCATCAAATCCATATAAGGACAATGGATTTATTCCAGGAGATTATTCCAAGGAGAATTATGAAAAGATAGACCTGCATAGACCTTATGTTGATGACATAATATTATTGTCTAAATCAGGCAAGCCAATGAGACGCGAGCTTGATCTTATTGATGTATGGTTTGATTCAGGGTCTATGCCGTATGCTCAAATCCATTATCCATTTGAGCATAAAGAAAGTTTTGACAGGAACGAACTGTACCCGGCAAATTTCATAGCAGAAGGCGTAGACCAGACACGAGGATGGTTTTTCACCCTGCACGCCATTGCATCAATGGTGTTCGATTCAGTTGCATATAAAACTGTTATCTCAAATGGGCTGGTGTTGGATAAAGATGGCAACAAAATGTCTAAGCGCCTAGGCAATGCCGTAAATCCATTTGAGACTATTGATAAATTTGGAAGCGACCCCGTAAGATGGTACATGATTTCCAATTCATCGCCGTGGGACAATCTTAAATTTGATCAGGCCGGCGTACAGGAAACAGCGCGTAAAATGTTTTCGACATTGTACAACACATATTCATTTTTCGCGCTCTATGCAAATGTCGACTCTTTTGACCGGACACTTCCATTAATCCCATTGGAAAAAAGGCCAGAAATCGACCGTTGGATAATCTCTTTATTAAACACCCTGGTAAAAGAAGTGTCCGAAGCTTTGGATGATTACGAACCAACGCATGCGGCCCGCGCCATAAGCGATTTTGTAAACGACAATCTTTCAAATTGGTATGTGAGATTAAACCGCAAACGCTTCTGGGGTGGAGAAATGAACGATGACAAAATAGCAGCATACCAAACGCTCTATCAGTGTCTTAAAACAATATCCCTGCTTATGGCGCCATTTGCGCCATTCTATGCCGACAGGCTATATAGAGATCTCACCGATGATAAATCCGTTCACCTTTCCCTATTCCCGGAAATTGCAGAAAACGAAATAGACAAATCGCTTGAAGCTCGAATGGCTACAGCCCAATCCATTACATCAATGGTATTGTCTCTGCGCCGTAAAGTGAATATCAAGGTTCGCCAGCCATTACAGACACTTATGATCCCTGTAATGAGCGATTATCAGCGTCACCTGATAGAACCGATGATAGATCTATTAAAGTCTGAGCTTAACGTAAAAGACATAAAACTTGTTTCTGCAGATGAGGGTGTGCTGATAAAAAGGATAAAACCCGATTTCAAAAAATTAGGCCCCAAATTTGGGCAATCAATGAAATCAATTGCAGCGATGCTGTCAAATGCGACACAGCCACAAATCGCCGAACTTGAGCGCAATGGCTCAATCATACTAAATGTAAATGGCGAAAATGCACAAATTGAATTAGGCGATGTGGAAGTTATATCTGAAGATATACCAGGATGGCTTGTCGCAAACGACGGAAACATTACAACCGCTTTAGATGTTACTGTAACAGATGAGCTAAAACAGGAAGGCATTGCCCGCGACATTGTCAACCGAATACAGAACATCCGTAAGAGCCGTAATTATGACATCACTGACAAGATTATATTGATATTTGAAGTTTCAGACATAACAACGCCTGTAATTGAAGCATATGGCGAATATATAGGCCGTCAAGTGTTAGCCTCTGCCATAAATGTATCCGACATTGAGGATTATGAAAGCGCTGAAACTCTTGATATCGATGGAATTGAAATCAAAGTTGCCATAAAACGAGCAGAAATAAAATAGCAAACACGTTTTAATGCACTTTAATATGACAGAGAAAACACGATATACCGATGATGAACTTCAGGAATTTAAGGAAATAATCCTTAAAAAACTGGAAAAGGCCCAATCTGACTATGACCTTCTGCGTTCCAACATAATAAATGATGGGAATGACACATCAGATACGTCTCCAACATTCAAAATATTGGAAGAAGGGGCATCTACCCTTGGAAAAGAAGAGGCCGGACGTTTGGCACAAAGGCAGCTGAAATTTATCCAGCACCTTCAGGCCGCCCTAATAAGAATCGAAAATAAGACATATGGAATATGCCGGGCCACAGGAAAGCTAATACCAAAGGAACGGTTAAGAGCTGTGCCGCATGCTACATTATCAATTGATGCAAAACAAGGCTAGGGCATCCCATATACATCCATTGAATAAATAACATATAATTTTGAGTAATCATATCCTTCAGTCAAAAAAACTGTTGGCGATAGTTGTGATACTATCAGTCATTATCATTGACCAGATTGTAAAGATATGGGTAAAGACCCATTTTTATCTTGGAGAAAGCCTTGAGATTGCATCATGGTTTCAAATAAGGTTTATTGAAAACAATGGAATGGCCTTTGGAATGGAGCTTGGAAGTAAATTATTCCTTACTCTTTTCAGAATAATAGTTGTTGCCAGCCTGATTTACTATATTATAAAACTTGTAAAGAAGCGGTTCATACCTAAAGGATATATCGCATGTATAGCATTAATAATAGCTGGAGCAGCAGGCAATATATTCGATTGCATCTTTTATGGCATAATATTCAATAATCCAGCCCCTCCGGAAATAGCCGTATTTACTGGAGGGGAATATGGATATGCGCCTTTATTCTATGGCAAAGTAGTAGATATGCTGTATTTCCCATTGTTCAGTTTCACTTGGCCTGATTGGATTCCATGGATAGGGGGGCAGCATTTCATGTTTTTTGAGCCTGTTTTCAATATAGCAGACGCTGCCATATCAGTTGGAATGATTATCGTCATATTATTCTATCACAAATACATAGGCCCATTTAATGAAGTAGAGAAAAAACTATGTCCGGAATCTCAGATAGAAGACCGCAAATGCGACTCGGAAATATAGTAATTGCTGCTGCCATTATCATGCAACCTTTTATTACTGGTTGTAAGCGCGTACCGTCTTCTATAATACAACCGGAAGAAATGGCACAACTATTGGCAGACATACATACAGGAGAAAGTGTCGCTGAACAAAACTATGGGGAGTTCTGTAATGATTCGACAAAACGAATCCTAAAACAAAGCATCTACGCACGCCATGGTGTCTCAGAAGAAATTGTTGATACATCCTTAATGTGGTACGGACATAACCTGGAACGGTATCAAAAAATATATGATAGGACTATAGAAATTCTTGAAAACCGCCTTGCCCACATAAATGTTGCATCATCCGGTAATGCCCTGAATGTTGCGGGTGATTCCGTTGATGTCTGGTATAGTTCAAGGCATCTAACACTAAACAACCATAAACCCACAAACTTTATCACATTCTCAATTTGCCCTGATGAAAACTGGGAGCATGGAGATGTATATATATGGCGACTTAAAACACTAAATAATAATAAGCCGCTACCCATAACAATTACTGCTGAGTATGCCGATGGTGTGATTGAAACGAGCTCATCAAACAATACCAACAATGGATGGCACGTAGTACAATTGGCTACTGACTCAACAAAAAATATGCAGCGCATATATGGTGTAGCCCATATATCACTACCAGAAACCGGACAATTATATATAGACTCAATATCACTTGTACGTAAACGTCTGAATCAAGACACATATAATACCAGATACAAGCAGAAAATATACAATAGGCCAAACAATCAAGCATCCATCCTGTCAAATGCTGTACCACAAAACAACGCAGCTATTGCTCTGCAGAAAATTGATAATGCTAAATAAATCTATATCGCCGGCTTTATTAGAAATAATTTCAGACAGAGAAAAGATACGGATCTTGTCAATACAGGAATTTAATAGGGAGACTGCATTGACTTCATATACCCCAGATACATTAATATTGGCATCAATTAAAGACGGTGCTTATCCTGGACATATTAATGAAGCTACTTTATGTACGCCCGATGATCCGGACGCAACATTGGTTACACTTAAGCCCGACGGATATATCGGCGTATTTAAAATTTCCAATAATTGATATCCATTTATATCATAAAAGAACCCGGCACTTAATTGTACCGGGTTCTGCAAGCTGGATGGAAGTTATTAAACACATGCTCCAATGGAGCTTATATTTTTAACGGTTTTATTTGCCAATGTGTTCGTAGCGAAGAGTCATTGTTGGCTGATCGCACACCTCAGCCGGGCCGAAATATTGGATAGGTCCAGGATATACATAAGATGTATTTACAGCCCAATCATCACGTTGTGATGCAAATTTCTGGAATGGTGCACCATCCAGGCGGACAAGAGCCTTTTGTATTACAGGTTTCATGCTGCCATGACGGCGTTCCATATTCATCATCATTGTGATAGGTATACCGCCTGGAACCCATTGAACTGATGGTTTTGTCAGGTTTCTTACAGATGACATATAACCTGTTACACCAGCATTAATAAGGCATGCCGCATTGAATCCTAATGCATAACAGTAGTCAGCATCGAAATTGGATGGATCTGCACACCGGCCTTCATATCCAAAGAAATGGTGAAGAGCTGAGAACTTGCCATTATATGCCCCTTCCTTACGCATCTGTTCCAGACGCTTGTGGACCATTTCGCTAAGAAGTTTTTCGGTCTCAATCAATGATACCTGCACATTTCCATGAGGGTCACGATCAAGGCTCAACTGACGTGCAACACCATGAGGGAGAGATTCATATACTTCTGCATTTTCTTTTGACAGATTGTCAATAATATATTGACGCTGATCTTTTTCTGCAATATTTGCAAATTCATCAGCCTTAGCTGCTAATAAATCATTGAGTTCAGCAATAAGTTTCTTCATTGCCGGAATAAACTCTATAAGGCCTTCCGGTATCAGTACTGTACCAAAATTATTACCCTGTGCGGCACGGCGTGCAACAATATCAGCAATCTGGTTTACAACATCCTGAAGAGTCATGTTCTTATCTTCAACTTCCTCAGAAATAATGCAGACATTAGGTTGTGTCTGAAGTGCGCATTCTAGAGCGATATGCGATGCAGACCGACCCATTAATTTAATAAAATGCCAATATTTCTTTGCTGAATTACAATCCCTTTGAATGTTACCGATTACTTCTGAATACACCTTGGTAGCGGTATCAAAGCCAAATGAAGTCTCAATCAGATCATTTTTAAGGTCGCCATCAATAGTCTTTGGGCATCCTATCACCTGAACGGGTGCTCCAATTCCCTTATAGTATTCAGCAAGGACTGCTGCATTCGTATTAGAATCATCGCCACCGATTATAACCAATGCCGATATATTCAGCTCCTTAAGGATTTCAAGCCCCTTATCAAACTGTTCTTTTGTTTCAAGTTTTGTACGGCCTGATCCAATTATATCAAAGCCACCTGTATTACGGTATTCATCAATGATTGATGATGTAAGTTCCATATATTTATGGTCAACCAGACCACCAGGGCCCATTACGAAACCGAATAGGCGGCTTTCTTTATGAATTTTCTTTATACCATCAAAAAGCCCACATATTACATTATGTCCACCAGGAGCTTGACCACCAGAAAGGATCACACCAACATTAACGGGTTTCCCAGCAGTAGGAACTGTATTCTTTTCAAATTTCAGTTCAGGAAGGCCATAAGTTGTAGGGAACAATTCCCGTATTGCTTCCTGATCTGCCACACTTTCCGTTGGATTTCCTTCTACAGCCTTAACTGCACCAGTCAGGACAATAGGCAACTTAGGTTGATAAGCTGCGCGAGCCTTCTGCAAAGCACTTTTTTTCATTGAATAATTGTATTTGATTATTGTTTTTTGGTTTATACTTTCGATATAGATGTATGTAAATTAGATATTGCAAAGTTCGTAATTTTTTACGAAAGTGCAAACAGATTGTCAGAATATCATTTAGACAAATTCACTTAATACATGTATTTCAAAATGTAATATGCAAATTGATACGGAACCCTGATTTGCTTATACCTATATGGTCCCTATAATTAAGACGCCATACATAATCAATCCTAAATATCTTAAGCACATTGTCAAGGCCGACACTTGCTTCCATATAAGGGCCTCTGTTAAGCTTATATGTATTGACTATATCTGGAAATCTAAATACCTTTGGGTCATAAGTGGGATCATTTTTTTTACTCAAATATCCCCATACGCCATTAAATGAAAACACTTCCCTAAGTTTAAGTTTTTTCACAAATGGCACATAATTAAGTATCGCTCCATTAGCCCAATATGTCAAAAACCATGACGCATGACTGTCTGTAACAAATTCCATTGGATTCATCATAGCAAAACTTTCCGGTTGCTGGGTATATGATACATTGGCATTAGGCAATGGCAATGAAGGGTAGGGTGTACGCCCCCACACATGAGCACATTTTAGTATAGCATCCATGTAACCAAAGGCAGACAGCCAAACACGTTTCTGCGCAACAAATTCTGTACGGTTTATTGTAAACATCCCTCCTAAAAATCCCTTTGGTGAAACCTTATGGCTTAAAATAAATATTGGCGCGTCCCTATTAGCCGGAAGACGGCCAGTATTTGTTTGATAAAATTTTTCACCTGGCGCATAACGAAGCTGCACATCGAATTCTATCTGTTGATAGTGATTATAACTATTTCCGTATCCGTCCACAAAACGTACATATGGAGATATTTCCTGACGGTTATGCGATGCACCCAGTGTTATAGAAAAATTATTATATAATTCCATAATCCATTGCACCTTGGTTTCACGATGATAATTCATCAACCGGTCCTTCATTCGAGTCAATGACAAAAATATATTATCCGGATTTGTAAATGAATAGTCTTGTCCTATACGATTTACATCATATTTGGTTGAGAATCGAATTCCCTGTATAGGAAATTCTCGTGAATGATACGTTTTATCTATAAACGAATAATCAAACTCCGCCGAATATTTCCACTTATGGTCTTGTGTTGCCCATGCGGCATACCCCCTTCCAAACAATCTTTTAGAAAGGTTTGCTGTAGTCATTCCTCCCACATGGAATCGCCACCCTTCCAAATCGTTATGACTTACAAATGTGGTCAAAGGGCCAAAATCCCATTTACTATTATCATTAAAGTTAGTTGGGCAATATCCAGCTGCAGCTATTTTTAGGACTCTTGTACCCCAAAAATATAACGGGACTTCCTTTAGCTTATCAACCATGTCATCAAGAGATCCTTCCCCTTTTGGTATAGCTACTTGCCTGGCTTGTGCCCAAAATTTATCGTCACGCTTATAAGCCCCAGGCTCAGTCACCCGCGTCTGTGAACCTGAAAATTCA
>Ga0073906_1005449_pt1 | contig 11398 bp, 10 predicted proteins | sample Inofromicrocosms_FD_65485 | JGI IMG/M metagenome (GOLD analysis project Ga0073906, IMG submission 65485) | Mouse cecum microbial communities from Vienna, Austria - Inoculum for glucosamine and mucus D2O microcosms | ecosystem: Host-associated > Mammals > Digestive system > Large intestine >... | reverse complement strand
TTGCCTGACCAAGCATAACCATTGACGTTTCAAAAAACAATATGATGGCCGTTTGAAGCGCCGTCCCGGGCAGGATGCGAAAATGCGCCTGTTGAAATTCTGGCTCTTTTTTACTGAACCATGGCAAGCAGTTCTCCAAACTCGCCTTGCAGGCGGCATCGTGCGGAAAAATATCTTTTGGCATTTTTTATATTTCCGCGCTCAAATATACAATTTCCCTATTCCGCGTTTTCCGCGCCAATTTGAGCAAGCAGGGCAGGAATATTTTCAATTCCCGTAAGGCGCACGGTGCCGTCGTTCTGGCGGGTGAAGCGCCCTTTAACATTATAATCGCGCTCGTTGCCATAGTCGTGTACGGTAAAGGGCATAAGCCACATATTGCCGGATTTCGTGGGCTTGCCCTTGCCGATTACAGCCTTGCGGCCAGGGGACGCGGCGCTGAAAATAGGCCCGAAAAGGTTCTGGCTATTGGCGACAATGGGTTTGCGGCCGGCAAAGGCCCCGGATTCAATTCCGTTAAGCACAAAGTTCCTGGCTTCCGAGCGCAACAGGCCGCGCAGTGTCTCACCGCCTTCGGACTGGGCGGCGGCCTGCGAAAACATCAGGGCAAGCAGAGGCGGCAGCTTGCTGGCCGTTTCGGGATTTTTCAGTTCCCGCAAAAAGGCGTTCAGGGAATCTGCGAGGATGCCGTCAATATCGACAAGCTGCTGAAATGCCTTGCTGTCGGCCTCATCAATCGCGCGGTTGATATCGTCAAGCGCCCCGGCTGGTTCGGTGGCCGCCATCCCCGTTCCCGCAAGACCGATTGCCAGCAGAAAAACAAGACTGGCCACAATTTTTTTCAGCATTACTACCCCCCTGATTCCGCGCAGCGGCGGGCAAGATCGCGCATGGCGCCCGCTGCGCTGTTTACCGCTGCAGCGGCTCCGCTATTGTTGTTCAGGCGCCTTTCGACCCAGGACGCCACAAATAACAGGGATTCGTCATCCAGTCCCTGGCCCGCCCCCTTGCGCAGTTCCGCAACCAGGGCGTTTTTGGCATTGCTCAACTCTTCCAGCGAACGACGATAGCGGGCGGCAAGCCCATTGATCCTCAACTGAACGGTTTCCAACCGTTTCGCAGGCGCATTTGCCTGGCGCAATTCATCAAATTCGGCAACTGCCACGCCCATCTGCGAGTTCAGCTCGACAGAGCGCTGCGAAAGGCCGTCAATCCTGGCAAGACGCCCTGAAAGGTCGGGCGTTGTGGCCGTTGCCTCCAATGCCTGGGCCAATATGGCGGCCTGTCTGGCCAGGGCCAGATGGAATTGCCTGTTTTCCCTTGCGGAAAAACCGCGGTTTTTTGCCGCCACATTCAGGTCATCCATGAAACGGTCCACATAGAGCCGGTAAAGGCCTTCGATCATGGCCGGATTGAAGGCATAGCGCAAAAGAGCGGCCCTGCCGCCCGTGGCCTGCGCCGCAAGGCCCGAGCCTCCCCTCGCGTTCAGGCCCTGGACACTTGCCTGCAGGCTGCCGCCGCCAGGACCGGGCTTGTAGTGGCCCACCAGCCAGTTGGCTATATCCGATACATGCCCTGGCCGAACCTTTGCGTCTTCCTTCACGGGGGCCACATAGTCGCTCGAAAAATATACGGTCGTTCCCTTATCCTGCCCTTCCGGCGCGTTACCCACCCCGCCGCGCACAACGGGGCCGGACAAGGTGCCAGGCAAGCCGGCGCGGGCATAGGTGTGAATCGGCGGAGGCGGCGGGGCCTCACGCAAAATGTCGCCCATCCCGGCAATGGGAGTTTCGGAAAGCAGCTTGTTGACCTGGTCGGCCGCCTGATTCTTGAGTTCTTTTTTCTCTTCCGGCGCGCGTGTAAGCCAGAAGGCCGCGCAGGCAATAATGCCGCAGGCGGCCAGGGCCCAGAGCCAGATCCGGAATAATCCCGCTTTTCGGGGCGTTGGTTCTGGCATGGCCATGGGCGACATTCCGTTTTTGTCCCCGGCGGAGCCGTGCGCCATCGATAAACTCCCTTTATCTAAAAAATTTTTCGTGAGCTATTTTAATCACATCAGCAAATTTTGTGAAGACTTTTTCTACAATTCTGGAAACAACAAAACCGACTTTGTTTCAAAAGTCAAATATCGCCCCAACTTCCTCAAGATGTGTTTTGGCCTGAAAACGGATTTTTAAGCATCATATTTGTGAAATCGATAACAATCTGTGGAAAAATGCGTAAAATTTATTGACAGTGGAAAAATGGACTTATAAAGAATAAAAACTGATAGCGGAAAATGGGGTTTTTCCGCCGATGGTTGTTTCCTTACGGGTATTTTATTATCTTTGGAGGCATTTATGCCAAAGTACATGTGGTTCATTATCTGCACCGCGGCCCTTATTGCGGGCTACATTGTCTATGGCGCCATTGTGGCAAAAGTGTTCGGCGCGCGCGCCGACCGCCCAACTCCCGCCAAAACCATGGCCGATGGGGTTGACTATGTGGAAATGCCGGTCTGGAAAGTGTGGATGGTCCAGCTATTGAACATCGCCGGCGTGGGCCCCGTCTTCGGCCCCATACTCGGCGCGCTCTGGGGTCCCTCGGCCCTGATCTGGATCGTTATCGGCAGCATCTTTGCCGGCGCGGTGCATGACTATATGTCCGGGATGCTTTCCGTGCGCTACAAGGGCGCCAACGTGCCCACCATTGTCGGCTACAACCTTGGCAACACCTTCAAGCAGATCATGCGCGTCTTCGCGGTTGTCCTGCTCATCCTGGTCGGCGTGGTCTTTGTCGCCGCGCCCGCGGGCTTGCTTGCAAAACTCACGCCAGCCTATATGAACCTCACATTCTGGGTCTGCGTGATCTTTGCCTATTACTTTATTGCCACTATCATGCCCATCGACAAGATTATCGGCAATTTCTATCCCATTTTTGGCGCCATCCTTTGCATCATGGCCATCGGCATGACCGTCATGATGTTTGTGGACATTCCGGATCAGTTCTACAGCAAGGTCGTGACGTGGGATGCCAACCTCCATCCCAAGGGCCTGCCTATCTTCCCGCTCGTCTTCATCACCATTGCCTGCGGCGCGCTTTCCGGCTTCCATGCAACGCAGTCTCCCCTTATGGCCCGCTGCATAGCCAATGAAAAACTTGGCAAGAGCGTCTTTTACGGCGGCATGATTGCGGAAGGCTTCATCGGCCTGGTCTGGGCCACAGTCGGCATGACCTTCTACCCCCTGCTTGGCCCCGACGGCACGCTGACCGAACTTTCCGCGGCTCTTGCCAATGGCGGCCCGGCCAATGTCGTAACCCAGTCCTCCATGGCCCTTATGGGCACATTTGGCGGCGTCCTTGCAATTCTGGGCGTCGTCGTCCTGCCAATCACATCCGGTGACACGGCCTTCCGCGCCGCCCGTCTGACAATTGCGGAAGCCATCAGCTATGACCAGAAGGCAATCCTGCCCCGCCTTTACATTGCCGTGCCCATGTTCGCAATCGGCATTTTTCTCTCCCAGGTGGATTTCACCATTATCTGGCGCTACTTCGGCTTCGCCAACCAGTCCCTGGCCGCAATCATGCTCTGGGCCGGCGCGGCCTTCCTGCTGCGCCGCGGCCGCTTCCACTGGATATGCACGGCGCCGGCCGTATTCATTACCGCGGTCTGCGCAAGCTATATCTGCTACGAACCCTCGATGGGCTTCGGCATGTCCATTGATATCGCCAATATCATCGGCGTCTGTGTGGCCGTGGTTTCCCTTGTGGCCCTGCTGATGCTTGGACGCCGTCCCATTGAAGGCGCGCCAACCGAACCGGAAAGCTTTCTTGTCCACGATACCGGCAAGTAACACCCATCAGCAGAACTGATTTGCAAGGGGCCTTCGGGCCCCTTTTTTGGTAAAAAATTTTTTCCCGTTATTCCCGGGTTTTAGCAGTCGGGGAGTATGCGCCTAATCTTTTCCATACCCGTCAAATCAGCATCCAGAGCCAGTATCCACATGCTTTTTCCACAGGCAGGGGGCAATGAAAAATGGTCCAAAAAACTTGACATCCGGCAAAATGGTGGCAAAATGCCTCATTTAGAAATTATTTAACAACTCCGGGTCCCACCGGCCCGGCAAAGCGAGTTTCGTAATGCTCCCCAAACGCCTTTTTGCCATCGTGACCGTCGCGATGCTGCTTTTTGCCACCCATGAATGCAATGCCCTGGTGGTGGACGGCAATCGCATCATGGACCAGGACATGGGTGAAAATCTCTGCGCCCTGACCTTTGACGACGGTCCGTCAAATTTCACCCCCCATCTTCTGGATATGCTCAGGGACTATGGCATCCCCGCCACATTCTTCATGCTCGGCAGCAATGCCCGCCGCCTGCCTGGCGTTGTGCGCCGCGTTGCCGCGGAAGGCCATGAAATTGGCAACCATACATTCAGTCATCCCAATCTGCACCACTTGAGTTTTGAGCAGCAAAAGGAGCAAATCGGCCTGACTGAATCGATTTTCAGGAAAATTGGCGTAACAAGTCTTTATATGCGGCCCCCATACGGCAATTATGACGAAAGGACCATAGAGATTCTCAGGGAGCATGGCCTGAAGCTCATCATGTGGTCAATGGACAGCAAGGACTGGAAACACCTGCCCGCCGATTATTCCAAGCTGCGTTCAACACGCGGAACAGTTTATGAAAACGGAAACTTGCGGGGCGTTTTCCTTTTTCACGATATCCACAAATCAACTGTTGACGATTTGCCGCGCATAATCGCCAACCTGCGCGCCGGCGGCTGCCAGCGTTTTGTGACCATGAGCGAATATCTTGCTGGTGTGCTGGATGACGAGCCAGGAATGCTGATGACGCGCCACCCCCCAAAAACAGGGCACGCGGCACTCGGAAAGCCGGACAACGCCAGCCAGAACTCGCTTGGCGATATTCCGCTTGCCCGATGCTCGCGACCCTTTGGCCAGCCGGAGCAGGTTGCCCACAATGCTGACGATACCCGCGAAGCGGATGCCAAAAAAGTTGATGAAGCCATGCCTGTTGTGCTGACGCCCAAACCGGTCGGTTAGTATCAATTATCCATTTTTTCAGCCCAGATATGTGTAATTTTTACCCGTATCGGGGTATTTTTTATCCGGAAGAGCCTGGATAAAAATAACCCGCAGCTTGCAACCGCTTGTTATTGGTGAATAAATATAATTGGCACACGGCTTGCTTTATCAATCCATAACAACTTAAATTCTTTCAGGAGTTCAATAATGCGCAAGTTCGTCGCTTCTTTCAAATTTTCCCTGTTTGCCCTTGTTTGCGCGGCCATGCTCGGCCTTGGCACTGCGGCTATTGCTGCAGATATGCCCCAAAGCCTTGAGCATCATCATGGCGGCGGTCATGGACCTTGCGGCGGTCCCTATGGAGGCCCCTGGCGTTAATTTCGGCAAAAAAGGCGGGAGAAATTCCCGCCTTTTTGTTTCTTAACCTGCCAAATTTTCTTCCAGTTCCGGCCGCACCGCAACCTGCCTGGCGCCAAGGGTTTTCGCAATTCGCATTGTGCCTGGCGGCGCATTGCGCATTGGGCTGATGTGGCGCGCCTCCGCATAGACTATGGCCGCATCGGCCGAATCCTTGAGCCAGCTTTTGCTGGCGGCCAGCGAGCCGGCTTCCTCAAGTGTGGCATCCGGCACGATATCGCCGGGATGTTTTCTGCGAATAATGACATGGGCGCCGGGGCCGCTTTCCACATGCAGCCAGATATCCCACGGTTTGGCCAGCTTGCGCACGGCCTGGTTGCCGCGGGCATCGCGCCCGCGCAGCAAGACATAGCCATCCGAACTTGTAAATATCTGCACGTTGCGCGGCAGGGTATTCTTCAGATTGTGCATCGGGGGGCTGGCTGCCGTTCCGGAAGCGGCAGCGCCATCCACTTCGATTTCAGCAGGGGAGGCAGCCGTCAGCATGGCCAGTTCATCGCCAATTGTCTTTTTTCTTTCAGCAAGCATGGCAAGACCGCGCTCGCCGCGCCTTGCCAGGTGAAAAAGCCTTTCCATATTTTCGGTAGGCCCGAAACGGGCATCCAGGGCAATGCGGCGTTCCTGCCCCTGATATTCCAGAACAATTTCAGAGCCCCTGAAATCCCTCGAAAGCTGCCAGAGGTTGTCGCGCAGCGCCAGGGCGTCATTTTTTCTGGCAGCCATTTGCAGCAGGCGTTTTTCCTCATTCCGCAGCTTGTCCAGCAATTTTTGCAGCTTTTTGACGCGCTTCTGGCCGGGACGCGCCAAAATCCTGGCCTTGCCCGCCTCAATCTGCGCTTGAACCATATCCTGGCCGGCCCTTTCCAGAAGCTTCAATATTTCCGGGCCGGAAATTTCCTTCAGGCTGCCTCTTTGCTGAGGGGATAATGGCCAGGCATGGGCCTGGCATATTTCACCCTCGTCATTCTCGTAAAGAAAGATATCGCCGCCGCTTGCTTCCAGGTCTCCCAGGAGCGCCCATTGATCCCTCTCGTCCATTATTCCGGCCAGGGCCCGGCGCAAGTCCGGCGTGAGAACCGGCCAGTTTCTCCAATCCTCCAGAGCTTTTGCGAGTTCGCGCATTTGGGGCCAAAGCATTTCATCCGGGGCAGGGGGTTCATCAGCAGGCATAAAATGCAGGCTGGCACCTTCCTTCATGTCCAGGCATAGCCAGACATTCTCGCCATTTCGCCCTTTTGCATCGCCCCCCGAGAGCAAAAAACAGAGGCGGCGCTGCAGGTATTGCGGCACAATAGCGCCAATTCTGGCTCCGACAGCATACTTGCGCAAACGCATGATCCAGGCATCGGGCTTTGTGCCGCTGCCAACAGGATGGGTTACAAAGATGAAAGGCTTTTGGCGCTCATGGCGCATGTAAATTTGCTCTTCGCGGCCATGGCCGAACCAGGTAAGGGAAAGATGGCCAGGAGACGGGGACTGGATTTTGGCGATCAGGGCGCCCTCAAGACGGGGCAGCAAGGCATCGCAAAAGCGGCGGAATAAATGAGCGTCCATAACTTCAATGCATAATAAGGTAAAATAAGAAACGCCAAAAATTATATTTTACAAACTTGATAATGCCAGCGCCAATTGCTATCAACCAGTATGAATAACAGGCAAAGGAAAACATTGAAAGATATTTTTAATTATCGGCCTCCGGCAGCATCGACTGGCAGGATATAGAAGTTCTATTGCTTGCTGCAGGCTCTTCTTTGCAGGAAGGTCGAGGCTCCCGGGTCCGGTTTATTTATGAAGGCAAGGTTATCACATTTAATCGCCCACATCCAGAAAAGAAGCCAGGCTTTATCAAATCCGTGACTCAAAAAATTCCTTTTGGATATGGGAGTTTTTCCTTGAAAAAAATGACTCGCAAAAATTATACCGCAGACATTGAATATGGCGATGAAGACAAGTGTTTTGTGGGGCATATTGCCGGAATATCAGCTATAATTGGCTTTCATGGCGATAATGTCGCCGAATTGCGAAGCGCGTTCGAAGAAGCTGCGGATGATTATCTGGATAATTGCGCAGAGGAAGGAAAGGCCACAACAGATTCAGATGAAATTGCCGGGCGTTATACAAAACCAGCCGGCCTTTTGGCAGCGCGTGAAAAAACAGTTTTCCTGGCTGGAAGAGCAGGAAGGGGGCCATGAGGCCCCCTGATATTTCAAGCTGTCAAGCCAGGATTAGAATGAGTAAACAAAGCTGGCGTTGATATTCCAGGCATCCTTGGTTTCCGGGATGCTCTGGTTCAGGCGATGGCGCGCGCCCCAGGCGGACTTGTCTGTATCAAGCCACAATGCGATGTAGTCGGCTTCCAGGGTAACCGTGAAGTTTTCATACATCTTGTAGGTGTTGGTCAGGCCGAATTCCAGCGCGGAGTCGCCGGTTGTCAGATACATGGCGTCCATGCCCATCAGGCCGGAGTTTGCCCAGTCACCATTGAGGGAGAGCAGCTTGGCCATCTTGGTGTCGTTGGTGCCGCCAATGTAGTTGATACGGAAAGTATGCTTGAGATCTTCAATGAAGCTCATATCCTTCAGGCGGGCGCCGATGCCCCAGGTGCCGGCCATGTTGTGTCCGATAACGGCATCGCGGGCAATATAGGGATCACCGTCAAAGGCGAAATTTGAGTACTTGTTGGTGTTGTTGCCGTCGAGGGAAGGCAGGCGCTCGGAGCCGTTGGCCGGATTGTCGTCATCGCCGGATGCATACCAGCCATAAATGCCGGGAGTGGCCCAGTCAAGCTTGTATTCGGCCAGCAGTGTGGCGAACCAGCCCTGGCGGTTCAGGCGGCCATCATCGTCCCAGGTAACGGAACCGTATTCAAAGTCGAAAGCAATGCGGAAAGGATCCCAGGCGGTGATATCACCGGAGATGCCGCCCCACCATGCATCACCATATGAGGACAGGCTACGGGCTTGATTGGCATTGCTGAAATTCTTGTGGCGCGCGCCGCCCACCGGGAAGAGACCGGAATTCACGTATCCGTTGCCAGCGCCCATGTTTTTCAGATTGCCGGACCAGTTGCCGTTGCGGCTGGTGAAGCCATCGCGGAAAGTGTTCGGGCCAATCATGGAATACATACCCCAGGGGGTAATCTTGGCTCCGTCAAAGGTCAGCGGAACCAGCAGGCCAAAGGCGTCCATGTTGTCCATATAGTTGGCGCGGTAGCCGGAAATGCCGTCGCGATCATAACCGGTATAGTTGTCATTGTAGGGGCGGGCCCAGAAAGCGGTGATGCCGACCATCTCGTTGATCGGGGCGGAAACAACAATTCCGGCCACGTCATCGTTCAGCACGGAGTTGCCGGAAGCGTAGGCGGGGGTTGTGATGTTCTGGATACCCATGCGAACCTTGACTTCGGTTTCGGGAATCATCCAGTCGATATAGGCGTTCTTCAGCTCAATGATGCGCTGGTCGGCGCCAATTGCGCCACCGGTGGAATTTTTGCCCCAGATGGTGTCGCCAATTTCAAAATATACTGTTCCGGAAAGGCTTTCGGAAGCCACGGCGTCCAACTGCAGACGGACGCGCTGGCGAGCTTCGAAGTCGTCTTCCTTGCCGTTCCAGCCGGTTGTCTTATGTCCATGGTATTTGCCCTGGAAATTGCCATTCTGGCCATAATCAAAGCTCATAATCCACTGACCCTTGGCCTTGAAATCAATGGCGCTTGCGCCGGTAGCGGCTCCAAAAACGAGACCGGCAGCCAAAATCAGCGTGGCGATCTTTTTCATGGTTATACCTTCCTTTTTGCTTACCCTCTTGCGAGGGGTTTTATTTCAGAACCTGATTGCTTTTCCTTGGGCAGATAAATAATGCAACCCGGCCCTGTTTGCAAGTCTTTTCGTGCAAATTTTTTTACTCATTAGGCCAATCGTCAAAAAAAATATATTTTTTTTCCAACTAACTGATATAGTTGCAGTAAAAAATGGCGCAAAAAGTTTTTAATTCGCGGATAAATCTCTTTATCAAATTGTGCCAGAAGGCCTCGTAATGAGTGGAGAGGATGAATGGCTCCCTTGTCTGGAATTTTAATAATTGATAACCATTCAAGCCATGTTAATCTCAACACTGGCGGCAGGGCATGCCAAAACGGTATCCACATTATCAATTCCATGCCAGGAAAAGAGTTTTAATTTAAGGAATATAAAGACGCGCCGGTATAATTTTTTTGCAGTCACCAGCCAGCTACCCAAACAAACTGAAGTCCGCATTTTTTAAAGATAAAAACACGGGCTTGACCCCCAGGCCATTTTGGCATAAAAAGAATTTTCCAGTCACCATCGTCTATCCGGTTAGGACGGCGGCCTCTCAAGCCGCTAAGACGGGTTCAAATCCCGTTGGTGACGCCAAATTTGGGTATAAAGAAGAATGCCAGGGTGTAAAAAGCCTTGGCATTTCTTGTTTTAAGCTTCCAGTACGGTTTCCCCAAGTGTACTCAAGTCCTGTTGCATCCACAATTTTTGTGGGTATATTTGTAGGCATCAATGTGTTATGTTCATTTCCGATACCTACACAAGCAACAGCTTGAAATGTAAGCAAATTTGTCCATGTGGGTATCAGGTTGTCCAACAAGGTGGAGGTAGCGAAAATGCCTTTGACAGATACCCACATCCGCAGTCTGAAACCGGAAGCAAGGCCAAGAAAGTATTTTGATGGCGGCGGTCTTTTCCTTTATGTGCCCACAACTGGAAGCAAGCTCTGGCGCATGGCCTACCGTTTTGAGGGCAAGTCAAAGCTGCTCAGTTTTGGGGATTATCCCACAATCTCCCTGAAAGACGCACGGGCTAAGCGCGAGGAAGCCAAAGGGCTGCTGGCAAGAGGCATTGATCCGTCGGAACAGAAGAAAAGCGCCAAAGAAGCCCAGCTCACAGCCGAGCGCGACAGCTTTGAGAATATTGCTCTTGACTGGCACAGGACAAGACTTGCCGAATTTTCCGCAAAACATCGGGGAACGGTGCTTTACCGCCTGAATACCTACATTTTCCCGGAAATAGGCAAAAGGCACATTGCGCGGCTGGAAGCGAAGGATATTCTTGCCATCGTCAAACCCATCGAGGAAAAGGGCAACAGCGAGACATCCCGCCGCGTGCTCCAGATTATCAGCTAGGTTTTCCGTTATGCCGTGATTCTGGGCAAGGCAAAGCACAATATCACAGCCGAACTGCATGGCGCATTGAGGCCGCGCAAGGCGACCCACCGGGCGGCTGTTCTGGAAAAGGAAAAAGTCGGCCAGCTCCTTGCGGCCATAGATGATTATGCGGGCTATTTCCCGCTTGTATGCGCCCTGAAACTCGCGCCCCTGTTATTTGCGCGACCAACAGAACTGCGGTGCGCGACATGGGACGAGTTTGACCTTGAAGCCGCCGAATGGCGCATTCCGGCGGAGCGCATGAAAATGCGAAGAATCCATATTGTGCCATTGTCCGCGCAAACTCTTGCCATATTGGAGGAACTGAAAAAGTTTTCCGGCAACGGCAAATATCTCTTCCCATCCATCAGGACGGAAACACGCCCCATATCAGATGCGACAATGCTCAATGCCTTGCGGCGCATGGGCTACCAGAAGCATGAAATGAGCGTCCACGGCTTCCGCTCCATTGCTTCCACCCTGCTCAATGAACTCGGTTACAATCGGGACTGGATTGAACGCCAGCTTGCGCACGGCGACAAAAACGAGGTGCGCGCCGCTTACAATTATGCCGAATATTTGCCGGAGCGCAGAAAGATGATGCAGGAATGGAGCGATTATCTTTACGAACTGCGGGACAAGGCTGCAAACAAATACAAATACTGATCATCTATTTTATATTTAAACACATCCTGCTTGCGCAAAACAGGCCTGAATCAGATGCGGATGGGAGCGAAGTGACCGAATCGCTTTCCGTAATCCCTTTCCAAGTTCTTT
>Ga0073906_1005448_pt1 | contig 11399 bp, 14 predicted proteins | sample Inofromicrocosms_FD_65485 | JGI IMG/M metagenome (GOLD analysis project Ga0073906, IMG submission 65485) | Mouse cecum microbial communities from Vienna, Austria - Inoculum for glucosamine and mucus D2O microcosms | ecosystem: Host-associated > Mammals > Digestive system > Large intestine >... | reverse complement strand
GTCCGCAAGCTCCAACTGCGTCATGTTCGCCATTTTTCTCAAACGCGTAATGTTTTGCCCGATCACCGTGGCAAGCGTATCGTTTTCCATACTTGCATAATACCACATTTTATACCGCTTGTCAATAGTTCTACTGTGAGTAGAATGTGATATTTTAACTCTACTCCGCGAAAAAAGGAAGATAGAGGCGATTTTTCAATTAGTAGTTTGCATTTTGCGATTAGTAGGTTGCCTTTTGCACTGCTCCGCCGTATAATTAAGACACAAGCGCAAGCTTGCTAAATTAGCCGAAAACGGGTCGGTCCCAGCCGCTCGTTTTTACTCTCCAATTTTTAAACCCTGCCGTATCTGCGGCAGGGTTTAATTACGTTTTCGTCTTTTTCGGCTTTCGCCTGCAACGCTACCGCACGAAGTTGGTATAAATCTTCTCATTTTCGGGAAGAGAGATTCCGTTTCCCTTTCCGGCTTCGATGCATTTTAAGATCCACGCCATATTTTTGCCGATATTGCGCATAGTCATCAAGCCTTCTTGATCCTCCCGCACCTCGTCGGGCTCTTTGCCGTGTACGGCGTTCCAATAAGTAGACGATACGATCGGCATGGAAGAGATCCCGAAATACTTGTTCATCACGTCCATGGAAGCCGTTGTCCCCGCGCGCCGTGCGCTCACGATCGCCGCGGCGGGCTTAAATTTAAAGTGTCTGCCCCCCGAATAGAAAAGCCTGTCCATTACGGTAAGAATGCGACCGCTCGGATGCGCGTAATAGACGGGCGATCCAAACACGAACCCGTCGCAAGCGTCTGCCTTTTCCGCAAGCTCGTTTACAATATCGTTGAGCACGCATTTTCCCGTCTTGCGGCAGCTTCCGCAGGCAAGACAGTCGGATACGGGCGCGTTTCCGATAAATACCGTTTCCGTTTCGATTCCCTCTTCGCGAAGCGCCCGCGCCACCTCGCCGAGCGCAACCGCCGTACAGCCGTTTTCCCGCGAACTGCCGTTTACCAGCAAAACCTTCATATGCCCCTCCTTTCATGTGCCTTTGGGCGCATTTCTTGGTATTTTGACCAAATTATATCATATATGCACCCGCATTGCAACGTTTTTTTAAATTTTTGCGAAGTCCCGCGTCCTTGAGAACCCGAAACAACTATGAAATGCAGAATGAAAAGAGCGGGTATTCTCACCCGCTCTCATATCCTAAACGTTTAGTTGAAATAACGCTTCAACAACCCCTTGAAGCCTGCGCCGTGACGCGCCTCGTCCTTCGCCATTTCGTGAACGGTGTCGTGGATCGCGTCGTAACCGAGCTGTTTCGCGCGCTTCGCAAGCTCTAATTTACCCGCGCACGCGCCCGTTTCCGCCGCCGCGCGAAGCTCCAAATTCTTCTTGGTGGAAGGAGTGACCACTTCGCCCAAAAGCTCCGCAAATTTGCTTGCGTGATCTGCTTCCTCGTACGCGTAACGCTTGTAAGCCTCCGCGATTTCGGGATAGCCCTCGCGCTCCGCAACGCGCGCCATTGCAAGGTACATACCCACCTCGCAGCACTCGCCTTCGAAGTTGGCTTTCAAGCCCGCCATGACCTCCGCGTCCTCAACCTTGCCGTCGCCTACGTGATGCTCGCAGGCAAAGCCCTCCTCCGCGATGGGTTCAAACTTCTTCGCCTTGCAAACGGGGCAAACCTCTACGCCGTCTTCAACGATCTCTCCGCATACTGCACATCTCTTCATAATGATAATCTCCTTTTACTCGCCGCGCTTCCCGCGACGCAACTATATTATAACATAATTAAGATTGAATATCAATCTTTTTTCAAAAATTTCAGAGAAATTTTTCCAAATCGCCAAAATTTTCCGCGAAATCCTTTGCGCCCGCACGGGCAAGCTGTTCGCGCGTGCGGTATCCCCACAGGCAGGAAACGCCCCGCATTCCCGCCCGCAAAGCTGTCTGCACGTCCGTTTCGCCGTCGCCCACGAACAGACATTCGGCGGGAGCGACGCGCAGGGAGAGCGCCGCAAACAGGGCAAGCGCGGGATCGGGCTTACAGGGGAAATTTCCGCTGTCACCGCCCACGAACGAAAAGACGTCGGGGAAAAACTTCCGAATTAGCCGATCGGTAGCGCCCTGAGATTTGTTCGTAACGATGCCGAGCTTCAACCCTCTCGCGCGCAACTTGTCAATCGCCTCCTCCTCGCCCGCAAAAAGCTTGGTGAGCGCGTTGTCGCTATTAACGAAGTGCTTCTTAAAGAACGCAAAGCACTCGTCAATATTATTTGCGCCTCGGGGAAGCGCGCGCTCCACAAGACGAAGCGCGCCGTCGCCGATGTATTTCTGTACTTCTTCACGCGAAATTTCGGGGTAGGAGAACGCCCGAAGCATTTCGTTCACGCGCGCCGCAATGTCGTCGAGCGTATCCAAAAGAGTGCCGTCCAAATCGAATAAAACCGCTTTTATCATGTTACATTTGTTCGGGCACGCCGATCCCGAGAAGACCCAAAGCGTTTTTGAGCGTAGTGAGCGTCGCCTTTGTGAGGGCAAGGCGGTACTCCCGTAGCTCTCCTTCCGCCTGTAAAATTTTGCAGTCGATATAAAACTTGTTGAACTTCTGCGCCGTGTCCACCGCAAAGCGCGCCACAAAGCTGGGCTCATACGCCTTCGCCGCCGCCGCAATCATATCCGGAAAATCCGCAAGCGCCTTTAAAAGCTCGAATTCCTGCGCGCAGGGCTCGACATCGTAATGCTCCTTCTGTTTGAAATCGCCCGCCTTCGCGAGTACGGACGAGGCGCGCGCACAGGTGTACTGCACGTATACGCTCGTTTCGCCGTCGAAGCTGAGCACTTTATCGTAAGAAAAGGTGATATCCTTGATCTTATTATTATAGAGCGCGCCGAAAATGACCGCGCCGATGCCCACTTTCTCCGCCACGTCGCGCTTGTTTTCAAGCGCGGGATTCTTTTCGGAAATGATGCCGAAAGCCTTTTCCACGCAACGCTCGATCACGTCTTCCAGCCAAACCACCTTGCCCTTGCGGGTCGACATCGCGCCGTCCTCCAAGGAAACCATGCCGTAGGCGACGTGATACAAATCCTTCGCCCATTCCTTTCCCATGAGCTCCAACACTTTAAACACCTGCTTGAAGTGAAGATTTTGCTGATAGGCGACGACGTATAAGCACCGTTCGAAATCGTAAGTATTCTTGCGGTAAATGGCGGCAGCCAAATCGCGCGTGGCATAGAGCGACGCGCCGTCCGAGCGCAGAATCAGGCACGGGGGCATTCCGTACTGCTCCAAATCGACGATCTGCGCGCCGTTGCTCTCGGTAAGCAAGCCCTTCTCTTTAAGCTCGTCCACAACGGGCTGCATTTTATCGGTATAGAAGCGCTCGCCCAAATAGCTGTCGAAGCGGATCTGCAAGCGTTCGTAAATTTTCTGCACGTAGGAAAGCGTGATGGATTTGAACCACTCGAAAAGATCGTTCGCCTCCCGATCCCCGCTCTCGATGAGGCGGAAGTATTCGCGCGCTTCCCGTTGCATTTCCTCGGAAGCTTCGTTATTAAAGCGCACGTATAACTCGTTTACGGCATGAATGCCCCCCCGCTCCACTTCCGAACGGTTTCCCCAACGCTTGTAGGCGCAAATGAGCTTGCCGAACTGCGTGCCGTAATCGCCGAGATGGTTGATCCCCACGGCGTGATAACCGAGAAAATTGAAGATGCGATAGAGCGCGCCGCCGAGCACCGTAGTAGACAGATGCCCGATATGAAAAGGCTTTGCGATGTTGACGGAGGAATAGTCGATGCAGACGACCTTTCCCGCGCCGACGTTGGACGAGCCGTAATAGCCCCCCTCCCTCTTAATGCGGAGAAGCGTTTCGTCCGCAAGCCCCTTGCGGTTGATTTTAAAATTGAGATAGCCGTTTAACGCAGACGCCTCTTCGACGACGTTATCGGCGGGAAACTCCGCCGCAAACTCCTCCGCGATCTGAACGGGACTCTTGCGCAAGAGCTTGGCGAACTTAAAACAGGGGAGCGCGTAGTCCCCCATCTGTGTATCGGGAGGGACGGCAATCGCCTCGGCGATCTCCTCCGCACCCATTCCTTCGATTTTTAATTTTTCGGCGATATAACGCTTATAGTCCATAAATTACCGACCTTGCTTGTTTTCATTTGATATTTTAACACATTTTTCCGCGTTTGGCAAACGAAAGACTTGCCGTTTTTTCCGATTTATTATATAATGAGATTTAAGAACGTGCGCCGAGCGCGCACGGGAAGGAGAACTGCCATGAAGCTCGGAGTGGTAGGACTGCCCAACGTAGGAAAGTCCACACTGTTTAACGCCATTACGCACGCAGGCGCGGAAGCCGCCAACTATCCTTTTTGCACCATCGAGCCCAACGTGGGCATGGTAGCAGTGCCCGACGAACGGCTCGACCGCCTCGCCGCATTATATGCAAGCAAAAAAGTGACCCCCGCCGTCATAGAATTCGTAGACATTGCGGGGCTCGTGAAGGGCGCAAGCCGCGGCGAGGGCTTGGGGAACAAATTCCTCTCGCATATCCGCGAGGTGGACGCCATCGTACACGTGGTGCGCTGTTTCGAAGATGAGAACGTAACACACGTGGAAAACGGCGTCGATCCCGTACGCGACATCGAAACCATCAATTTGGAGCTGATTTTAGCCGACATTGAAGCGGTGCAAAAACGGCAGGACCGCATTAAAAACGCCGCGCGCGGAGGAGCGGACAAGGCCGCCGCAACCGAATTTGCCTTTTTAAACAGGCTTGCTTCGCACTTGGAGCAGGAGAAACCCGCCAACTGTTTCCCGCTCACCGACGACGAGATCCCGCTCATGGAGAATTTGTTTTTGCTCTCCTACAAGCCCGTCATTTACTGCGCCAACATTTCGGAAAAGGATATGGGCGCGGGAGAGAACGAGATCCCGCTCGTCTGCAAGGTGAAGGAATATGCCGAACGGCACGGCGCGGGCGTAATCGTCATCTGCGCCAAAACGGAAGAAGAGCTTTCCCAAATGGACGAGGAAGACAGAGCTGTATTCTTGGAGGAATTCGGGCTGACGGAAAGCGGGCTCAACAAGCTCATCAAAGCCTCCTATTCCCTCTTGGGGCTCATTTCCTATCTTACGGCAGGCGAGAAGGAAACGCGCGCTTGGACGATCAAACGGGGCACGAAAGCCCCTCAGGCGGCGGGAAAGATCCACACCGATTTCGAAAAGGGATTTATCCGTGCGGAGGTAGTGGAATGGGAAACGCTGTTGGAATGCGGCGGACTTGCGGGCGCGCGCGAAAAAGGCAAAGTGCGCTCGGAAGGCAAGGAATACGTGATGAAGGACGGCGACGTCGTTCTCTTCCGCTTCAACGTTTAATCAATACGCAAAAAGCGGGACGCTCGGTAAGCGCCCCGCTTTTTCATTTGCAATAAAATTATTTTTCTTCTTCGTCCTTCGATTTGGAGGAGGAAATCGCCGCTTCCGCATGAACGGGAACAAGCTTTTGTTGCCCCGACTGATTTTTCGCGTTCTCCTCTTCTTTCTCCTTTGCGATCTTTTTCTTGTGACGGTCGACGCAGAAGAAAATGATCGTAGCAACGCAGAACGCACCGACGAATCCGACTGCCGACAGCATGACCAAACTGGAACCGCCCGAAACGGATACCAATTCCTGTTCGGCGATAATTGCCGATTCCTCCGCAAAGAGCGCAACGATGACGCTCTTGCAAGCCGCCGTTTGCTCCTCCATCACCTGATAAAGCTTATCGAGATCGGCTTTGAACCCGCCGTCCGGCTTGTAATTCGGCACTTCCGGCTTTACGACGTTGCCGTTTGCGTCCATTGTCCAACCAATCGCTTCCAAAAGCTGCTCTGTTTCGATGTCGATTTCGGCATTCCGCATGGTAAGATTGGTGATTTGACTGTTGAACGGCTCGAACGCGCCGATATCGATTCCGGATTGATCTTTATAATAATCGATGATTTCCTGCATCTCCGACTTTAAATTAACGATTTGAAGGCTGTTTTTCTGTTTTTCCAAAGCAAGCTGGTCAAGCTGCGCTTGAACCATGTTCGCACTTGCAATTTGATCCGCATTGGTATCGTGCAACAAATAGCGGTTATTGGCAAGATCCTTTTTCAAAGTGGAGAGGTGCAACGCTTCCGCATTTCCGCCCTCCAAAGCGACGGAACACTCCGCGCGGAAGGTGGAAAGGCTCTTTTCGTGCCCTTGTCCGTCCTTATAGATAAATCTATTGAAATCCTTATATTTGTCGTAAACGTCGAGAAGATAGTTTTGCTGAGCCTCCAACACCTCGATTCTCGCAGTGTAATTGGGCAGACTGCTATAAGTGGCGAGCGTGGAACCAAAGTCCATATTCAAGACCATCGCCGTTACTTTGTTGAGAGAATTTTGGAAAACGTCCCTGAGAAAAGCGGCGGCTTGCTCGCTATCCTTAAAATAAGAGCCCCTCACTTTAACGGTATAAATGCCCAAATCTTGCTGAAATTCACCCTCTCCGCGCGAAGCCTGTTCGATTGAAATGGCGCGCTTCGCCGTCATCTTTGTCGTATCGATGTTCGAATATTCGGGCTTGGATTTCTTCACCGCGTCTAAATTTTCCGCATAGATCATCGATTCGTAACGGAAATCGGTCACGCCGTCGGGATATTTCAAATCCTCGTCGCCGGGATATTCGAGCATGAAAGTCATTTCATATTCCCGTTTCCCCGGATTAATGGCAAACTGTACGACCAAACCGACGATCAGCGCAACGACGACGGAAATGGACAAAATCCAAATGATCCGTTTTCCGATAACGCGGAAAATGTCGGAAATCGTAAATCCATCCTCTCTCTCCTCTTCCATATTGATATTCCTCCGTAAAAAATTCGTTTATTCTCAGTATAAGATAGCTACGGGACAATTATACTATAATTCTCTCGGAAAGTCAAACCGATACCGCTTCTTTTCTCCTTAATTTCCGACAATTTCTCGCATTTTCATTTCGTTGACACAAAAAAACGGCTTATTCGCCGTTTTTTCTTGTTTCCCGCCATTGTGAATCTTCGTTACAAAGAATATCCCGCAAGGAAGGTTGCCTTCCGCAGCGGGACACAATTTGCGCAACACGCTGCGCTTACTGACTTTCAACGAGATTACAATTATGAATGCAGCCCGCAAATCTTTTCAGTTCGAAAAATTTGCGAAAGACCTTTCACGATTGCCCCGTCGAAATAATATCCTCCTCGTCCGCGTGAGCGGCGTCGGGCAAAATCATGCAGTAGCGCGCGTTGTGCGCGTAGTTCGTATCCGTCTGCCCGTGATTTTGATTGTATTTTATATGCTTGTTTTTCTTTTTCGACATCATACCCTCCCTGTACGGTTGCTTACAGTTTGTGCAGGAAGAGCCCGTTCTATGCCTTTCCCTTCACTTAGAACTTGCCGCGGTTATTTGTTTGAGGGCTTTGGAAAACCTGTCGGCGCTTTGGTCGACAAGCTGTTTTTCGGCGGGCTGCGTTTTGTAATACCCGCGCGCAAGCATTGCTTCGTAAACGGTAAACTGCGTTTCCGCGTGCTCGCCGTAATGTTTCATCAACGCTTTGCGGAGAGGCTTATTACTTCCCTCCGTGAGCGCGGCGTTGTAATAGCTCATGAGGAGCTTTTCCATATCGAGCATATCTTGAAGAGCGTCCTTTTCGGACAAAGTGACTTCCATTTTCGTTTTCATTGTTTCCCTCCGAGCAGTGCAAACAGGGCGCTGAAACGCTCTGCGTGCGCGTTTGCGATATTTTCCATTTCCCGAGCAAGAGCCGTATCCGTAAGCGTGTTCGCGTAGACCCGCGCTTTCTTGCAGGCGATTTCCTCTCCCGAGAGCAGATGGGAAAGAACGTCTACGTCTTTCATTGTTAAATTGTTCATAAAAAACCTCCCGCCTGATTATTGACGGGAGGCTGCTGTTTTAAACGTACCGATCGTTCCCGACCGACGAAGGACATAAATGCTTCAAAGTGCATTCTTCGCAAGCGGGGCGCTGGGAATGGCACACCTTTCTGCCGTGCCATATGAGCCAATGATGCGCGGCGGACCAATTTTCCTTGGGAATCGCCTGCATGAGCCCCTTCTCCACTTCGGCGGGCGTCTTGCCCGCAGCCAGCCCCAAACGGTTGGAAACGCGGAATACGTGCGTATCTACCGCGATCGCATCGCCGTCGAAGGCAACGGAGTAGACCACGTTCGCCGTCTTTCTCCCCACGCCCGCAAGCGTTTGCAATTCCTCCTGCGTGGCGGGTACTTCGCCGCGGAAACGCTCCAAAATATCCTGCGAGGCGGAAAGAATGTGCTTCGCCTTATTCCTGTAAAATCCGCAGGAAAAAATTTGTCGTTCGAGTTCCTCTTGCGAAAGGGCGAGCATCTTTTCGGGCGTGTCGTATTCTTTAAAAAGCTCCGCAGTCACTTTATTCACCCGTTCGTCCGTGCATTGCGCCGACAAAATGACGGCGACGAGCAATTCGTAGGGCGAACGGTACAAGAGCGCGGGGCGGGAGCCGAAATACAGCCGTTCGAGCTCCTTTAAAATTTCTTCCTTGGTATCCATGCTTTTATTATAGCAAATCCGCCCGCCGATTGCAAGCAGATTGCCGAATCGGCGCGCATTTTATCACGCCCGAAGCGTCAGAAATCCCGCGAAGGAGGAATAAGACCGCGCGGAAAGCACCGCCTTTGCGCGGGACAAAAAACGCGCGTTGAACTTCGCCGAAATGCCGCACCCGACGCCTGCCTCCTTAGGCGTGGAAACCGCCTGCGCGGGTACGCCTGCGGCGGACAGACGCCCGATAAAATCCAGCGTCTGCGCGCGGGACTTAAACACTGCTAACATTGTCATGATTGTTTTCCTGCCTTCGTATAATAGAATATCTTTGATTCTCGGAGTAAACGTGATTATGATTTATCTCGACCATGCCGCTACGGGCGGTTCTAAGCCCTATGCGGTGCAAAACGCCGTGCTCGCCGCCATGAAGGGTTGCGCCAACCCCGGCAGGAGCGGACACAAACTCTCCGTTGCGCTCGCCGAACGGGTGCTCGCCTGCCGGAATCTTCTGAGCGATCTCTTCGACGGCTACGGCTATGAACGGGTGATTTTTACCAAGAACTGCACGGAAGCGCTCAATATCGCCATCATGGGAACGTTAAAAGCGGGCGATCATGCCGTGACGACCTGTTTGGAGCACAACTCCGTGTTGCGCCCCTTGGAGGCGCTTAAAGCGCGGGGCGTGGAGTACTCCGTTGCTCCCTTGACGGACGGCAAGCTTTTGCCTAGTACGGTCGCCTCGCTCGTGCGCCCAAACACCCGCGTCTGCTGCGTGACGACAGCTTCCAACGTGACGGGCGAAATCCCCGATTTGAAGGAAATCCGCCGCCTCCTGCCCAAGGACGTACTGCTGTTTGCCGACGGCGCGCAGGGCGCGGGGCACATTCCCCTGAAAATGAAAAAAACGGGGATAGACGCCCTTGCGCTGGCGGGACACAAGGGTATGCACGGCATACAGGGCGCGGGAGCGCTTCTCTTTTCCGAGCGCGTTGACCCCGCCCCGCTCCTTTACGGCGGAACTGGAAGCGAGAGCTTTAATCTCGGTATGCCCGCGTTCTATCCCGACGCGCTGGAAAGCGGTACTCTTTCCTATCCCGCAATCGCCTCTCTATTCGAGGGCGCGCTCATCGTAAAGGCGGGACAAAAGCGGTTCGCCGAAAATCTCATGCGCCTCACAGGCGCGCTCTACACCGCGCTCGGCGCGCTCGGCGGATATACCGCCCATTTCTCCCCCAACCCCTGCGGAATCGCCTGCTTCCGCAAAGAGGGAGTTCCCTCCGAGGAGCTTGCTGGGATCTTATCGGAAAAATTCAATATCGCCGTGAGAGGCGGACTGCACTGCGCGCCCCTGATTCATCAGGCGCTCGGTACCTTTCCCGACGGTTTGGTGCGCGCGTCATTTTCTCCCTTCCAATCCATGCGGGAAGTAAACGCGCTCGTGGGCGCGCTCAAACGCATTTAGCTGTTTTTCAACCATTACGTCTTTTTCAGCTGTTCGACGATCTTTTGCAATTTTTTTCGCTTCGCGCCGTCGAGCATGGGCGCAAACTGCTTATAAAAAGCGTCGATCTGCTCGTTCGTGAGCGTGCCGTTCCGCTTTCCCTCCAAAGCGCGGGAATAGATCTCTTTCATCATATCCCCCTCGCTCCTGCCGTTATATTGCCCTGCGACCGCCTTCGCCTCTTTCATCCAGTCGTCGGCGGTCTTTTTCTGCTGATCTTTCCCTTCAAAGCTTGCAAAATCCTTCATAAACACCTCTACACCCATTGTATGACGGGAACGGGAATTTTGACAACGGCATAGTATGGTCGTATGGAAACGATTTTGCTCTTGTTTATGCTTTCCACTCTCGAAAAAGACCCCGCCGCCAAGCAGCAGATCTCCTCGCTCTTGAAATTCTATCGGGAAAACCGCGAACTGTTTTCTGCAATCGCGGGCAAAGAAACGAAAAGCGGATCTTTCGACGCGCCCAAAGAAAACCGCCCTCCCCGCGAAGAGAAGGACGGTAATTTAAAAATTTTAGAAGAATACCTCGCAAGAAGCTGATTCGATCCCCGAATCAATTATTTGTTCGCAAGATCGGCGAACACCTGCGTTAAAAAGGCGTCTTCCGCGCCGCGGACGAAAGGAGCGACAATGCCGTGCGCGCCGTCTTCCTCCGTAACGCCCTTGTCGTGAATGCTGTTTCCCTTCGGCCAGAAAATTTCCGCCGAGGTAATGCGCATCGCCGCGCCGTTCGACATGACGTAGGTCGTCTGCATGACCCCTTTCCCGTACGAACGCGCCACGCCCGTTTGGGCGTCCTTTCTCAAATAGATGTCGCCGTAGCCGATCGTACCGTAGTCGTACAGCGCGCCGATCAGGCACTCCGAAGCCGAAGCGGAATACTCGTCCGCCAAAACCGTAATACGGGAATCGGCGTTGAAATAGCTGTTATAGTCGTTGCCCGTTGCAAAATAATTTGCCTTTTTCCCGTCGCGGTCTACCGAATATGCGACGAGAGGCGCGCTCCCCTCCGCGTCTTTGAGCAGATGCGAGGATATCTGACGGAACAAGTCCAAATATCCGCCGCCGTTGGAGCGCAAATCGATGACGAGATTGCTTCTGTTACGGTTCTTCATCTTCGCAAGGCATTGCTCGAACTCCCAAGCGGAATTGCCGTCGAAGCCCTGATATCTGATATACGCGGTTTGTGAATCGAGTCCCGCAAGCCCGCCGCCCGTGGTTTCCAAGCTGAGCTTGGTTTGTCCGCGGAAGGAGCAGGTCACTTCGCTGTCGCTGTAAGTGCAGTAGGAGGCGA
>Ga0073906_1005447_pt1 | contig 11409 bp, 10 predicted proteins | sample Inofromicrocosms_FD_65485 | JGI IMG/M metagenome (GOLD analysis project Ga0073906, IMG submission 65485) | Mouse cecum microbial communities from Vienna, Austria - Inoculum for glucosamine and mucus D2O microcosms | ecosystem: Host-associated > Mammals > Digestive system > Large intestine >... | reverse complement strand
CAGTATAGAATTGAATTAAATTTTAAGGATGTGATTGTCTTGAATCAAATCCCCAAGAATTACAACTGAGCCCATAGCCAGTTGCCCGTCATTGATAGTTTTAATCAGAGCTCTCTTCCTAAGCAATATCTTATCAGCGATACTCATCAAGGAGTTTTTCATATTATTCTTACCCTTGGTAATCGTCTGTATACCATTAAGAAAGAGATTCTCGAACAAAGGGTAAGCAGGAACTTCAAGTAGACGATGTAGAATTTATCCAATTATAATTTGAAAGTATCAAAAGGCAGCATTTGAAATAACATTCACTTGCTGCCTTTTAGTTTCCATTCCTGTTTACTTATCTCCGTCTCTTCCCCTTTTCTTTAGCTTCTTGAAACCTGAAGCCCCTTGTCGGAAAGTGTCATTTCTACAAAGCGTGCACGCGGATTAGGAGCTTGTTCCGTCAGTATCCGTCGGATCTGTCCGGCTGCTTGCGGGTCTTTGGCTACCATGTATAAGTAACCGCCGCCACCTGCTCCGGGGAGTTTGTATCCCAGGGTGTAATCTTTGATTTTCTCGATAATAGCCGCTACTGCCGGCGGATTGGTTCCGCAATCTAATGCCTGGTTTTGTATCCAGGTTTTACCTACCAAATTGGCGAAACTACTGAAATTACTGCGCAGGATAGCTTCACTCATATCCATTGCATGGGCTTTCATCTCGGCTAGCAAACTTAGATGCGGACCGGAATTGAGGAACATGGAACTGACAATTTCGGCTAATATACCTTTGGCTGTACGGGTGATTCCCGTATAGTATAGCAAGTGGCAGTCGCGATAATCAGGATGAACAAAGAGCTGGTCGGGTAGCCATCGTACTAACGGTTTCTGCTCGAAACCTGCTTCGGATTGAAGCAGTTTGACACCAGAAAATACACCGCCGTATTGGTCTTGCCAACCGCCGCCTGTGGTCAGGAGTTGCTCCAGTACTAATGTGTAACTGCAAATATCATTCTTATCCCAGGCCAGTCCGCAGAAATCATTGATAGCCCCGAGAACGGTGGATGCCAAGATAGAACTGGTCCCCAAGCCGGAACCTGCCGGGATGGCAGCCAACAGTGTAATTTCTATTCCCGAGCCGAAAGCTTTCAAATGTTCTTCCAATGAGGTGTAAGCTTCGGCGGAGAACACCGGTGCAAAACCTGCTAAGCTAAGCGCTGCTTTAGGAATGGAGAACGGAGAACCGACTTTCTTATAGTCTTGCAGTTCTTCATAGTTCCTGATAATCTCCATTGCGCCCATGTCGATAGAGCGGAGTACGATGTGATATTCTTTGCAGGGTTTCACATATACTTGTAATGGTGGCTGACCGTTCAATTCTATGGCAAGATTAACGACACTTCCACCGGAATAAAGAGAGTAGGGCGGAGTATCCGTCCATCCTCCGGCCACATCAATCCGCACGGGACTGCGTCCCCATACGATTTGGTCGGAATAAACGCTGAGTATAGGATGGTTTTTACGCTCCGGCATAACTCCCAGCAAACCGTCGCGAAGCAGTTGGAAAGCAGCCTGTTCTTCTTTTTGATAAGCATCTTCTCCACGTAACTTCATAATCCGTGCACGGAGCATGCGGTTGTGTATCCGAACCATTGGTGCGGCATCCTCTTTCAGTGTGTCGGGAGTATCTAAATCCAAACGTACAAATTCATGGGCTGCATCCTGCAAATCGAGTTGGTAGAACACGCTCTTTTCATAGTTGGCTGCCAATCCTTTCCAGTTCTCTTTGCGGAAACTGCTGCGTTGTGTATAAAGGCGTTTAAGATTAGCACCTGCCGAAATTTCATCAGCCGAAACTTTCTCCGCTTTCAGCCAAAGTTCTTTTCCTTTTTCCATTTGGGGTTCTGACGTCATCCAGCGTACTAATATCCCCAGTTCTTCTATTGAAGCAGTTTTAGGGAATATGGAAGCGGCCTGCAAATCGTCCGTGCGACCTTTGATGTCGTCCCACGTAATTCCCCTTTCTTCCATCCATTGCGGGAACGGGATATTGAGATAAGTAGTCGTTACTTTTTCCAACGCTCCTTTGAATACATCATCCAATCCATATGGGCGGGCTACGAAATCATGTTCACCGACAGGAATAATATCTACACAGATACCATCCGGCAGACAGACGTTCCAATAATTTTCCGGTACTCCGGTAATGATTTGCCGGGAACCCAGTTTCCAGCCTTTTCCTATATGGCTGTTCTCAATCCAAAGGTTGGCGTTATCGGCAGAAAGAGAAATCTGCGTGATAGAATTCTGAATAAAAATAGCCGGATTGGGTTTTACTTTCCGGTGCATGATTTTTCTCTGGTCGCGTACCTTATCCTGGATGGATAGTGTGGAAGAAATTAGTTCACGGCTTGTGCCATAGTGATAGAATTCTCCACCAGGTAAAGGTAATATGGCTACAGACAGTTGGTTGATTTCTTCATCTTCTGTCTTGGGATGCTCTCCCAGGGCCAATCCGTAGTCTGAATATAAATCATAATAATTAATATCGTTCGTTCCTTCTTTTAACGAGTGCTTCATCAATACTTCCACGGCACGGTCACTTAGAATCCAAATGCCGATGTCCATCAAGAAAAGATGTGTTTTGGATAAACTCTCCAATTCTTCAAGCGAAGGTTTCTGCAACATGAAGTCAAGAACTTCCGGGCTCTTCCGGTCGGATACAAACACACCATGGTGTGTTGCCAGTGATGGGTTCACCCAAAGACCGTAGCACACGACATCTACATTGGGAATGTCTTGTAACGGCTTTTCCGAACGGATATATACATCTCCGCTGGCTATCAGCGTGTTCAGTCCGGCAGGAGCTTGTTTCATGATTCTTTCGTATAGCGGAAGCTGCAATGACAGCAGGTTCTGCCCCAACTTCTGTCCTCGTTCCCAACTGAAAATGGGGATGGGAGTTAATATCTTACCGGAAGGCCCGTAGCTTGGCAGACGGCGGCTTTGTCCGCCCGCATGAAGCAATATCCTCTTCTCGCGTCCTATCCAGTTGCTAAAAGTATCCTGAGGTGCAAATTCCTGATGGCAGGCTTGCAACAGCCAGGTAGTTCCACCGCCGGAACCCAGTTTGCTTCCAATAGGGTCTGACGTACAAAACCAGTCGGCGTGATTCACTTCTTCCAGTTCGTGAAAACACTGGATTAAGTTAGGGGGTAAGGATAATAACTTTTGCATAGTAGAATCGATATTATAAAGATAAACATATTAATGAATAAAACGGATGTTTATATGTTCAGGGTGTCCCATGCTTCACTAAGTGCTTGCATGGAAGGGAACAATAAATCAGCTCCTGCATCCAGTAAGACCTGTCCGTCCAGCGGTCCTGTGTTTACAGCAATCGTGAAGATGCCCGCTTTGTGTCCGGCTTCCACTCCCAACGGAGCGTTTTCTATGACAACGGCTTCGTCTGCGTTCAATCCGCCTTTTTTAAGTGCCATTAGATAAGGTTCCGGGTGTGGCTTTCCGTATTTTACATCGAAAGCCGTAACCATCAATTCTTTTTTGAACATGCCCGGAAAGTTGTGCTCCAATCGCTCGAGCAGCGATAACTGCCCCGAACCGGTCACTACCATAGGAACCAGTCCTTCACTCTTTATTTTTTGTAATAACTCCCATGCACCGGGCATACGTTCCGCTTCCGCATACGAATTGAACAGGACACTTTTCTCCTGATAGATACTTTCTATCTCTTCCTGGGTAGCTTCCCTGCCTAGTTCACGTTGGAATACGATGTTGATAGTAGCAGCTCCCGTCCGTCCTTCGTGCATATACGCTTCTTCGCGGCTGAGGGTGAGCCCGTGAGATTTCATTACTTTATGCCAGGCTTCGGAGTGGTAGGGCATAGAGTTGAAAAGTACACCGTCCATGTCGAACAAGACGGCTTTCAGTTTCTTTTTCATACTTGGTACGTCGTAGAATCTTTTTTCGTAATACTTATTTTTTTATTATCATTTTCTTCAATTCAGGCAGGGTGATGACTACATCATAATGATTGCCCGATTTCGTTCCGATATATCTGTAAGCTACGCTTTTATCATTGTTGATACAGGTTTTCAAGAATACCTGAGTTGCCGGGTCGGACTGTGCAGCCAAATTTGCAACAATTCCTTTCTTTACTTCTTCCGCATTTGCTTCAATCTGGCTGATGGGACATACGTCTTCATCTACTTTGCAGATATAAACAACCGATTCATCAATAAGTTCGATTTTTTCTATAAGGATTTCCTCGCTTGCCTGCATCGGGAATTGCAGATTTGCCATTTTCAGTTGTGCTTCAAGTTTGGCACGTTCGCTTTGTGACGGGTCGGATTCGGCTTTGAGAACTTCTTTCACTTCCTCGGGGGTGAGTTCGCAGACTGCCTCTTGGCCGGAGTCTTTTCCTACAAACTTCATTTGAAGTCCTGCGTTACATTCGGCTACCAGTTTAAGCATCTCTTTGACATCTTTCGCCGGATTCCGGAACATAATCTTGATAGACTCTTTCATGCTTTCGGGGTTGTCCTTCAAGATGGTTATGTCGGTAATGCTTTCATTCATGTTGAGCGTGTACACCACATTGCTTCCGTCATAAGTGATGCTGGTAATCATACCGACTTCTCCCATATCCATCGGGCATTGTTTGTTTGCAATAGTAACTATTGCTTTGAGTTTACTTTCCTGGCAACTGCTGATTGATACCATCAATAATAGCAAGCTACATAGTAACACGAATCCGTAGGATTTCTTTTGTAGATTTTGTTTCATTTTATTCTTTTTTTTAAGTTGAGTCGTTTTAAATTATCCCCATATGCGAGGCAAAGATAACGATAAAAAATGAGAGATGGAGTAGAATGGCGAGATAGTTGTAAACAAGGCCGTTGTGTGATTAACTACACAAATATTTGCTGTTTAGAAGATTATGTGTATTTTTGTAACGTTATAAACTCGACGATAGCATGAAAAAGAGATTATTATTGTTGCTACCATTGTTTTTAGGCGCTTGTTCCAATAGTGGGGAAAGTCCTGTGATAAAGATCGAAAAGCTACATGTGAAGGTTGAATCGGATGGCGATAGTGCAAAAGAAGAAGACTATGCCAATAAAATGGATGAGTTGCCGGCTCTGAAAGTGGGAGACGAGGTAAAGGCTCTTTTACTTTTGGATGGAAATGGTGCCGAATTGAAAACTTTTACACTTCAGAATGATGAAGAAGTAAAAGCTAAACCCAAATTTTTGACGGAATCGGAAATCTCTACAGAAGGTAATTTGACTGATGAAAGTAAAGGGCAATATCGTTTTAAGGACGGAGTAAGGCAAACCAAAGTAGAGGTGGAGGCTACTGTTATTCATGTCAATGAAGATGGTGAAGTTAAGTTATCTTTTTATCTTTCTTCGAAGGCTGAATGTGAAGGAGCACAAGAAGAAATCGGCTTAAAAACAAAGGTTGATGATGAAAAAGAGGAATAAAGGTGGCGGAAAAGAAATAAAAACAACTTCGGCACATGATATAAAAAAAGAAGCGGTTTACAGAAAACCGCTTCTTTTTTTTATATATAGACTTTGTTCTATTACAATTTAGCGCGAATCGCTTTAGACTCTTCTTCATAACCCGGTTTGTCAAGCAAGGCAAACATATTTTTCTTGTATGCTTCTACACCTGGTTGGTTGAACGGATTCACGCCCAGCAGATAACCGCTGATGCCGCAAGCCTTCTCAAAGAAATACAGCAAACCGCCGATATTGTATTCGTTCAATGAAGGAAGAACAATACGCATATTAGGTACGCCACCGTCTACGTGAGCCAACTGAGTACCGAGTTCCGCCATCTTGTTCACTTCGTCCACACGTTTGCCGGCTAAGAAATTCAGGCCGTCCAGGTTTGCTTCGTCAAAAGGAACTTCCAGTTTATGGTCTACCTTATCCAGTGAGATAACAGTTTCGAAGATAGAGCGTTCACCTTCTTGAATCCATTGTCCCATAGAGTGAAGGTCAGTAGAGAAGTCTACTGATGCGGGGAAAATACCCTTGTTGTCCTTACCTTCTGATTCTCCGTATAGCTGTTTCCACCATTCGCTTACATAATGCAGTTTCGGGCAGAAGTTGACGAGGATTTCGATTTTCTTTCCGCTTCTGTACAGTTCGTTACGGGTAGCAGCGTAGATAGCAGCAGGGTTTTCGGCAAACGGAACGTCTGCGCCACATGCCTTTTCCATGTCAGCAGCACCGGCAACCAGTTGCTCGATGTCGAATCCGGCAACAGCAATCGGCAACAAACCAACCGGAGTCAGAACAGAGAAGCGTCCGCCTACGTTATCGGGGATGATGAATGTTTTGTATCCTTCCTTGTCGGCAGTAACACGTGCAGCACCTTTTTTAGCATCTGTAACGGCTACGATAACCTGTTTGGCAGTTTCCTTACCACGTTGGTCTTCGCATTGTTTTTTCAACAGACGGAACGCAAGCGCAGTTTCGGTTGTCGTTCCTGATTTGGAGATATTGATAACACCGAACTTCTTGTCTTTCAGATATTCGGTGAGTTCATACAGATAATCTTCGCTGATGTTGTGTCCGGCATAAATCATGACAGGAGCCGTTTTCTTGTCCTGCAACCAAGTGAAGCTGTTAGACAAAGCCTCGATTACAGCACGGGCACCTAGGTAGCTACCACCGATACCGGCAATGATTACTACTTCGCAGTTGTCTCTCAAAACTTTTGCAGTAGCGTTCAATTCAGCCAAATGTTCTTTGCTGATAAAAGACGGCAAGTGCAGCCAACCTAAGAAGTCGTTGCCTTTTCCGGTTCCTTTTTCCAGCATTTCCTGTGCGGCTTTTACCTCTGCATCGTAGGCAGAAACCTTTTCTTTGGAGATAAATCCAAAAGTTTTTTCAATGTTCAAGCTAATCATATCTTTCTTGTTTAAAGGTTATCTAAAAGAATCAGTTAGTAATTTAATCTCAATCATAGGCGAGATGCGTTCGTACAAGATATTGTATACAGCGTCCAGTATCGGCATATTGACATGATGATGCTTGTTGATTTCCTTGATACATTTCGTACCGTAGTAACCTTCGGCAATCATTTCCATTTCAATCTGTGCGCTCTTTACGGAATATCCCTTGCCTATCATCGAACCGAATGTCCGGTTACGGCTGAAGTTGGAGTATCCCGTCACCAGCAAGTCTCCGAGATAAACAGATTCGTCTACGTTTCTGTTCAACGGGTGCACCGTATTCAGGAAACGGTTCATCTCCTGGATAGCGTTGGAAATCAGTACGGCTTGGAAGTTGTCACCGTATTTCAGTCCGCTGCAAATGCCGGCAGCGATAGCATACACGTTTTTGAGTACCGAACTATATTCGATACCTGATACGTCGTCACTAACAGATGTTTTGATAAAACTGCTTCCCAGACGGCGTGCAAAGATGCGTGCTTTGTCTTTGTCCGGGCAGGCAATGGTCAGATAAGAGAGGCGTTCCAAGGCTACTTCTTCTGCATGGCAGGGGCCTGCCAGTACAGCTATGTTTTCGGGAGGAACACCGTATTCCTTGGTGAAGTATTCTGATACGATAACGTTGTCGTCGGGTACGATTCCTTTGATAGCGGTGATGATGAACTTATCCTTTATCTTGGTTTTCAGCTTTTTCAAGTGAACTTTCAGATAAGGGGAAGGAGTGACGAAAATCAGCGTATCTGATTCTTTCACAACATCGTTGATGTTGGAACTGAAACAGATACGCTTTGTATCGAATTTTACTCCTGTCAGATAAGCCGGATTGTGCCCCAATCTCTTGAAATCGGCGATGCGGTCGTCGCGTCGCATATACCAATTGATAGAGTCTTCTTGAGCCAGACACATCTTTGCAATAGCTGTGGCCCAACTTCCACCGCCCATTATCGCTATCTTACCGGGTAATTTCATTTGTATGAATTTGGATGAAGAACTTATTTAATTTTCTGTATCCAATCAGTTACGTCGTTTACCGACGGGTTGGTCAGTGCTAATTTATATTTCTTGTTGATACCGCAGATGTCCTGGTGCAACTTCTGTGGATTGACATCTTTCATGTCAGCTACAGTGTTGTAACCGGCTTTTTGGATCACCGGAACCCAATCTTCTGTGATTCCCAGTTCCATATATTTAGCGGCAGCGTCTTTCTTCACTACCTTTTCCGGGCGCATTTGCGGGAAGAATAATACTTCCTGAATGGTAGTCTGGCCGGTCATTAACATAACCAGACGGTCAATGCCGATACCGATACCCGATGTAGGAGGCATACCATATTGTAAAGCCCGCAGGAAGTCCTGGTCGATAATCATCGCTTCGTCGTCTCCCTTGTCGGCCAAACGCATTTGCTCTTTAAAACGTTCTTCCTGGTCGATCGGGTCGTTCAATTCCGAGTAGGCGTTGGCAAGTTCCTTGCCGTTTACCATCAATTCGAAACGTTCGGTCAGTCCCGGTTTAGAACGATGCATCTTGGTCAGCGGAGACATTTCAACCGGATAATCGGTGATGAAAGTCGGCTGGATATAAGTACCTTCGCAGAATTCGCCGAAGATTTCATCAATCAGCTTGCCTTTACCCATTGTTTCGTCGATTTCTTCCATTTTCAGTTCCTTGCAAACTTGGCGGATTTCTTCTTCGCTCTTGCCGTTCAGGTCGTAACCGGTCTTTTCCTTGATAGCATCGAGGATAGGCAGACGGCGGTAAGGAGCTTTGAAGCTGATAGTCTTTCCGTCAACAACGCTTTCCGTACAGCCGTTCACAGCGATACAGATACGTTCCAGTAACTTCTCGGTAAAGTTCATCATCCAATTATAGTCCTTGTACTGAACATAAAGTTCCATACAGGTAAATTCCGGATTGTGAGTTTTATCCATGCCCTCGTTACGGAAGTTCTTACCTATTTCATATACACCTTCAAAACCACCTACAATCAGTCGTTTCAGATAAAGCTCTGTTGCGATGCGCAGGTAAAGGTCTATATCCAGTGAGTTATGGTGAGTGATGAACGGGCGTGCACTGGCTCCACCGGCAATAGATTGTAGGATAGGAGTTTCCACTTCCGTGTAGCCGGCTTCATCCAAAACGTTGCGCAAAGTTTTCACTACGGTGGCACGTTTCAGGAATGTTTCTTTGATGCCGTCGTTTACTACCAAGTCGACATAGCGTTGGCGATAACGGAGTTCGGGATCTTCAAAAGAGTCGTAAGCTACTCCGTCTTTGTACTTAACGATAGGCAACGGTTTGATAGACTTAGCAAGTACAGTCAGTTTCTTTGCATGGATACTGATTTCACCCATTTGTGTGCGGAACACAAAACCTTCAATACCGATAAAGTCACCTAAGTCGAGCAGGCGTTTGAATACAGCGTTGTACAGTTCCTTGTCTTCTCCCGGACAGATGTCGTCACGGGTAATGTACACCTGGATGCGACCTTTAGAGTCCTGCAATTCGATGAAAGATGCCTTACCCATCACGCGGCGGCTCATGATACGTCCGGCTACGGAAACTTGGCGCGGCTCTTCGTCGTCTTTAAATTCAGCTTTAATATCTGTAGAGAAAGCATTGGTTACATACTCTGCTGCAGGGTACGGATCAATACCCATTGCACGAAGCTCATTCAGACTGTTACGTCGAATAATTTCCTGTTCACTTAGTTCTAATATATTCATTTCGTTACGTATTAACTCAATTTTGTGGGCAAAAATACGAAACTTTTCTCATATATCCTGTAATCTGTCTCTTTTTTGTATCTTTGCATCCTCAAACTAATAGGTATGACAGTACAAAAGACACCCACTGCGTTGGGTACGGAAAAGATTGGAAAGCTTTTAATGCAGTATGCCATTCCGGCAATTATCGCCATGACGGCGTCTTCTCTTTATAATATGGTAGATAGTATTTTCATTGGTCATGGAGTAGGGGCGATGGCTATCTCCGGATTGGCATTGACCTTTCCGCTGATGAATCTTGCCGCCGCCTTCGGCTCTTTGGTGGGGGTAGGTGCGGCTACATTGGTTTCGGTGAAATTGGGACAGAAAGATTACGACACCGCACAACGGGTGCTTGGCAATGTGCTGGTACTGAATATTATCATCGGACTTGCCTTTACAGTCGTCACATTGATGTTTCTAGATCCGATTCTATATTTCTTCGGGGGTAGTGACGCCACGGTAGGCTATGCTCGTGATTATATGGTCGTAATTTTATTGGGCAACGTTGTCACTCACCTTTATTTAGGGTTGAATGCCGTACTCCGTTCGGCGGGGCATCCGCAGAAGGCGATGTATGCTACGATTGCTACGGTGGTGATTAACACGATACTCGATCCTGTTTTTATCTATGGCTTCGGCTGGGGAATACAGGGGGCTGCTATCGCTACCATTACTGCACAGGTCATCGCATTGGCATGGCAGTTCAAACTATTCTCTAATAAAGAAGAACTGCTACACTTCCATAAAGGAATTTTCCGGTTGAAGAAGAAAATCGTAGCCGATTCTTTGGCTATCGGTATGGCGCCTTTTCTTATGAATCTGGCGGCCTGTTTTATTGTGATTCTTATAAATCAAGGCTTGCAGCATCACGGTGGCGACTTGGCTATCGGAGCATTTGGTATTGTCAACCGGCTGGTATTCCTTTTTGTCATGATTGTAATGGGGTTGAACCAAGGCATGCAGCCGATTGCCGGCTACAATTATGGGGCCAAGCAATATCTGCGCGTGACAAAAGTCTTGAAAATAACGATTTATGCCGCTACTATCGTAACCACTGCCGGATTTCTGATGGGAATGTTGATTCCCAAATTGGCAGTTTCTATCTTTACTACGCATCAAGAACTGGTGGATATTTCTGCCAAAGGATTGCGTATTGTAGTGATGTTCTTCCCTATTGTCGGTTTTCAGATGGTGACTTCCAATTTCTTCCAGAGCATCGGTATGGCAAGCAAAGCAATCTTCCTTTCGATATCCCGTCAGGTTCTTATCCTGATTCCCTGCCTGCTGATTCTTCCTCGTTATTATGGACAATTAGGAGTCTGGATAAGCATGCCGATTTCTGACTTGACAGCCAGTCTGATAGCGGGAACAATGCTTTGGTGGCAGTTCCGGCAATTCCGGAAGAAGCCTGTCTGACGACCGGTTTGCTGCACCAGGCTTTAATGAATACTAAGAGGCGTAGACAAACAGAGAGCCTGTTTAAATTCTCTTCAGTCATAATATTATAGCTGATATTTTAACTTACCCCGGCTCTTCTTGTCGCGTCCGTCTATAGTTGGCGGAAGGGGTATTAACAGTTGCGCTCTTGGCTATTAATAGCAAACTTCCCGCCCATTAAGTATAAAGTTCCTTCGGACAGGAAGGAAACTTTCTTTTCATTCGATGCAAACTA
>Ga0073906_1005445_pt1 | contig 11410 bp, 7 predicted proteins | sample Inofromicrocosms_FD_65485 | JGI IMG/M metagenome (GOLD analysis project Ga0073906, IMG submission 65485) | Mouse cecum microbial communities from Vienna, Austria - Inoculum for glucosamine and mucus D2O microcosms | ecosystem: Host-associated > Mammals > Digestive system > Large intestine > Cecum... | reverse complement strand
CTCTCGGGGGGCCATCGTTTCTCTATCCAATCTAGCATCGGTGTACAGAAGGCAACACGCCTTCTGTACACCGACGCTATCCACTGTGTAAGGTCACGGACATCTTTCCCCGACCTTGTACCACCATCCGTTGGTTCGACAACAACGTACGTTCCCAATACCTTACTCCGCCTTTAGCGACACCATGTCGGCGATTTCGTATTTCTCCGCCAGCTTCGCCACCGTGCCGTCATTGGCCAGTTTCTGCAAGTCCGCGTTAATGGTGTCACACAACTCCTGATTGCCTTTCTTGAATCCAACCGCGTACTGCTCCTTGTTCAATTCCTCTTCCAGAATCATGTATCCCTCACCCCTGGAATTAATCTGGTACTTGGCAACACCGATGTCAATGGCCAAGGCGTCCAGCGCCCCCGCCTGCAGCTCGACAAACGCCGTGTTGTAATCCGCGAACTGGTTCAAGGCCGCGAACGTGTCCGCCAGCGCTTTCTGTCCGCCCTCTTCCTCGCTCTCCAAAAGTTCCAGGGCCGCGCTTGCCGCCTGCACGCCGACGGTTTTCCCATTCAAGTCGGCCAGCGTCTTGATGCCGGAATTCTCCGCCACGACGATGACCTGCGAGTTGTCCACGTAGGGAACGGAAAACGTATAATCGTCCTCGCGCCCGTTCATCGTGAAACCATTCCAAATGCAGTCGATGGAACCCGAGTTGAGCTCGTGATCCTTGGAATCCCAGTTAATCGGCTTCTTCACCAGCTCCCAGCCCTCCATCTCGCACACGGCCTCGGCCAGTTCCAGGTCAAAGCCGGTATACTCGCCATTGTCATCCATGTAGCCATATGGCGGGTACTCCGCGTCAAATCCCACCGTGAACGTCTTCTTGTCGCCCGCGTCGCCTTTCTTGTCGGTATCATCCTTGTTCGCGTCGTCCGACACCTGCTGCTTCGTGTCGTCTCCCGCGTCCTTCTTATCCGCGTCACCGCTTCCACCGCAACCCGTCATGGCCAGCACGGCCACCATGGAAACCGCCAACAATACTGCCAATTTCTTTTTCATAATTCAGACTCCTCCTTATTATAAACATCTGGCACTTACATTTTAATCACTTGCACACATCTCGGCGAAATCTTACGCCTGCCAATACAAACGGATTTTCACGCCACCATGTTAGCAATTGACCACTTTACCTCGCTAAATCACTTAGGTATAGTAACACACTTCGGGGAGTCTGTCAACAATCTCTTTTCGCCAAGTTGCTTTCGGTCTATGTAACAGTTCAGCCGCACCCATTCGCAAAACGCGCCTATCGGCGCTTTCCGCTGCATCCGCTGCTCTTTTTGCTCATGAACGGGCGCTCCCTCAGACCGCTGGCAGTCCGCCAAATTCATGCAAGCATGATTTGGCGTCCTTTTGCGGTCTGGCTGAACTGTTACATCATATGTGGCTCCTCCTATACTGGCGTTTCCAGTTGTCCATCATCGCGTCGCTGTCCCCGTATTCAATCTGGGCGCGCTGCCGCAACGCGTTCACTTCCTCGCGCATCTGCGCGTTGACCTCCACGTATTCCTCGTTCTTCGTAAGCAGGATATGGTATTCCTCGAGCGACATGTATTTCGAGGATGCATAAAGGTAAGGCTTCAAAAGTGCCTTGTCCTCGCAAATCTGGTAAGCGCGGTCATACATCCTGGCCGACTCTTGATATAGGAACAATTTCCCATAGGCGGCCCCAAGTCCGGCATAAATGCGCCCGTAAAACTTGGCGTCCACCGTCTCGTCCTTGTCCTGGTTCAAAATCCCCTGGTAAACCAGTACCGCCTCCTCTATTTCGCCGCTTTCCAACAAGTTGTCTCCCTTGTACTTCTGCCGCTCGATGTCCTTTTGGCTCTTCAAACGTTCCAGCACGTTCTGAATGCGAATCATCTCCGGTTCCCGGTAAATCCGCGACGACTTCAATATCGTCAGCACGAACTTTTCCACGGAACCGTGCAAACGGATGACGTCGCGAAGCTGCCCTGCGAGGGCCTCCATGTTCAGCTCCTCCCCCAGCCAACTGCACAGCTGCTCGTTCATGATGGTATAATCTATCAAATATAAATTATTACAGAGGTAGTAGCACAATTCTTCTATCGTAAAAATCTTGCAGTGTATGCGCGAAATCTCATACGGGTGCGACGCGTGCTTTTCATGACAAAGAACTAAATTTCCCATCATTGCCTCCTAATTGTATAATCTTCTCCTCGTGAAAGTCCGTGGGCGGAAAAAATTCGCCGAATCCCATGTCGCGCACGGTAATCTTACAGGTCTTTTCATCCAAAAACAACGTCTCGATGCTCAGGCGCATGGAATATTCCGCCCGCTTGGGAAACTTCTCCATGGAAATCACCTCTGTCTTGACGGATCCCTGCACCAGGGACTCGATGTGCAGTTCCAAGTCCTCCACCTTTTCCAAAAGAACCTCCCACTGGTTGTTGCTCTCGTACCACTGTGCGCCCCAGGAAACGATGGGGAACCACATCTCCTGGCCGTCCACCCGCAGGTTCATGGTAATCTGGTCCGTCAGCTTGTTCTCCGACAGATAAACCGGATCCTCGATATGCATGAACATCTTGCGGTAAATGGTATAGCACGCGCCCTTGCTGTACAAATTGTTCCCGATAAACGCCCTTCTCCCATTGCACAACACCCGCAGCGAACGCGGAAACCAGTTGTTCTCAAATCCCTCCCCGGTCAAAAAAACCGACGAGACGATTCGTTTGTCAAAAACACTCTCGATAAACTTGCAAAAACGCGCGTCAGCGTCCCGCGCCTTGTCCTCAATCAGAACCGGATAGACCGCGGCCAACTCCTTCATGTGCGCGCTCGCCACCTCGTCCACGGTCACGAACGTGGTCTTTCCACCACCCAGACCGGGTCTTAGCCTGCGCAGCATGTATGCCTTGATTTCGTTGCGGTCGCAACAAAATAATGCCGACTCGTACTGCCACAACTCTTTCGGCTGGTAAAACAAGTAATTGCAAAAACTTTCCTTGTAATCCTGAATGAAAATGTGCTGCTTGTCAATATTCATCCGTACGGCGATTCCCCGCAAAAGCTGCGCGATTTCCTCCGTAAGCTCGGCAACGCTGAACACGATCCCGTCAATCTGCGGAAACGTCTGCAGGGACATCTGCACGAACTTCGACAAAAGCCATACCGCGTCATAAGTCTCCTCGCCGAAATCAATCCGCTCCCCGGCAAGGCTCCGCTCCAAAAGGCGTGTCACGGTAAAGCCCTCCTTGATGGTGACCAGTCGCTTCGCCTCCTTGCCGTACGCCCATGTATCGCGAAGCTTCCCCACAATCAGTGGAATCTGATAGTTGTCCGTATCCACCTCCAGCGTTTCCGGCTCCAATTGTTCCTCGTTATAATAACTAATCTGACAAGTCTTTTCATTGATCTCGTACCCGATTATATTTCCTTGTGACACGATTGTTCCTCCTATTTTATCCTAGGATACTCACGGATTGTTACGCGCTTCGTGCTCCTAAAATCCTGAAACATACGAAATCCGCCCTAACCGGGCCACTTTCTCATGTCTGTTCAGGTCCAAACATATGCGCCGCAATCAAGTCCTCCTGCGCATACTCCCGCATCTTCTTCTCCCTTTGCTCCTTGTCCGACAACAAAATGTCATTGAGCCGCCCATAACGCCCGTTCTCACCCGCGCGCACGTCCTTGACGCAAACCTCTTTCTCGCTGCGGTAGGCATTACCGTCTATCGTTTCCTTAAAATAATAGCGCAGCGTCTCATTGGCAAAAAGGACGAACTTTTTGACGTAAATATTTTCATACATCGGGGTCAGCACCTCGGTGGAATAATCCACGCTCTCCGCGTCGTCCCCTTTCTGGAGCTGGTAATAGAGCATGATACGGCTCCCCTTCTGCCCCCTATATTCAATCAAGGTCTTGTCCCACAACTGCTGCTCGATCAGCCATTCCTTCTCATACTGGAGGAAGAACGGAAAATAAATCTGCTTTCCGCACAAGTCCTGCAACAGCTTTTTGAGCGTCTTACGGATGGCCGGGCCATATTCCCGCCCCGCATAATACTTCAGCACCGCGATTTTGCAGATGTCGATGGTCTCTTCCCCTTTTTCGTACTCCTTGCAAATAATGTCAATCACGCTCTTGGCAATCTTCCGGTCCTCCGTCACGTAGGAACGCGACATATAGGCAAGGTATGCCTGCTGCAGCCGAAAATACGCCCCTTCGGCATAATAATCCTCGAACACGCCGACCTCGCCGAATACCGCCTCCGCGAACAACATCTGGGTCAGTATCCGCTCCGCCAGCTTGTGCGTGTGCACCTCGTACTCCCGCGCCTCCCGCCAGAGCCGCTTCATGTCCACGGTCGTCCCGCAATAATACGTGGCGAGATACGTCAAAATCGCCCGGTCATACTGCTTCCGCTTAAACAATTCATAGCACACGTAAGTAAGGAAATCATCGTTTTCAAAATTATTTTCCCGGATATTGCGGCTACACAAGGCCATGATCTCGCTGTCCACGTAATGTTCCATGCCGACCTTTTTCACCACCTCCAGGGTAAGCTCCTCGGCCTCTTCCTGCTGGCTTAGCTTCAGGCTGTTGATATACTTTTTGCACAAGTCCATGTAACGCAGCTCGTAAAACAAGCGGCGGCTTTCGTACGGCACCGTGTCGGTATAATGCCGCCCGTCCTTCCCTTCCCACACGAGGCGGTCTGTCTTGGAATACAAGAACACCTGCGCCCCGCTCTCCGTGTAAGCCGCCTTCTGCGTGATTTCCCCGTCCTCCGAAACGACATGGATAAATTTCATGTCCGGCACCTTCGTCGTAATCTCGTACGAATGGCACACGTCATACAACGCCTTGATGCGGTCTGGATTCATCGCCCGCTCCACCACGAACCGCTTGTAAATGACACGCAAATGTTCGTTGATATGGCGACGGTCAAGCTGGTTCCAGGCAAACGCCTCCATCTCGTCCCGGTAATGCGTGTAAATCTCACTGGAATCATCCTCGTAAGTTATCAAGTTGGCGTACAAGAATGCCTTTTTCAAATAGTTGAGCGTGTTTCCATGCATGAAATACAAATAGACCGAACGAGGCAGCGGCTTTTTAAAACGCTTCTCGTTCAACGTCTCAATATAGTACTCGTACAACTGGGCAATCTTCATCTCCGACTCCACGGCCATCTCAAACCAGGTGAAATAACGGTTGCCCACGCAACCGCCTTTAATCAGCAACGTGCAAATGGCGGTCAAAATCATCGGTTCGGGGTACGTTTTATAACAAATCACCAAAGCCTGGTATAAATGCTTGTCGAAATCTTTAAGCTGGCTGGCAAGGTTCGCGGTATAAAGCGCCAGTTCTTTCGTCATCAGCTTATATCTGGCGGCGAACAACAGCACCCGCACTTCGAACATGCCAAGCTTTTTCAGTGAAGAGCTCTTCTCACGAAAACAACGGAACGCTTCCATATAAAAGATAAGGCTGCCCGTCCGCTCCTCGTAAAACAACTTTTCTAACACACGGAGCCGCTCGCTCAAAATCTTGTATTCCGCGTCCACGTTCACCAACATGCAGAGAATCATCCAACTCTCGGGATGTTTCATGTACGAACGTGACAATTCCTCAGCCACCCTGCGCTGTCCGATGGAATCATTGCTAAGGAGCGTCGTCAAATACAAGTAATAGGAACTTAGCTCCACGTCCTTGCCAATCGCAAACCGGTTATAATTGTAAGACTCCAGAAGCCACTTCGCCTCTTCCATCCGCCTCCCTATCAGGCAAATATGGGCATGCACGAGCAGGTACAGCTCGTCCTTCTCATGTCCGTCGCGCAGCTTGGAAATCTTTTTGAGCGTCTCCTCCGTCCACGTGTTGACGTCCACCCTGCCCGCCTCGTATTCCAGGTAGGACTTCAAGATGGAAGCAAACAAAAGCGTCCTTCCGCGGCGTTCCTCGTCATAATCCGACTCCTTCTCGACAATGACCTCGTAACGCAGCACCTCATACGGCGTCTCAAGAATAATCTGTCCGAAATTATTCCCTTTATGTAAATGCTCCTGGCTGATAAAGTACTCCAACCTGCACGAATTGCCGATAAACTCGTCCGAAATCAAGCGCGTGCGGTCAACACGCAGGAAATCCCCCTCCACCCGCACGTCGATGGAAAGGTAGCCCCACGTGTTTTTCTTAATCGTCAAAATCTCCTTGCGCGTCTCCGGCAGGGAGGAAAACGCCCGGCTCTCCTCGTCAAGCGTGAGGAAAATCTTCTCCTTCTGCTTGCAGCCGACCAAGAATTCCTCCATCGCCTGCTGGTCCAGCTCCCACTTGCGCATATTGTCATAAAGAGCCTGGATCCGCTTGTCCTCGTACTTCAAAATCGTATAGAAGTCCCGCGAACGGAACAACTTCTCCGCCTCCATCGAATCGCGGTACGTCAACTTCTTGAAGTCCTCCAGGCTCTGCACTTTTCCATAACGGGTCATGACGTACGGCTTCTCGATAATCGCCGTAAACGAAATATCGTACTCGCCGCCGTTGCACACAATCGTGAACTTCCCATGCTCGACATGCCCGGGTACCAGCCCGGTTCCGTCATATGTATAAGAAATGTTCACCGGATTGCCGTCAAACCCCTGCTCGTCACAATGCACGCGAAAAGAAGAGGGATAGACAAGCCCCCGAATCGTACCCTCTGATTCATTTTGTAAGGAAAAGTTCCCCTGGTACTTCTCCCCCTCGCCGACGCGCATGATGATGTGCGTCTCCGGAAAAATGATGTCCGGCTGGGGGGCGTGAAAATCCCCGTTCGCAAAACGCTTAATCTTGTTCTTCAAATTTGTCACCTACTTAATAATCATTCACACTCGATTACATGATTATAACACTATTTCCCTTAGTCTTGCAATGGGGAAACAAAGAAAATATCGACATCTTGCGCGGAAATTGTATACATGTATTTCCCAGTGGTTTTCTTTCGCGGTCGCCCACGCCCATGAAAGAACGGGAACAAAGTGCCAGAGGCACTTTGTTCCCGTGACTTCCCCCTTATCGGACGATTCGATAATACTCCCGCGACGTCAGGAAGAACACCGCGACATAGAACGCGGCGAACACGCCAATCGTTCCCGCCGTGCAGGAAACTTCCAACATCGTGTTCGAAAGGCCGAACGCCCGCAGTACCGTGCTAAAGATATGAAAGGCGAACGCGATATGCAGCACCGCGGTGGCAAGCGGCAGGAAAAATACCATCAGTACCTGGCTACGAATCGTCGCCCTGATTTCTTTCTGGCTCATCCCCACTTTTTTCATGATTTGGAAACGCTCCCTGTCGTCATGCCCCTCCGAAATCTGCTTGTAATAAATTATCAGGATCATCCCGACCAGGAACAAGGCTCCCGCAAACATTCCGATGAACAAATACCCGCCATTCGACATATAATAACTCTCCCGGCGTTCCTCCCGCCAAAAGACCGCCGCGTCTCCCATCTCCTCCTGCATCCTCGCATTGATGGATTGCCAGGCCTTTGCACGGGCCTCCTCCCCGCCTTCGATGTCAAACCCGTCCATGTAGAAAAAACCGTCCCGACCGATGGCCGAATATTGCCCGACCAGTTCCTCGACCGTCTCCACACCGTCCACCACCAGCCAGATGACCTTCGTCACCGCGCTCGTGCTCAATTCTTCCGCGGCCAGGGAATGCAACTCTTCCTTGACCCTCACTTCCGTTTCCCCAATCCAGAACGTGTCTTTCCCGAACGTTTTGTCCGGCATGTAGAACAAAGCCTCCCCGTTTTTCAGGGACACGTCTTTCTTTTCCATCCGATTATAATCCTCCAGCGGAATGACGTAGATGCCATAAAGCTGGTCGAGGGCGATGGTGGCCGCATCCTCGTCCACGAAAGACATCCGTTCGCCGTCCCACAACGTCGTAAACGTCCCTAAATGAGCGGACACGCGATTTTCAATCCGCACCCCCGCACGATCCGTCTCCTCCTCCACGATTTGATTCTCTTTTTCCACCCGCTCCGTTCCCACCTGATAGACATTGGCCAGGCATTCTCTCGGGTACCTCGTCCGCAGCATGTCCTCGGCTCCCAAATACAAGGACAAGGTGACGGAAATCAATGACAGCACGGCACAGCTCATGATGCAAATATTGGCCATTCCCACGGCATTTTGCTTCATGCGGTAGAGCATGCCCGACACGTTCGTAAAGTGCCTCGTCTGGTAATAGTAGTTCTTGCGCCGTTTCAAAAATTTCAGGAACGCGATGCTGCCCGCCATGAAAAGTGTGTAAGTTGCGATGATTACAAGGACGACCGCCACGAAAATATTGATCACGGCGGACAACGGGTCGTCCGTGGCCTGCGCGATGTAATATCCGACAGCCAACGCCGCAACGCCGATTATCGTCGGCAAAATCTTCGTCTTCGGCTCCCGCTCCCCCTCCTGGCTGCCATGCAGAAGGTCGACGGGGTTCGTCCTTCCAATCTGCCACACGTTCCTCAAAAAGCTGACGAGGAAAATCGCGCCAAACACCAACACGCTCTCCTTCACGGCCTCCATCTCGATGGAAAATGCCAACGGCACCGAAAACCGCATCAGCTTTAAAAGAATTAAAAATAACAATTTCCCCAGCAGGATGCCGCCCAGTATCCCCGCGACGAGGCTTGCCACCGTCGTAATGACGCTCTCCCACAAAAGCATCCGGGCCAGGTTCCCCTTGTCCAGTCCCAGCACGTGATAAAGCCCCAGTTCCTTCTTGCGCTGCTTGATCAGGATGTTGTTCGTATACAATAGGAAGATGGTTGCGAAAATTCCCACGACCGCCAGCACGGCACGCATGACGGAACGCATGGACTCCACTCCCCGCAATTCGTTTAACCCGTCGTTTTTGGCAATTGCACTCAAAACGTAAAACATCAAGACCGTGATGATGCAAGTGAGCAGGTATGGCAGGTACGCCTTGCCATTCTTGCGCAGGTTCGTGACGGCCAGCCTCACGTAAAAACCGCCGTGAAACCCTTGGCCGCCCGCATTTTGCCCGCCGTCAGGCCAATGGCCTCCTTCCCTTTGCCCCGTATCCGTGTCCTGGCCGCCCAAGTTCTGTTCCTTTTCAAATCCCGGTTTGCCAATGCAAACCGGCTCGCAAACGCTCCGCTTGTTGCTCGTATCGCCGCTTGAAACCAAGCGGCTCAATTCCACCGCCATTTACCGCTCACCTCCCGTCATCAGCACGGTAAGGGAAGCCGTGATTTTCTGGTACATTTCCTCGTCACTCTGGTTCCCGCGATAAATCTGGTGGAACACTTCCCCGTCCTTGATGAACAGCACGCGTCCGGCATGGCTCGCCGCCTTGACGCTGTGCGTGACCATCAAAATCGTCTGCCCTTCCTGGTTGATTTGCCCGAATATGCGCATCAATTCATCCGCCGCCTTGGAGTCGAGCGCCCCGGTCGGCTCGTCGGCAAGGATGATTTGCGGCTTCGTAATCAAGGCCCGCGCCACCGCCGCCCGCTGCTTCTGCCCTCCGGACACCTCGTAAGGATATTTCTTAAGCAACGGCGTGATGCCAAGTTCCTGGGCAATCGGCCAGAGCCGCTTGGCCATCACCACATGCTTCTGCCCCGCCAACACAAGCGGCAGATAAATATTATCTTCCAGAGAAAATGTATCCAGTAGATTGAAATCCTGAAAGACGAACCCCAGGTTTTCCCGGCGAAAGGCCGCCATCTCCCGCTCCTTCACCAGTGACAAATCCTGACCCTTAAGCTTCACCTTGCCGCCGGTCGGCTTGTCGAGCGCCGCCAAAATATTGAGAAGCGTCGTCTTGCCCGATCCGGACTCCCCCATGATGGCCACGAACTCCCCCGATTCCACGGAAAAATTCACGTCACGCAATGCTTCCACCTGGTTGCCGCCGTTACGCGTGGTATAAATTTTCTTCACGTTCTGTACTTCCAATAATGTCATGTTCACATACCGCCTTTCTTATGATGACTTCGGCTTACATTATAATACCACAAGACGCGGCATTTCCATCGACTTGGCTTACGATTTCCTTACGAAAACGTAAGAAAAGAGCGGAGATGAAACTCCCCGCCCCATATGCCTTCACGCTGTCCTTCACTCAAGTTCCATGATTGAAAAATCAATTTCCAAACCATCACAAATCCCGGCCGCCACCTTGTCCGAAAAAGTAAACTCGTCAAACATGTCCTGTTCAAAATTATAAACAAGTATTTGATTTTTGGCCTTGTCCACAATCCAGTATTCACGAACCCCGGCAGCATGGTACTTGAACAATTTACGACTATAATCCATTTGCCGGCTGCCTGACGATACAATTTCGATTATCCAGTCCGGCGCCCCCATGCAACCTTCCTTTGTAAGCTTATTTTTATCGCATATAACAGAAATGTCAGGCTCAAGATACGTTTTATCGTCCTCATTCAAAAATACGGCAAACGGTGCGGGATATACCTTGCACTCCCCACCTTTTCCCCTTATATAAGACTCAATCAGGTACGTGAACTCCTTTACCAACTCTTGATGCGTCCTGCCCGGCGATGCCATCATATACAAATCACCATCTATCAGCTCCGCCCTTTGCCCCTCTGGCAAAGCATAAACATCATCAATTGTAAAACTTTTCCTTATCTTCCTTGCACTTGCAACACCCATACCTTCTCCTCCTTATATTGTCAAGTGAATTTTCCGCATCACCGCTCCAGCCCGACGTACGCCCTCGTCCCCGTCCCCTCCCCGGACTCCACGGCAAGGCCGTGCCCCAGCTTGTCACAAATCATCTTGCACAAGTGGAGGCCTATCCCCGTTGATTTTTTATCCTGCCGCCCGTTGAAACCAGTGAATCCCTTTTCAAAAATACGCGGCAAGTCCTCCGTTTGTATCCCGATGCCGTCGTCCTCGATGACCAGGCGTCCTTTCCCTTCGCCTTCCCGATAAATCAAAATCGTCCCGCCGCACGGCGTATACTTCAGCGCGTTTGACAGCAACTGCTCCAGCACGAAAAGAAGCCATTTTTCATCCGTCACCACGAAGCCCTCGCACGTTTTGTATTCTAGACGGATTTTCTTGGAAATGAACATCGAGGAGTATTTTTTCACCGCCTGCCTTATAATGCCATCCAACGGATATTCCTTCAAAAGCAGGTCGTGTCCCATTTCCTCGGCCCGCAGGTAGGAAAGCACCATCGCCACGTACTGTTCCGTCTTGAACAATTCCATTTTCATGTCACGCAGGACGTCCTGCGCGTCGCCGTCCGCGGGCGACGATTCCTCCAACGACTGGACGAGCACACGCATGGCGGCGAGCGGCGTCTTAATCTGGTGCGCCCAAAGGCCATAGTAGTCCATCATTTCCC
>Ga0073906_1005441_pt1 | contig 11417 bp, 10 predicted proteins | sample Inofromicrocosms_FD_65485 | JGI IMG/M metagenome (GOLD analysis project Ga0073906, IMG submission 65485) | Mouse cecum microbial communities from Vienna, Austria - Inoculum for glucosamine and mucus D2O microcosms | ecosystem: Host-associated > Mammals > Digestive system > Large intestine >... | reverse complement strand
TATCGGTAAGGAGGCAGCCCTCCTTCAGCACAGGGCCGTGCTCTTGGGCAAAGGCCAGGGCCGCCTCTGGGTACACGCACAGATAGACCATATCCGCCGTGCGCAGGTCATCAGAATCCGCCTTGCCGTCAATGGCCCCGCAGGAGCAGGCATCCAGCAGCGTATCCTGGTCTGTATCCATCCCCAATACTTGGTGGGGGGTATTCTGCTTTAGGGCCTTTGCGATAGAGCCCCCAATCAGGCCCAGGCCTACAATGATAATCTTCATAGGGCCTGCACCGTATCGTACACCTGGGTGACCCGCTTGGCCAGGCTGTCAAACTGGGCAGGGGTAATGGACTGGGCTCCATCGCACAAGGCGTGAGGCGGGTCGTTGTGCACCTCAATAATCAGGCCGTCAGCCCCAATGGCAGCTGCGGCAATGGCCAGGGGCTCAATCAGCCAGCTGACGCCGCTGGCGTGGCTGGGGTCCACAATCACAGGCAGATGGGACAGCCGCTTGATGACCGGCACAGCGGAGATATCCAGGGTGTTGCGGGTCATGGTCTCATAGGTGCGGATGCCCCGCTCGCAGAGAATCACCTGCTGGTTGCCCTCGGCCATAATATACTCGGCGCTCATCAGCAGCTCCTCAATGGTGTTGGCCAGGCCGCGCTTTAGCAGAATTGGTTTGTTGCAGTGGCCCAACTCCTTGAGCAGGCGGAAGTTCTGCATATTCCGCGCGCCCACCTGAATAATATCCACGTCGGCAAATTCGTCCAGCTGGGTTTCGCTCATAATCTCCGTGACGATGGGCAGGCCGGTGGCTTTTTTGGCGGCCGTCAGCAGGCGTATTCCCTCATCCTCCAGGCCCTGAAATGAGTAGGGGCTGGTGCGGGGCTTAAAAGCGCCGCCGCGCAGAAAAGCCGCGCCGCTGGCTTTAACAGAAGCCGCCACGGTGGCCATTTGTTCCTCGCTTTCCACAGAGCAGGGCCCGGCGATTACCGTGAAAGTGCCGGCGCCAATGCGCAAATCGCCCACCTGCACAATAGTGTCCTGCGGGTGAAAACTGCGGCTGGCCGCTTTGTAGGGCTCGGATATGCGGCGAACATCCCGAACAATATCAATGGTCAGGATTTTTTCCACATCAACATGGGCGGTGTCGCCCACCAAGCCCAGGATGGTGGTGTTGGCGCCCTGGCTGAAATGGACGGCAAAATTCTGCGCCTCAAAATCTTTAACCAGTTGTTGCACCTGCGTTTGTTCAACGTTGTTTTTCAAAATTACAATCATACTACCATACTCCCTTACTAATAATGATTAATAGTAGTTTAATCGAAAAAAAACAAAAAGTCAAGCTAAATTTTTTCCCAAAAAACACCTACTGTTCATATAGAATTCACATAGTTAGTTTATTATATAATCGTAGCTTGTGAGTGTAGAGAGATGAGGGCCGGCACAAACGAAAAGTCGGCCAAAACGCGAAAGGGGCGATGCGTATCGAGTAATAAAATATTGACGAGTTAAAAAATTATATTATCTTATTAAAAACCAACAAAAAAACTTGATTAAAAAAGAACCAACTTATTCTTCATTTTTTGTAAACTTTTCTGATTAAAATTAAAAATAACTTTTTCATCATTATAACCAAGTCCTATACAACTATAACAAAAGGCCGGCGAAAACCGGTCTTTTGCTATACCTGGGCAAAGGTTGCGGTGATGGCGGGTTAATGATATAATATAAAGCAAAAAGGAGGCGTTGTCAATGACTAAGCTGCTGATTGTGGACGATGAAGCCGGTATCCGGCAAATTATCAAAAAATACGCCCAGTTTGAGGGCTATGAGGTGGCGGAGGCTGCCAACGGAATGGAGGCTATTGATTACTGCCGGGAAAACGCCGATGTAGATTTGATTGTGATGGATATTATGATGCCGGAGTTGGATGGTTTTTCCGCCTGCCGGGAAATCCGCAAAATGCGTGATGTGCCGGTGCTGATGTTATCTGCCAGGGGCGAAGAATACGACCGTATTCACGGTTTTGAGGCTGGCGGTGATGATTATGTGGTGAAACCCTTTTCCCCGCGGGAGCTAATGCTGCGCATTGACGCTATTTTGCGCCGGGCTGGATCTGCCGCCAAGCCGGACGAGGCCCAAGGCCAGGATGGCCACGAAGTGTTGCAAATCGGCGGCCTGTGCATTGATTTTTCCGCTCGTCTGGTTTATGTGGACGGCGAGCGGCGCAATATGTCGCCCAAGGAATATGAGCTGTTGTTTTATCTGGTGCAGAACCGCGGCCGGGCCTTAACGCGGGAAAAGATTATCACCGAAATCTGGGGTTATGATTATTACGGCGACGACCGCACCCTGGACACGCATATTAAGCTGCTGCGCAAAAGCCTGGGCAAATACGCCGCCTGCATTGTCACATTAAGAGGCGTGGGATACCGGTTTGAGGCCAAAGAGGATTTGGAAGAAAGGTAAACTATGCTAAGTTTCAAACGCAAAGCCAAAACCTTCAAATATAAAATAGAGGGAACGGAGGCTGCCGGCCGCTTTCGGGCCAGGCGGCTTTTGGGTGGCATAAAATGGCGCATTTTTCGTCATTTTATGCTGTTTTCTCTGATTATGCTGGTGCTGCTCTGGTTGGCGCAGACGGTTTTTTTGGATACCATTTACAAGCAGGTGAAAACCAACGATATGCGCCGCGTTTCATTGGAAATTAGCCAAAGCCTGCAAAATGATGGTTTTGAAAGCGACGAGTTGTCTGATGTGATGTACGCCGTGGCTCGCAACAATTATATGTGCGTGTTGGTTGCCAAGCTGGCCCCAGACGCCGGCCTGAATTTGCGGGCGCAAAGCGTGGATGTGAACGCCATTTGCATTATTCATGAGCTTAACGCGGGCGAAGTGCTGGTTTTGGCGGCAGAGGCGGCCAAAAATGAGGGCAGCGTTTTCTATGAATTAGATTTTGGGCCTGGCATACATGAAAACAGTGAGCTGGCCCAGTTGCTGGGCAATCGTTTTCGCTATCTCACCCGTTTTTATCAGTTGAATTATGATATTCCAACGATGTTGTTATCCGTGCGTTTGGTGGACACGGAAACAGACGGGCAATATGTGGTGCTGATAAACGGCAACATTGCTCCGCTGGACGCCACTGTCAGCACACTGCGCCTGCAACTGGTGCTGCTCACTGGGGTGATGATGCTGCTGGGCTTTATTATGGCGTTGGTGGTGGCCGGCCACATTTCCCGGCCGATTATTCACATCAGCAAGCTTTCCCGCCGGCTGGCTCAAGGCGATTTTGAGCTGGATTTTAGCGTGCCCAAGGCCGATTTGGAAATTAGCGAGCTGGCGGAAACGTTGAACTATGCCGCTGTGGAGCTGGCTAAAACGGAGCAGCTACAACGCGACCTTATCGCCAACATTTCACATGATTTGCGCACCCCGCTAACTTTGATTACAGCTTACGGCGAGGCTATGCGCGACTTGCCCGGTGAAAACACGCCGGAAAATGTGCAGGTGATTATTGATGAAACAGAACGTCTTTCCGTGCTAGTGAATGATTTGCTGGATATGTCCAAATTGCAGGCCGGCGCTATCAAGCTGGAGCGGCGGGAGTTTGAGCTGACAGAGCTGATTGAAAGTATTATTGTGCGTTTTAACAAGCTGATGGCCACCGAGGGCTATACCATTGATTTTGTGCCGGCCGCCCGCCTGTGGGTGGAGGCGGATGAAATTAAGTTGACTCAGGTTATCTACAATTTGATTAACAACGCCGTCACTTACACCGGCCCGGATAAGCTGGTGAAAATCCGTCAGTTGCTGCACCGTTCCGGCCACGGCAGCCGTGTGCGTATTGAGGTTATTGACACCGGCGAGGGGATTGCTCCAGAGCAGATTAAAGACATCTGGCGGCGTTACTACAAAGGCAGCGCCAATCACCAGCGCAGCCGGGCCGGCAACGGGTTGGGCCTGGCCATTGTCAAGAATATTCTGGATTTGCATGGCGGGGCTTACGGCGTGGAGAGTACCGCCGGCCAGGGCAGTTGCTTCTGGTTTGAGCTGGAGGTGAAGCGGCAGGAACCGCTGACCTAAACGCCAACGACAAAATACCAATAATATCCGTGAAAATTTTGGGGATATTTTGGGGAAATAGTGTTGTAATTCTCACCGTTTCGGTGTAAAATATAAGATACGGGTCATTTTGTACACCGTTTATAGACAATCTTGTGAGAGCGGAGGAGTTTTTGCAGCGTGCTGTTTTCCAGTGTTGAATTTTTGTGCGGCTTTTTGCCGTTTACCTTGATGGTATATTATTTGTTGCCCGGCCGCCGGCTGCGCAACCGTTTCCTGTTGCTGGCTAGCTTGTTCTTTTACGCCTGGGGCGAGCCTCTTTACGTGTTGCTGATGTTGGCCTGCATTGCCGGCAATTACACGTTTGGCTTGCTGGCGGCTTTGTTTCGCCGCCAAGATGTAAAGTGGCTGGAAAAGCTGGGCCCCTGGCCGGCGCGCCTGAATATCGTTTTGATGTTGGCGTTTAACCTGGGCCTGCTTGGCGTTTACAAATATGCCGGTTTTGTGGTGAGCAACCTTAACCAGAGCTTTGGCCTTCAGCTGGAGGACCCCGGCCTGGTGCTGCCGATTGGTATTTCCTTTTTCACCTTTCAGGGGATGAGCTATGTGCTGGACGTTTTCCGAGGCCAGGCGCAGGCCCGGCGTAATGTGCTGGATGTGGGGCTTTACGTGGCCTTTTTCCCGCAGCTGATTGCCGGCCCCATTGTGCGCTACAACACTATCGCCAAGGAGATTGACGGCCGCCGGGAAAACTGGCGCGATTTTGCGGCTGGCGTGGATTTGTTCATCATTGGCCTGGGCAAAAAGGTGTTGTTGGCCAACAACTTCGCTCTGATTGCGGAAAAGATTTTTGACGGCGCTACCTATGACAATCCGCTGGAGATGGCCGTGGCGGCCGCCTGGATTGCCGCCGTGGCCTACACCTTGCAAATTTACTTTGATTTTAGCGGTTATTCCGATATGGCTTTGGGTTTGGGCCGCATGTTTGGTTTTCATTTTCTGCCCAACTTCAATTATCCTTACGTGGCCCGTTCCGTCACCGATTTTTGGCGCAGATGGCATATGTCGCTTTCCAGCTGGTTTCGGGATTATGTTTACATCCCGTTGGGCGGCAACCGCCTGGGTCTGCCCCGGCAGATTGTCAATCTGTTTGCGGTTTGGCTGCTGACCGGTCTTTGGCACGGCGCTAACTGGACGTTTGTCGTTTGGGGGCTTTATTACTTCTGTTTTCTGGCGGTGGAAAAAATCTGCCGGGAAAAACTGCCCAAATTGGCCGGGCTGCTGGGTAAAATTCCGCTGCTTGGCAATCTGGTTACCATGTTGGTGGTGATTATCGGTTGGGTTATTTTCCGCAGTGCGGATTTGTCACAGGCGGTTCAGCACATCGGCCTGATGTTTGGTGTTTATGGCAACCCGCTGACGGATGAAATATTCACTTTCCAAATGCTGGAAAATCGGGTGCAGCTGGCTGTGGCCTGCGTGGCCTGTCTGCCTCTGTTGCCTCTGCTTAAACGCGGTTTGCACCGTTTGCACGTGGTGTTGGGCCGGGGCTGGGTTGGCGTGCCGCTGGGCGTGCTGCGCGATTGCTGTTTGCTGTTGATGCTGCTGCTGGCGTTGGCCGCGCTGGCTAAGGGCAGCTACAACCCGTTCATTTACTTTAACTTTTAGGCGGAAAGGGGAGGCTGATTTTGGACAAAACAAATGCAGATAAGCAGAAGTTGCTGGAGAAATATCCGGCTCTGCAAGCCTGGTTGGGACAACGCGGCCAAAAACGTCGGCCCCAGCCCCGGCGTTGGTTTTTGCCGGCGGCCTTTCTGCTGGTGATATTTGCTATGTGCGTGAACACTTACGGCATTAATATTGTTGAATTTTACAATGAAATTGGCAAGGTTGCGGACGGCGCGGAGGAAAAGGAGCTTACTTGGTATGAGGCCAGCGAGGCTTTGGTGGAGCATTGGACGGATAAAACCGTGGAGGAAATGGCCTTTAAGGATTTGCTGGTGGAGCTGCACGGCCTGGAAATGCGCCTGCTTGACCGCCATTTTGTACGCGACGCCGATTACTCCTATTCCATTGTTAAGGATAACCACGATTGGCTGCAATTCATCACCTTTGAGGCGCAGCCCAGAGAGATTGTGCGGCGGATTGAAATTTTGCAGGATTTAGACATTCCGATTTTATACGTGCAGCCGCCAACCAAGCATATTGAGGGCTACACGGAGTTTCCCGTCACCCTGAACGACCATTCCGACGAGAATGTGGCGGCCAACTTTGCCCTGCTGGATGAGGCCGGCGTGCCGTATTTGGATTTGCGGCAGGCGGCCGAGGAGGACGGGCTGGACAAGGAGCGCATGTTTTATCGCACCGACCATCATTGGCGGGTGGAAACGGCTCTTTGGGCGGTTGGGCGCACCGTGCAGGAGATTGAGGAGCTTTTCGGCTGGCAGTTGGATCCGGACGGCGATTTTTGCGACCCTGCCAACTGGCGCAAAACGGATTATGGTCAAAACTTTTTGGGCAGCCAGGGCCGGCGTGTGGGGCCATATTACGCTGGGCTGGATGATTTCACTCTGCTCACGCCGCTTTTTGACACCAAATTTCAGACGGAGCTGAAACAGCACACCGGCGAGCTCAAGGTGTTCTATGGCGATTTTGTCACAACGATTATTGACAAAACCTTGCTCACCGAGCCGTCCGTTTACACCAACCGCTACGGCGCTTACTGGGGCGCGGATTATCCCACCTTGTTGGCGGATAATCTGAACAACAGCCGCGGCAAGACGGTGCTGCTGATTAAGGATTCCTATGGTCTGCCTTACGGCGCATTTTTGGCCACGATGGTAGATAAGCTTTATATGGTAGATTTGCGTTATTACAACATTGAAAATTTGTCTGATTATGTAGAAAGTGTGAAACCGGATTTGATATTGATTATGTACTGCTAAGCAGGAGGTGTTATTATGCCAAAAGCTGAGCCCTGGCGCACCGTATCCCTGACGGATGATTGTACCAAGCTGCGCCTAGTTGACCAAACCCGTCTGCCAAACGAGCTGGTTTGGTTGGAAATTTCTGAGCTGGAGGAGGTTTGGCAGGCCATTAAAACCCTGGCGGTGCGTGGCGCGCCGGCAATCGGCGTGGCGGCGGCGGCCGGCCTGGCCTTGGCGGCCCGGCGCATTATGGCCCCGGACTTCCCGGAGTTTTACCAAAAATTTTGCCGCGCCAAGGCCTATTTGGCTGGCGCGCGCCCAACGGCGGTGAATTTGAGTTGGGCGCTGAACCGGATGAAGCAGGCGGCTCTGCAAAACAAGCAGCGCAGTATGCCGGAGATTAAGGCCGCGCTGATTGCCGAGGCCAACGCCATCCGCGATGAGGATATTGCCTGCTGCCGGGCAATCGGCGAGGCTGGCCTGCCGCTGCTGGAGAACTGCCAAAGCGTGCTGACCCATTGCAACGCCGGCCAGCTGGCGGCGGTGCAATATGGCACGGCACTGGCGCCAATTTATCTGGCCCAGGAGCGCGGCCACAGCCTGCACGTGTTTGCAGATGAAACCAGGCCGCTTTTGCAGGGGGCCCGCCTGACGGCTTGGGAGTTGCAACAGGCGGGCCTGGCCTGCACTTTGTTGTGCGATAATATGGCGGCCACTGTGTTGGCTCAGGGCCGAGTGGACGCTGTTATCGTGGGGGCGGACCGGATTGCCGCCAACGGCGATGTGGCCAACAAAATCGGCACCAGCGGCTTGGCGGTGCTGGCCCGGCATTTTAAGGTGCCATTTTATGTGGCCGCGCCGACATCCACCGTGGATTTGGATTGCCGCAACGGCAAAAATATCGTGATTGAGGAGAGGGCCCCGGAGGAGGTGGCGGAGTTGTGGTATCAGCAACGAATGGCGCCGCCCGGCGTGGATATTTTTAACCCGGCTTTTGACGTTACTCCAGCGGAGCTAGTTTCTGCCATCATTACAGAGCGCGGCCTGGTTTATCCGCCGTTTGCGGAAAATCTGGCGGCCTTAAAATAATGGTTCTAAAAATAGCCTTAACTTAATATAATAGCTAATGGGCCCGATTTGCCGGGCCCAAAATTATAAGTGGGAGTGTGTTTTTTAGATGAAGCAGTTTAGTTTGGCGCAAACTGCGGCGGAGCTGGTGCAGACGGGCGGCCGAATGCTGGCGGCCGGGCTGGTGGCCGGGCACGACGGCAACATCAGCGTGCGCTTGAATGAACAGGAAATTTTGGTGACGCCGGCTGGCAAATCCAAGGGCGAACTGGGCCCGGCGGATTTACTGCTGGTGGATTTGCAGGGCCGGGTGCTTTCCCACGGGCCGGGCCGGCCAACCTCGGAGCTGCCAATGCACCTGCGGGTGTATCAGGCAGACCCCGCGGCGCGGGCGGTGTTGCACGCCCATTCGCCTTACGCCACTGCTTTTGCTTTGGCGGGGCGTACTTTGCAAAGCCGTCTGCCGGAGGTGACGGAGTGTTTGGGAGAAATTCCGCTGCTGCCCTTTGCAGAGCCAGGCACTCAACAGCTGGCTGACGGCGTGGGGCAGGCCGTGGCCCAGGGAGCGCGCGGCGCTTTGCTGGCGGAGCATGGCTGCGTGGTTTGGGGCGATAGCCTGAGCCAGGCGCTTTACCGGCTGGAGGAAATGGAGCTGGCTTGCAAAATCGAGTGGTTGGCTAGCTTCCTAAAATAGATTGCTCCAGTTTAGTTTATCGCAATCCACCGCCAGTTGCAGGTAATAGTCCAGCAAGGCGAGCTGGTTTTGCACCTCGTCACGCTGTTGCTCCTGGCCGTATGCCTGAATGCTTTGCAGGGCCAGGTCAATATTAATTACGTCCTGGTGGTTCATCAGGCCCAGCCAATACGGCCGGGCCTTTTGCCATTTTTGCTGGCTTTGGCTCAGGGCTTGTTGCAGGCCGGGCCAGTCCTCTGCTTGCAGGGCGTTTTCCACTTGAACCAGGCTGTTTTGCATTTCCGCCACGGTTTGGCTCACGTAGCCGGAGGCCAGCAGGCAAAAACCGAGGGTTAGCGCGCTGGTCAGCAGCAGCCAGCCCGTCATTCGAGCGTTATAACCAATGTGCATTGCTGAAAAGCCTCCTTTTTAATGTTCTTTTTGCGTGCAGCCCTGGCCGCTGGCGGTTGGGGCAAATTTGGCTCCCTCGCGGAAAGGCGGCGGGCTGCCGGCGGCTTGGCCGGGCTTGTTGGCTTCTTTGGCTTTCAGCTGGCAAAAAACGTCGCCTTGGAAATCAATGCTCATAAAAAAGACCTGTTTGGCTGAGCTGATGCTGTGCTTAGCCAATTTTTTTTGCAACCATTCCTCACTGTGGCCCAAATTTTGCAGATGTTGCCGCTGAATTTTGCCGTCGATAATCAGGGTGACGGCTGGCGTTTCATGCTCCGGCTGCATTTGCAGGTCTGCCGGCTGCACAGGCCGCTTGTCCGCTCGCGGCATCACCGAAAGCTGTCCGTTAGTTTCCATTAAAGCATATTCCACCTCGGCCACGTTGAAATAGCCCTTAGCCCGCAGTTGCTCCAGCAAGTCGTTGGTGTTCAGGCGCAGGCGGCGCATTTGCTCCTCCAAAATCTCGCCGCCGCGAATTACAAAGCTGGGCCGGCCGCAAACCAGCAGCCGAAACTTCTCGCTTTTCAGATTAATTAGGGCGATGGCAATTTGCAGCACGGTAATGGTGATGATCGGCAGCAGGCTGTTTAAAAGCGGCGTGCCATTGTTCTGCACGCCAATGGTGGCCATCTCGGAGATAATCAGAATTACCACCAGCTCAAACGGTTGCAGCTGGCCAATTTGCCGCTTGCCCATTGCCCGCATTGAAACCATTGTCACCGCGTATAAAATGGCGGTGCGGATTACTAAAAGCAACATAAGGCTCCTCCTGTTCCATTAATATAGCCTAGTTTGGCCGGGCGTTGTCCGAAATATACGAATACTTGCATAATTCGGGGCCGCTTCAGCCAAGCTAAAGGCGAGATACTAGGAAAAAAGCTGAAACAGTGAAAGGAGTTTGCCAAGATGTCAAAAAAAGCAGAGAAAGCTAACCCTGGCAGCGCGGCTCTGCGTCAGCAATCAGAGGCGCAGGTTTACCAAAATATGCAAGCGGAAATGAGCCCGCCCAGCCATTTGCTGCGCGGTTGCCTGCGGGCTTTTTTGGTGGGCGGCCTGATTTGCCTGCTGGCCCAGGGAGTACAGGAGGTGTTGCTGCGCTATGGGTTTAATCTGGAAAACGTGGGGGCGCCAACCTCGGCCGTAATGATTTTGCTGGCCGTGATTCTCACTGCCGCCGGCGTTTATGACCACATTTCCCAATTTGCCGGGGCTGGCAGCGCGGTGCCAATCACCGGCTTTGCCAACAGCGTTTGCTCCGCCGCTATGGAGTATCGCAGCGAGGGTTTGGTGCTGGGTGTGGGCGGCAATATGTTTAAGGTGGCCGGGCCGGTGATTGTTTTTGGCGCGGCTGGAGCGTTCATCGTCAGCATTGGCTTGGCTTTGTGGTACACACTGGGAGGTGGCGGCATATGAGCGTTTTGCAGGCTGGCCGACAGACCTGGCTTTTTGCGCCGGCTCCGCTGCTTTTAGGTTGTGGGGCCGTGGTGGGCAAGCGCGAGGGCGAGGGGCCGCTGGCGGCGGATTTTGATGTGATACACAAGGACAATTATCTGGGCCAAAAAAGCTTTGAGGCTGCCGAGCAAAAGCTGCTGGAGGAGGCCTGCAATGTGGCGGTGCGTCATTCCGCCGTGGGCCGGGACGAGCTTTCCTTGCACTTTTCCGGTGATTTGCTGAACCAGATTACCAGCAGCAGCTTCACGGCCCGCTCCTTGGGCGTGCCATATCTGGGGCTGTTTGGCGCGTGCTCCACCTTTGCGGAGGGGCAGGCCTTGGCGGCGCTTAGCGTGGCGGCCGGGGCGGCGCAGTATGCTTTGGCTTCCACCGTCAGCCACACCAACGCGGCGGAAAAGCAGTTTCGCTATCCCAATGAATATGGCGCGCAAAAAAATGAAACCACCCAAATTACCGTAACCGGCGCGGGGGCGGTTGTGCTGGGCAGCGTGGCTAAGCCGTCGACGGCGACGGCCCCGGCTCAGGTGCAGGTGACTTCCGCCACCATCGGCCGGGTGGTGGATTTGGAGGTGAAAGACCCTTTTAATATGGGGGCAGCAATGGCGCCGGCAGCTTGTGATTGTTTGCTGAGCCATTTTAAGGAGCGCGGCGTGGGCCCGGATTACTATGACCTGATTGTCACCGGCGATTTGGGTTGGGTGGGCAGCCCGCTGTTGCAGGAGCTTTTGAACCGCCACGGTTGTTTTGTGCCGGATAATCGCTTGACCGATTGCGGCAAGTTGATTTTC